>JAAUYK010012691.1_pt1 | contig 10984 bp, 14 predicted proteins | sample 7278021 | NCBI WGS metagenome assembly JAAUYK01 (sample SAMN14350223, study PRJNA611818) | marine sediment metagenome | isolation source: surface marine sediment (1.8m) | place: French Polynesia: Moorea | collected 2018-08
CACCCCCTCTCTGGGTTGGGGGTGCCCCCGCAACGATATTTTAATCCATAAATTCAAAATCCCGCTTATTTTGTTTTTGCCTGCCCCCCCCCCCGCGGTGGGGGGGGCCGCCCCCCCCCCCCCCCCCCGGGGGGGGGGGAGGAAAGAAAGGTGCTAAAAATGTTTATTCCTTTTCTCCGCCGCCGTCCTTACAGTGACGAAGCCGCTGCCCTTTGGCAACATGTACTGCGCGCATCGGTTCGAACACGCTGACGGCGGGTCGTACTTTGCGGTGAAGCACGAGTGCGAGAGGAACGTCTTCTCCTGGGCCAAGTTGGAGGCGCTGTGGGCGCAGTTCAAGGTTGTGCGTGACGGGAAGGACTGCATCAGGGCGTACTCGGCCTTTCACGCCCCCGCAACGCAGATGGTCATGGGTCGCGGGGAGCGTGCGTACATCGACCTGACGTTGTCCTTCTCCTCGGGGGTCTTGCGGTGCTTTCAATTTCACGAGACAGCCAGCCACGCTGTGTACAGCAATGGGCACAAAACTGACTGCCCCCGGTACGACGGGGTGCCCCTCGTCTACAACGACGCCACGGTGAAGTCCGACCGCTTCAACAGAGAGTACACGGCCTACTTGTCCGAGAACATCGACTGGCTGCACATGACGTTCGAGAGCGAGTGCGAGTGTGATTGGTTCTGCAGGGAGAACCTCCGCTCGATCGCACGCAACGACCCCGCGTTTGTCACCACTCCGGCGTGGGTGCACGAGGCGCTGGACGCAGACGAGGCGGAGCGCAGGCTTCTTGCAGAGGACGGACAGCCCTCGATCGATGGATTTGTGGCCGTGAGAGGCGGCGGGGAACGACAGGATCTTCAAGGAGGAGCGCACAAGCTTACCGGCTTCCTGCTTCAGCGCTCGAAGCGGACTGTATCCGAACTGGGTCCGACCACGCTGGACATTATGGTCGAGTGCATGAACCTCGAGCAAAGCCGCGGGGAGAGTGACGAGGACTTTGACACGAGGCGCAAGAGGGCCGCTTGGAAGGAATTGGAGCGCATCTGCGGCCAAGAGTCGACGGTCATGAGGCGGACGTTGCCTGCTGACAAAGACACGTTCCTCTCCACCCACCACTTTCGCTTTCTCGTCAAGTCGGGCCGCCTCACAGGGTACAAGATCACAATGATCTTGGCGGCCGAGTACCGCGACTACCTGGCCCCCTTCGCGTGGAAGTTGCTGCAGGCGCGCAAGGACGAGACCAAGTCGAAGGCAAGAAGCACGATTTTGAAACTCGTTGGAAACGGCTACTATGGATTTGCCGGGATCGTTTCCTTTTCGTGAGTTGGATTCACCAAACGGTCGTTCGTTGGCTGTCATTTTTTATCTCTTCAGTTATAACCGGTTCAGCCTTTGTCGCGAAAAGTCCATAGATCAAATGAGATCCAAAAAGAAGGAACCCGAAGTCATCGGCCGGTTGCTCGTGGGCGTTTGCGGGCGGCGGGACGGGCGCGCGCCGGATCTCCTCTTCCTCAACCGCATGCCCAACCGCTTCGGGGCCCTCAACTCGCTCATGAGCACCGCGGCGACGGTGCTGGGTCACAGCCGGTGCGTGTTTCACGGGGCGCTAATGTGGCTGGCCGACTGTCTCGATGAGTGAGTTGTCGATTCTCTTCCTTTGTCAGTCAGACTTTAATAACAGCGTACAACAGGAGAACCAACATCTGCTATATCGATACGGACTCCATCCATGTCGCTGTTCACTCTCCACGGCTGATTGACAACATCCGTCCGGACAAGTTGGAACTCTTCCTCAGTAGGGTGAATGAGTTGTTCGAGGACGAGACGTCCAAGCTGACGCAGGCGGGGCGCTTCAAGCAAGAGTTCTTCGTGGCGGAATCGTACTACCGCTCGGCAAGTAGTTGTTGCTTGTGTAGTGGACAGTTTAATTAATTAATTGGGTGGTGTCCGCGCAGATCAAAAGTTACTTGCTTGTGCCCCACTCTCCCGATGATCCGCGCCTGTCGAGGTACAAGGGATTGCCAAAAAGGGTTGTGGCCGAGTTGAGGCGTGAAGACTTTTCGACGACCCCCGGCGAAAAGTACTACTCTTCTGTGGCGTTGGGGCCCACGATGGGAGGCGAGATGGGAATGTTGCAGCGCTGTCGAACGGGGACCAAGCCAATTAACACGAAACGCTACGTACTACCCTGTCGAATTAGGACGGAGGCCCTGAACTGAGCATGGACCGCATACGTAACCACTTCATCCACAACTTGGCCAAGGGGCGATTGCTGTCCGACGCGGCCCTCAGCAAGTACGCCCGGTCCGTGAAGACGCCGCTGTCTCTGAAAAAGATACGAGCGGTGAAAATGAGCTGGACACCATTTGCTATGAGGGGGGTAGTATAATCTTTGCTTATGTATGATGACAGCGAGTGAAGCAGCAACATTTGTTTTCAGACGTCTAGATCGCCGCGTGAAACGTTGGCAGGGTTTCAGAAGCTTTCGCTGGGGTATGAGACAAATTGACTTTTGTTTCATCCATGCTCCTCTTAAGCGCTTCAACGACGGATATCAGGGTGCGCTGATTTGCACGCTGCCAAACATTTTCACCATACAGGCCATACCCATGAAGACGCTGGACATTCCCGCGTACCAGCGAGCAGTCAAGGAACTGTGCGAGTCGGACCTGGGGAATGTCGATCAGCTTCAGAGCGACCGCGAAAGCAGCCTGCTTTCGGCCAAGTTCCGGGCATCAGTGAAAAAGGACTTCAACGTTGATTTTGTTTATCTCAGTCGTCACTCGAAAAGTTTCTGTGCGGAGCGAGGTATCGGGATGGTCAAGGACCGGCTGTCGATGTCCATGCACAGCGAGCCCGACCCCGTGCTGCGCCTGAACTGGATGCGGCTCTTGCCGACGATCATCGCCGAGCTAAACAATCGGATGGAACGTAGCTGCCGCGATGCATTTGTTTCACACTGAGAATAATGTTACGGCACGTATAGGGCGTTTACGCCAATCGCGGTAGTTATTGTTCGTTCGTTCGCCTGCCAGGTTCCTGGAACTAAAGTCCGTCGGTCTGAGGTGACTAGAGAGACCTATATGCAAGTAATCGACGAGAGGTACGGAGACGGCAAAGGCTCCTTCATAAGCACCATGAACTCCCTGACGTACGAGTCCGCCTCGATGTCCGCGGACAGGGCCAAGAAGATCTTCGGGGATCGCTTGCCGGGTGCGAAGGTGTTTGTGGCTCGCAGCGCGCTGACACTGTCCGAGGCGCAGCAGACGAGCAAGATGGTGAAAAAGTCGCTTTACGGTGCCTTTGCGGCGGAGAAATTCGTCATTGCCCGGAGTCTCCTGCGAGCGACGCAAGACGGAAAGTGTCTAGTGCCTGGTACGTAGTAGTTGGCAGCAACATTGAGCGAATGCGTAGCGTCGTAACTGGCAGTCAATTCTTTATTTGAGCAGTGTACGCCCTCAAGAGAGAAAACGGCTCTCCACTGCCGGGTCTGTTTTACAATGCTCATCTGGTTGTTTCAACACTAGAAAATCTGAAATGGCGCCGGCAGCCCATTACTTCTCCCGAACCTTTGTCACCCCACCGGAAAGGCAAGCGATATTCGCCCTCCAGCCGACGCCCCTCGCTTGCGAGGAGCACCAAACACCGGTCATGAGAGCGCTTTCGTTGCGTGCGCAGTGGCGCGTATTCGACGTCGAAGCCGAAATCTCGTGCATCGCCCTGCGTCACCTCCAGCGGTTCCAAATCAACTTCACAAAGAGAGATCCCGTGCCCACGAATAAGGAGCTGCTGGACCTGTTTGTCAAGGCGGCCGCGACGGTGAACTTGACGGAGATCATGGAGGAGTTTGTCTACGCCAAGGTACACAATCACGGCAACACCGACGAGTCCAACGACTTTTGCAGCCTCACTCTGGCTCTGCCTCGCGGCATGTTCCTCTGGTCGCCTCACCTGAGCGCTCTCTCGGCGCTCGGCTTCAAGTCACATCAGATACGCAGCATGAAGCACATGTTCAAGCAGTACGGACGAGAGAGCTTTCCGGACTGCAGCCAGCAAGGCTTCGTGGTGGACAACACTAGCCCCCATCTCCGCGTGCACAACGACAACACATCAACTGTCTGGGATTGCTCCGCCTGGCCCGTTCGAAAGAACGAGCTCGTTTGCGACGACCTCAATGACCTGACGAGCACGTTCAACCGCCTCGAGTACGGGGTGCTGAGGCGGCAGATGCCGCTGGGGAAGATGGACGCCGTGATCAAGACGTTCGAGACCATGGGGCTGCCGCAGTTTGCCTACCAGATCCAGAAGCTGATCGACGACTGCCTCTTCGTATGCAACATGCCCTCGGACATCGTCAGGCTGCAGGTGGACACGGGTCAGAATAACATGCGACTTCAGATGAGCAACAGGTTCGTCGGCCAGATGACGTGCGACAGACCGTTCGCGGTGGAGCTGTCTCTCTTCAGGGACTTTGACAAGAAGCCGCTGAGCAGAAGCAGCGTCTACGGAGGGGAGGGGCGCAACCTGAAGCTGAAGAAAAACAAGGCACTGCAGTTTTACTTTGGCTTGCCCCCGGTGATTGGCGTGCGTTCAGAGTACCCGTTGAAAATCTGCAGGGCAGACGCCAACGGCTCGCTGGAGTACATGGCGACCTTGATGACCCCCGAGGTGATCCGTCTGACCAATGTTGTGCCCATCAAGATTGACACGAACACGGGGATGGTGGAGGACCTAAGAATCGCGTTCTTTGCGGCCAACGGGTATCCGGCGACCATTGTCAGCAGCATCAACATGGAGCTGAAATACTCCTTGGAAAACGAGGGCGAGTCAGTTCACTACAAGTAATATCTGTTTCAGAGTTCACGCTTGCAAGCGGACGAGCCACTCCAGGCAGCAATGTGGTTCTCATGTCTTACGAGGCCGCAAAAGGCGGTGACGGCGCTACGGAGAAGATTGTCACATTGGACTCGATCTCGCTGGAGAGCGTTGGCTCGGACACAGAGGTGGGCTTCAGCTTGTGGTCAAAGGAGAGAGCCATCACCCTGATGAAGGGGCTACCAATGGACGCGGACGTGGAGGCGTACATGACCGACTTCGAACTTAAGCTCAAGACCAAGATCAACTGGAAGGAACTGATTCAGCACCCGCTCATCATAGAGAAGAAGTACAGCAAAGGAACCAGGGGAGAAGCACCGGGGCAACGAGTACATCTAACACACAATCTACCCAGGCAAATCAGGCTCATGGCTAACCCTTCTAGGGGGTACCTGCAGGCACTTGGAGTCAATCCACAGAACATCAGGAACGTCGACGCGTATCTCGCCCAGATTCCCAACAGGACCCTCTCAGACAAGTACGATGACTTCTACATGGACGGCGACATCGAGCGGCTACGAGACAGGTTCGGAATGTTCAACTTGGAGAAGAGGGCGACAAACTCCACCATCAGGTCCATTATTCCGAGCGAGCAGTTTGTCGCCGGGTCATCCAAAGTGGGCGTGATTCAACTTCCGCTCCATCTGGCAGACATGGAGATGTACAAGATCGACCTGGCCGCCGACGACAGAGAGACACGTTTCGTGGAGAAGCTCAACGAGGCTCTGGTCAGTGTTCTTGAAAAGTTCAACATGCCGAAGACGTGCAAGTTCTTGCTGACCAGAGAGAACAACGACTTCAACCGACCGGCGATGCTGTACCTTGAGAACACGGCGCAGTGCGACTTCCGGCTTCAGGTGCACTTTCCGAAAAGGACTAGCGGCTTCTTCAGCCCTCTGCGGGACTCGACGAACATAGACTTGGGCGTAAGGAATACCTACTCTCTCGGTGCAGTGAAGTTTCCGAGAGAGAGCGGTAAACTGACTATCGACGACAACTTTCCCGTGACGGTTCTCTCCGACTCGCAAAGACAAAACACGGTCATACAGAACCAACTGCGTCCGATGTTGGGTTTACTGCGGTCCAAGTCGGGCACAAATAGACTGGTGCTTTACGAATCCGTCTCGTTTCGCATTCGTCATTGCCAGGGGTTGCAATTCCTGTCTCTAGAGTTTCTCACAAAGACGGGAAAAAAGATATATTTCGAAGAAAACCTGTTGGTGACGTGCATAATTAAATTGCAATCACTTGCAGCTAAATGATGAAAAACGGAGACGACATCAAGCGAGAGCGAGTGGAAGAAGAGGAGGATTTCGAGGTTGTGGACATAGACGAGGAGGAGGAGGAGGAGGAGGAGGACGAGGAAGAAGCGTCGGGGGAGGAAGACATCGGCGACGGCGTGGACGCAGACATCGAGGACATCGCCGTCGACGAGGACGAGGAAAGAGTCGGCGAGGACATCCAAGTGGACGACCCTGCATCAGAAACCGAGGACGGCAGCGACGGCTCCGCGGAAGGTTCCGTGGAAGACGACGAGAAAATCCCACTAGCCAAGCTGGCGAAGGGCGTGAAGAAGCCGGCCGCCAAGAAGGCCAAAAAGGTTAGCTCGGGAAAGATTACCAAGGCTAAGTCCAAGGGGAAGGGGAAGGGCAAGACAAAGTCCAAGTCTACCAAGCCCAAGGCCAAGGCCAAGACTACGGCAGCCAAGAAGAAGAAGAAGAAGAGCAAGGTTGAGAAGGAAAGAGAGAGGCTGGAGGAAGAGAGAGCAAAGGACGAGCACGAGAGCGCGCGCCTCCTGGCCTCCGCGATCAAGGACGCCACGGAAAAGGTGATTCAGGGCGACTACGACACCGACTACAACACACTGAAGCACCTGGCCGGCCTCTTCTACAGAACCTTCTAGCACATGTGACGACAGGACCTTGCTAATCACCATGTCGACGACGAAGAGAAAGTCTCCGTTCAGCTCCCGCGACACGGATGTGCAAATGCTTCAGGTGCATGCGGCAGAGGGGAGTTCGTATCAGGCGGGGTCAACAATTCAATTCTCATGGACAACCCCGCCTCACGATGATGTCAGGTATGCTCTGCTGATTTGACTTTTTACATGAATGGCATTCACAAATGAGACATGTTTCAGGTTCCTGCCGAAGTCGGTTGCCGTCGAGTACGAAGTCCAGAACTCTGACACGGATCTCGTAATCACCGACGCATTCTACTTTGACCCGGTGTCAGGGATCGCCAACTTCATTTCGGGGTAAATTAATTATTCAACAAAGACTATATGATGTTTCAAATGCCAACTTTGCGCATATTATTATAGGTTCGAACTCTACATGGATGGAGAACACATCGAAAGTAAGTCGGACAAACTTATCGCAATCATGCATTTTCGTGACGTAGCAATTTTTTCCTTTCAGGCAGCAGCAGCGGCGACCTTGGGCTTCTTCACACGGTTTACACTCGCGCGGTCAACTCGAAGTACAGACAGATAATGTTTCCGGACGTCGCTGTCTTGCACAACGAGGGGGAGATGAAAAAGACGGTTCTGGACGCCGCTGGCAGCAGCATGGGCGACGAGAAAATGAACATGATCCGCTCCGCGACTGTGGGTGGAAAAAGAACCATGAACTTCAGCCTCTTCTCCTGTCCCTTCCTGGGCTCGTGTCTCAACGGCGTGGACGCCTGCCTGCGCAATCCGACCCCCCTGCCAGAGGAGGCGCACCTACCACTCATGCCGAAAAATACACACTTTGTTCTGCGTCTTCAACTGGTGGGGAACTTTGAACGCGAGCTCTGCAAGATGGGGATGACGTCATACAAGGGGATGTTTCACACCGGAGCGAAGCCACCGGTTCTGACGGTGGGAGAAGGCGTCAGCCAAGCCGACAAGAACATCAGGGACAACGAGATCAAGGAGTGGGACAGCACTCTTATTCCCGATACCGTCGTCGTGAAGATTCACTCCATCACGTTGCTCATGGTGAAGCAGCAGCGCTCGCCGGCAAAGAAGACCAAGGACGCGGAAAAGTACTACTACGAACGTTTCTATGTGCAGAAACGTGATCTTATAGAGAAGACGCAAAGCGTTACGCTTCTAACCCAGCTCCCTCAAAGCGCTCAATCTGTGATATGTCTATTCGTGCCTAGTCACATGATCTTTGCAGCGGCGAACGACGCGCGTAGAGTACGTGAAAGGTCAAAAATTCTGTTTCTTCCTAATCTCCAGAGTCTCGAGTTCCGTCTTAATCAGACGACGATCTTGGCGCCGCAGGGCATCAAGTTCACCCCCACCCGGTGGAACTCGATCACCCTGCGACAGTACTTCTCATACATGAAGAGCCTCGGCTTGATCGGCTGTGACACGTTCGAGGAGTTTGCCCCGCACAACACGACCTTGGCCGCTTTCAACTCCTTCTACATTTGTCCGATTGGAAACTTTTCTCGCACTACTAAACAAAATTTTGCTGTTGTCGCAAACTTTGATCCGGCTGGCCTTTCTCCCAGGGGCTTTTTTAATTGCCTGGTGTACTCCGTGCAGCATGAGCTAAAAAAGTCCCAAGGAGTGTGGTCATCAGTAGAAGTCAAGTAATACGTCCCTCCCTTGCCCCCTTAGACACTCACCATGTGCTCGTCAAAGTTCATCCTTTGCATCATCATGGGAATACTTCTGTCGGAACTTCTTCTCTTCAAACTGAACACGGACATGACACGGACACGGAACAATGATTGCCAGGAGAGGGCTACCAAGTACTGCGTCGACGCGGATGAGAGCCTGCTCCGCTGCATCGCTGGCGAAAAAAGAGGGGAGACGATTCCCGTTCTGCGGATTAACCTCCATGATTCGGCGACAAAGCAGCGGGAGTCCGACGATTTGGCGGCCTCGACACCGGCGTCCTAAGGTCGACATGCCTTGCGAACACGTCGTAAACCCGCGCAGCTCTTGCACAGCCCTGTATCTTAAATACATATTTTGTTTACATTATTTAATATTTTTGGACTAAGTTTACCCCCGCTACAGTATAAAATGCGTTCGGAACGGAGATATCACAGCCAGTATGTACGAAGAAATGATTCCATAGATGGAGGAGGTTATACGTAAACGACATAAACAAATAAAGTAGTATATGTTATGCAGCAGAAACCGGATATTGAGCACACATATTTATTGGGTCAACGACCTTTACCAGCCTTAAAAACATTGTCTGTCTGTCTGTCTGTCTGTCTATCGGCCACTTTCTTCTTTCTTTCTTTCTTTCTGTCTCTCTCTCTCTCACTCGCTCGCTCGCGCTCTCTTCTTTCTTTCTTTCTTTCTTCCTTTCTTTCTTCGCTCGCTCTCTCTCTCTCTATCTCTGTCTGTCTGTCTATCACTCGAGCGAGAGCACTATTCCGGCCGCTCCACCCCGGAGTTCATATTGGCGAGTGGTATATTTGGGGTGGAAGCGGCCGGATCGATAAAGTTTTCGTTGCGTATCCCAGTCACACCTGTGGGCATGCTCAGGACCGTCACCGCCGCGTGGCCCGCCGCCGCCGGTTGCGGAATCGCCGGAGGCTGGGCGCCGTCGGCGACGGCGGGGCCACCCCTCGCCGGGTATGTCGCGAGAGGGTTGGGGTTGCGGGGGACGATCCTGTAGAAGCGAGCCATGCACCCACAGGTGACCGCCAACGATCCAACCAAGGTGACGCTAACGGAGATCGTGATGGTGATCACAGAGTCTCCGTAGCAGACACTGGTCCCCTCACACTGACAGCTCGGACAGTGCTCACGGGGGCAGACACCCGATCCGGTGGATGAGTCCAACGTCGTCGTCGTCGTCGTCGTTGTCCTCGTCGTCGTCATCCTCCTCGACGTAGTCGTCGTTGTCGTTGTTGTCGTCGTCGTCGTCGTCGTGGTTGTAGGAGGATCCACCGGAACTGAAAGACGAATCCACGGTAAGCTCCTATGCAATATAACTTGAGTATAAATATAAATTACGTACCTAAGGTGTCTGTGGTCGTCGGCTTGATCGCTTCTGAACGCTCCTCGGCACCGCCGTTGTTGATGGCGGCCAGCAACTCCTGTAGGGTGTGCACTCCACAGGCCGTGCGGTTCGGTGTCGTCGCTGGGGTGGTGGCGAAGTCGACGCGAGGGAGTCCGCGCCGCTTGCCACAGCCAAGCCTGCTGACGGCCTCCAACAGCGGCCGCACGTTGGCCGTGAGGCTTCCAGCCCCCGTGCTGTCGGAGACCGCCACGGCGAGGGGGAGGCCGCTCGTGACGTGCGTCCTCTCCTCCCTCAGCCGCTGCAGGTTGGCCGTAGTCCTACCGAAGAGCGCGGCCAAGACGCTCCGCAATACCTTGGTGACGGGCTTTGTCGCGATGGTGTGGCAGAGGGCGGCCCTGGTTGACTCGTCCAGGGCCGCCGGCCATCGCCGTGCGAGCGCCGCCTCCCCGCGATCCGCGCCGCAAGGCGCGGTGACCGCGAGGAGGAGCGCGACGATGGCTGCCGTCACCAGGTTCATCTTGGCCGTCCACGTCGCCTCCTGCCGAAATTGCGCTAACACTTTTGCGTTGGGGCGTGGGGAAATTTGGAGACGACGGTGATCCAGAAGCGAGACCGGGGATACGCAACGAGAAACTGAGGCCGGACGAAGGCTCCTAGTTCGCACATCATCTTAACAGGTAGAAATTAAGTAATACTCAATCAGCAGCCAGCAGCAAGTATTGCCGCTATATCGAGCCGGCTACAATGCGTATGAGCAGACATTTCATCGTATTCCGCTCTCTTCTTCCTTCCTTCCTTCGTATAGAAAAAGCGGCCGGCCGCTCGCCCTCCTGATTAGTAGGTACGGATAATGAAAACGAGCAGACATTTTCATAGTAAGGAAATATCTACTGCCGCATACGTATTCCCTCTCTTCTTCCTTCCTTCATATAGGAAAAGCGGCCGGCCGGCCGGCCGTTCGCTCCCCTTAATTAGTAGACACGGACAATGAAAACGAGCAGACAGTTTCATACGTTGTACGCTCTCTTTTTCCTTCCCAGGGATCATCGCCACGGCGGAGCGAGAAATGAAAGAGTAGGAAGACATTATAGCTCGAGCGGAATTAAAATCTAGTATAAAGGCAATGAAA
>JAAUYK010056997.1_pt1 | contig 10981 bp, 1 predicted proteins | sample 7278021 | NCBI WGS metagenome assembly JAAUYK01 (sample SAMN14350223, study PRJNA611818) | marine sediment metagenome | isolation source: surface marine sediment (1.8m) | place: French Polynesia: Moorea | collected 2018-08
CTTGGTGCAGGAGTTTGTGTAACAGGGTTGCCATTATCATCCAGTTGTTGAATATTTAATGAGCTGACATCACTAATCTGACTCGCATTATCGTCGTCTTCATTGTCATTGTTATTATTATTACTATTATTATTATTCTTCTTCTTCTTCTTCTTTGGAGTAATATCCTTGATACGTCTTGGCTGTATCTTCTCTTTAAATGACCTGAAGCTGAAATCCTTTGGTGCATTCGTTACTGCTTGGATTGCTCCTGCTGCTTCTATCTTCGCATATTCTTCGCCATAAACTCTTTTCATCGCCTTTTGGGTAGTTGGATCGCTCATACGATATTTATGCGATGACTTGGAGAAGGGTACTTGTTGATCGACTGGTAGATTAGGATCGTACCAATGATAAGGTTGTGTACCTCTTTGGCGAGTCATGCTAGCATGGGGATTTTGATGTACTCGTCCTTGCATAACATATGAGGAACTTGAGGATCTGCGAGACTTGTTTTTCCCAGTGTTCATCAATTGTTCTCCCTGTGCATAGATATCTTCTTCTAATAATCGTTGATGTTCGTTGCCTCGGTCATTGCCTCTGAGAGAAGCTCTTGTACGATCATCAAGGGATGCATAATCTTGTGCCGAGAGATTGCCTTTCTTGGTGAAGTCGTGATCCATCTGAATCATTCTTTGCCTTCCACGTTCATCTTGTTGAGCACGAGTACCTCGAGAAGATTTTGAGTATGATGCAATCTGAAGTTGTCCAGGTACATCATCGTCATCATTCTGATCGTCCTTCTTGGATGATGGTGTTCGTTTCGCCATGTTGACGATTCTTACGGATTTCTTGATTGATGCTGAAGATGACTGACGAACTTGATTCTTTTCACCTTTCTTATCTTCTTCCTTCGATTCGTCAATTATGATAGCATTCTTGGGATGCGTTCCGGCTGTGACAGTTTCCGACTGTTTATCATCGAAGTTCCTTGAGACCATCAAGTCAAGATAAGTAGCCGATTTCCTGGGTTTATCTTGAGCAGCGGATTCTTCTTTTGCTGACGTGTCTGCCTTCTTCTGGACGTTCTTGGAATCCTGCATGGGAACTTCAGACGTGTTGATCAACACGCGACGATGCATGCTCACCTTGCGTGTAGCATTTTCTTCAGGTTCATCAACACCTTCTTCTGCAGTGTCCTTGGCTCGGTCATCATCATCAGCATCCGTTGTCTCGTGGGAATTAGCGGATCTAGTCTGCTTATCCTTGAAACGATCATTCTTGGCATAGTTCAACAACTTGCCTTTGTCAGCTGCAGGAATCTTGTCCCACATCTTTTGTGCTTCATCCGATAATGAGGTCCATATATCCTTACGAACAGTAGGTCCTCTTCTTGTGAACTGACCATTTGATTTCCTTGGTGGATTAAATGGTTTCTTGGAGTCCTTATTATACTTCTGACTTTCATTATAATAAGCTTCCCATGTGTATAGTTCTTCATCAACATCGTCATCAACCGAATTATCATCATCAATTTCATCGTCTCCTGACTGATCTGGTTCACCTTCGCTAAATTCGTGGACATTAGCAATCCTCTTGGTGCCAGAACCCTTTTGGTCATGACGTTTATCATGTGTTTGGGCTGCATGAATGAGACGTGTCTTGTAATCTGGATAACGTAATTCCATATAAATACCAGTAGCAGTACGTGCTGTAGCTGCTAAATTCCAAACTTGTTCCAAATTCTCGACACCTTGGACGTAATTACGTAAGAATTGGGATGCTTGCGATTCAGTATATCCTTCACCTGGTGGAGTAATATCGTTATAGCGGTCCATTTCAGTGTACCAATGTGTCAATTTTGGTGTCTGAGGACCTGGTCGAGTATTAATCATTCTAGAACCAGTTAAGAATGTAGATAAATCTGCTATAATATTTTCAGTAGTAACACTATTAATAAAATAATAATTCCACTCATTCCAGAACATGGCGACGTCACATGTTTTGGAATATTTCCTAACCAGACTCTTGGAATATGGTTCCTTCATGCATCTTGTTAAGACTACATCCATAAACCATGTCTGTTGAATCTTGTGTAAATTCTCGTCGTGTGGTACATAATCCATATCAGTTAACTGAATTAATCCCATCCACAACATTTTATTTAACACATGTTCACGGTACCAATAAAATGCCTCTGGTCGTAAGAATATCTCGAATAAACGTGCATCCGGTTTCATAATCTTACGCCAAGTATTGAAATTTGGATCTAATTCATCTTGTGGAACATTCCATTTACTGATAGGTTTTGTTTGATCATAAATAGAGTTCTTCCACTCGATGAACTCATTATGATCTATCTCATATGATTCAATTAATCTACCCTCTTTCCTTGATAGATAATGTACATATGCTAATATCGCCACCAGATCCTCCTTGTGTATTAATTGAAGATCTGTTTTCCTCCATGTTAATGCTTCTGGGTAATAATTTAATTTGTCACGAATCTGACTTTCATCCATTCCAACAAATTGAGTTTTGAAACAAGTAATACCCTGAACAAATAATGCCCTATAACCAGGATGGTTGCATACATTAGAAGGTAATATCTCTAATGCATTCGCAATTGCCAACATCAATTGTAGTTCATCCAATACTCTTGGTGACTGACAAGGATGTTGCATCATGTCATCTGGTTCTTCTGGATATCCGTCTGGCAATACATCTCTTACATATGTATTCAACCGAATTGGCTGCCATGATGCGCCTGGTATGTTAACAGACGCCATCTTGAATTCTTTCTAATGAACTAGTGTAATGACCCGTATTTGGGAATTAAACTAATTCTGCTTGAAATACTATTAGTTGTGCTCCAATTGCTGGTTTTATAATTACTAATATATGAGATATCTTGTGTTGTGGAAATAATATAGTATAAGTGATATACTATGGGTCTTGTTTTGGTACAAGTATCTAATGAAATATATGGTCTTGTTGTTGTAATCCGAATACGATGATGAATTCTTCTTGTAACAATAGGACAATGCTATTTCTTGATTATAAAATAAATAGTATGACTATTAGTGTTGTATTTGTGTATCACAAATACAACTGTGGTATGATGTAGTGTTTATATATATGATATATAAACACTGCGACTGTTAATCTGACAACCGTCAGTCCAGGAGGTCAAACGATAACACGCAAACTAGTGGAGTACCGGGTGATCTACTGGTTGTTTTATGCGGGAGCCGATTCTCTGAATCCTCTCCAATGAGCATAAAACCACTGTACGATTGAGATGGTTGGCTACAATCTGTAATACTAACGATTACGGATTATAAACACTACTTCTATATTAATGGATAAGGAGTCTTATCCTGGAAAACCCCCTCTGTTATCCTATCTAGGAGAGTACAGAGACGAAAGCGTTGATAAAGCTATTGATTCGATAAAGGAGTTCTAATTGTGAGCTAAAGCAGATCATCTGAAGGATGATCTCTCGCCCGAATTACACTATTATATCTTAGAGAATCACAACGCCTTTCCTACCAGAATCCCGTAGGATTATACGCCCGACTTTATCTCCCGCATACAAAGAACTGCCTCCAACGCCAATATGACCGTTGCTCTATCCAATCAGAATATGTGATAGTGGGTGCATGTGATGACGACCACATATCGCATGTTCAAGGTTGGTTCACTCCCGGTCACTCGACTCCCGGTCATTCCTGAATAACGAACTGGGATTGGACTGCACCTGCATGGACTTCTGTTAGATTTGTACGGACTTCTGTGCCGTTGAAATCGAACGTCTGTCACTCCCCTCGATGAGAGGGTGCAGAAGTGTAGTACAATACAACTTCCTGCATGGGATGATGATTCTGTGATCATCGTCCATGTGTTATTCCGATGGGAATAAGTTCTGCTGGGCAGATCCCCTGTAAACAGGGGTAATGACGCCATCTTGTTAGATGACGGCATTGAGGGCCTAATCCTCACCATTGTAGAACATGAGGGGCTTTAGGGTGTCCCAAACCGAGGCATGATCCCAATGTTTAGAGAGGAGATCAGCTGGGTTTGTTGGTCCTTCGATAAAGTGATATCGAAGCATCTTGGACGCAATAGCTTCCCTTGTTCTATGGTAAGATAGGGCTGTGTGGCGTCTGCTCAAAGCAGAGTGTGGGAGTGTGGAATTCGTCACTACTGATTGGTTATCACCAAACATTACTGACGATCCCTTGATTGGTACTCCGAGGTACCTAAGTGCAAGTCTTGCTGCACAGATTTGATCAACTGCAGTCCTTGTGGCCACAAATTCCGATCCAAAAGTAGCTGTTTCTACTGTGGATTGGAGTTTGGAGAACCAATCAACGACTGTATTGTTGAAGAAGTGAATGATACCGGTAACGGATCTTCCACTTATCAAATCATGCATGAGGTTAGCGTCTACACATGTAGTCATAACCACAGGCTTGCCTTTGGGCTCCGGAGCATCCATGGGGATCTCTTCCTTTGCTCCACCGTAGCACGTATGTTCCCAGTCGAATACCTTGTTGGGTATTCCACTATAATCGGGCTCATTCGTGTCTACTCTGACGACACCGTTCCGGAATCTGAGGAGATATCCATAGATCCTCTTGATCCGGTCTAAATGACCTTGTCTTGGCGCAGCTCTGAACCTAGACAATGTCATCACGGCAGTGGTGATATCCCACCTGCCGATCTGAATCACCCATTGCATTGCTCCAATGAGGGATTGGTAGATCTTGATATCTTCGAAGTCAAGTAGATCCGATGAATCAAGTTCTGGGTGGTCTCCCTTGACAAGCGGAGAAGTCGCTTTCTTGGGCATTTGACCGAAAATGCGCTGATAGTTGTCAAGCATTTTCTCAATGTACTTTCTGGGTGCATAACAAAGTACTCCGTCATCGTCTCGAAAGAAATCACAACCGAGTAGGAACGAGATGGATCCGGTTCCCTTCAACTTGAAATTGTAATCATTGAGTAAAGCGTCAATGATACTCTTGTTGTCCTTTCCGACGATAGTCAAATCATCCACGTATACCGCTATGTATTCGTAGTGATCTCCCTTGTCTCGCATCCAAATATCGGGTTCAAATCTTGATGGTATGAATCCCATTTCACGTAAAACATCTGCTAATCGTTCGTGCCATCGTAATCCACTTGATTTGAGCCCGTATAGTGCCTTCACAATAATTAAAGTATGTCCCTTTAATTCTCCAAATTCATCTCCGGCAATAATATAAACCTTCTCCTTGGTCAAAGATTCCAAGTAAGCATTTCCAATATCCGTGCACCAAACTTCTAGATCATTCAACTCTGCAATGAACGTGAGATAGCGGATCCCCCGTAATGAAACTACACTTGAATAGACAGAATCTATAGGAGTTTCAGTAAGGTGTCCACCGGCTACGAGCCTTGCTTTGTGTCTACCATCATGTTTAACTGCGTACACTAAGTGCACGCGGATCTTCTTGTAGTCAGGTCCAGGACGGTATCCTACACCCTTGTCTTCGAAGGTCTTGTAATCAATGATCTGATCCAATTCTAATTTGGTAGCAATCTTCCATTTATCATTGCCATTCCTTTGATCAAGCTCCATAGCTTGAGCATAGTTCCTTGGTGCTAGGTGCCCATACATGTACACCGGCTTGTTACGGAACGAGTGCAACTTGGCTTGATTGGCTCGACGACGCAAACGTTCGGCGGTCTTGGCGAGTCTCATAAGCTTAGGCGACTTGATTCCTGGTTTGCCTAGTAAACCGTGCTTCCTACAGTAGATAGCTACTGCGGTTGCATCTCCATCTGCGATCCCACACTTGTTCCCATCCTTGTCTGTGCCATGTAAAGGTCTCCAGGATTGAGTACTGTCTCCCCATCTAGTCAGGAAGTTGTACTTACATCCCATGTACCTTTTGTCTCCAGGTTTTAATGGGCCTTCGTGATCAAGGATCTCTTCGAACTTCCATTCGCCTTCCCATCCGTCGTCTTCCTCGATATAATCGCAAATATCGTTATAAGCGACTATTTCCTCGTATTCACCTTTGACCAAACACTTCAACTTGATCACCTCCGGATGATCCTTGGTCTTGTTGATGACGTCCTTTCTGAAATCTGTGAGTAGCTGTGTGACAACTGCTCTATCTCTTGTGCCGTCATCTTCTTCCGGCATTAGAAAGGATCGCCCTATCAAATCTTCTGGAGTCATGTCCTTCGTTTTGATAGTCTTCCTTTCGGTCTTCAGTGGATGCGTAGAAAAGTCCAGGGGCTCATTGTTATGATGCTTTCTGCCTGGCTTGTTCTTGGGATCCAATTGTTTGGGACGGTCTTCTGGGTCGTGCCACATTGACTCTAATGGTTGTTCTGGGAGATCCTTCATGGGTGGTTTGCCCATTTGTGTAGTATATCCCTCGAGCAATTCATCATCGTCTTCGACAGTTTCTACTTCCGGTATTACAGGAATGGAAGTAGCCTTCTTGGACTCCGACTTGTATACTTGTCCCTTAGTGGTAGAAACATTGAACTGTGGAGTTTGTGTTCGATGTCTCCCCGTTGTCCTTCTAGGTGGATCTTCTGCCTCGATAGTTGAAACATCCTGCTCTTGCTTTAGTTTCGGATCGTCTTCGTTGATCCAGTTCGGAACTGTAGGTGTTGGTTGCTGATCTGACACTGTTGGCTTCAAGTTTCCAGATGATGGTATCTCTTGACTGGGTCTGTCTGTCGACGGTTCTTCTTCTTGGTTTCGTTCATCCGTCGACCGTACCTCTCGACTCTCACCACTTCCTTTCTCCCCATTCTCTTTTAGGAGATTTTTCTGGCCTTCTTGGTCTTGAGGAATCTCGTCTCTGACTTCTTCTGTAGTCTTGACCGTACCTTGAGGTATATCCGAATCAAATCCCCTCGATTCTTGGACTTCTCCTCCGCTGAGCACTTTACCATCATTCTCTACAACAGATATTGGGTCTGTTCTAATATCAATTGTAGGCATAGGTTGACCTTCTTGTCTTAATGACCGAACTAGTTCCCTGTCTAGTTTGGCGCCTGCTTCAATATCAGTCTTGAGGTTGTTACATGCCATTGTTTCTGGTATCCTAAGATTATTATATGGTTCGTTGTGTCCCAAACGTACCACTGATCGGTGAATAATCTTTTTGGTGTCACAGGTTAATATCTTGAACGTTAAAGCATGTCCAACATTTTCTGCAAATCCTACAAAGTATCCTCTAATTTCATTAGACTTGAGGCTTCCGACTTGTTTCGTATAATCCTTTTCCTTGTGTCTTGCGCAATATACGACATCCCAAAATAGGAAGCACATCATGATACTAATATCAGGTGTAACTCCTGTGGCTACTTCTAGTGGAGTTCTCCATCCTAATGATTTCTGAGCAGTTGCTTCGTGAATACGACAAATCCACTGCATCAATAATAACCAAGCTGATGGCCATACATTTCTCCAGTTGCTGTAGAAGTTGTAATACCTCTTGATGTGGTTATATTGATGTTCCGCAAAATTCTGATGTTGGTAGTCCCTCTCAGATTGATGCGATAGTATGTGAAGTGCTCGTTGCACTTCTTCAACTCTTTTAGATTGTAAGGACCTGGCGCTATCAGATACGAGTATATCCATAGCTCCCCGTTTCTTAATACAATCAAGAAAAGTGTTGATAAATTGGGCTTCTCTTGTCATCCCAAATATGTCACATACCAATGACTTCCTTCCAACATAAAAGGCTGCCATGGTAGATCCATCTTCAATAGCAGGACATTCGGCAAATATTATATCAACTGCTACTGGTTCATGTCTTCTTTTGACGTTATTGGCAGGGTATGGTGATTTAATCGTTTGGTAAAGATGTAATCCTGAAACGACATTGGCTGCATATTGGGTCGTACATTCAAAAGTCTTGCGAATCTTCTCAACTGGAACGAAATTGAAATATGGTCTCAATCTCTCATAATCTGGTTCCTTCTTTTTACGTTGTTTCTTTTCGTTTAATTCCACATTGTAGCATTCAATATCATAACTATCATTCATTCCGACTTCGTGGTCTAAACATACATATCTTTCGTTTAAATTTGAAGCCGCAAAATAACATTCCCGTATGTTATAATTACTATCGTCATTGTAGTCATCCAAGTCGTTATCATCCCTTGACTCGGCTTTGTATACTGCTACTTTGTTGGAATCCTGCTCGAGACTTTTGAGCTTTTCCTGTTTATGATCAGGGAATTCTTTCTTTGGAGGTAGTGTTGGCTCCCTATGCCTATACTCTCCCCTTTCGTCGAAAGAATCATCCGGTAGACCTTCATTCGGATGTGGTTGTACTTTCGTAAACCAGTTTTCGTCTTCTGAGAAATTACAATCCAATACGGTTGGGTCCCATTCTTCACTAGAAGTAAAGAAGACATGAGGTAACGTCTCCCATTCCTCCTGAGTGTTGGGTCTCATCTTGAGGTAGGGTAATCCGTTAGTAACATCTAACGGAAACATATACCCATCATGTGATATAATAACTTGTTGACCTCCAACCATACGAGACTTTTCATCAACATGGTTCTTGTAGTGTTCGATCTGTCCTGCTGAATGTATAGATCTCCCCACTCCGTAATATGCGTATTGACATAACCTGATGATCACAAGTCCCTTCTGAGTTATTGCTGTGGCAGATCCATCAACAAGTTTCAGGTTGGTCATTTCGTGATTATCAATCCCTGTTACGTCGACTTGATTGTTATGTTGGAAAATAACATGAGCATCATCACCTAGGATGCCACCATTGGCTCCCCTGTCAACTAATGTACCTCTTTGCTTCTTCGATACCTTGAGGTTACTGACTCGATAGTGAACATGAGCCTGACGTATCACTATCTTCTTGGTTTCCTGTGGATCATATTGAACCGTAGATACAACCTCTTTCTGCAAAGAGGAATGATCCTGTATCCGGTTATCACTACTAACGGCTTGATTTCCGTGTGATGGCCTCGAAACTCTACAAGCTGAGGAGTTTCGGCCTACTAAAAATCCTCAAGATTTTCAGTAGCACCTGTCTCCCCATTGTCTTCTGGGAGTGCACTGTCTTCTTCTGTGCTCGTATTTTCCAATACAGGATCCAAATCAGTAGGTCTTTGACCAGACATTTCAGATTCGTTACTTCCTGAGTTGGGAACTTGTAGGGCGTCAGTTGTACTTCCTGATGATGGGTCAATCTGACTAATCGAGGATTTCAACTCGTTAGGAGTTTGACCTACATCGAGTAGTTCTAAATCAGGAGTTTCTTCTTCTGCTGTGGACGAATCATCAATCTCTCGTGGTGATAGGGATGGCATTTGATCCGTTATTTGGGGATCAATTTGTGGGTCATCAATGTAACCTTCGTCTTGATTTGGCATCTCTTGATTATCTTCTACTGCTACGAGATACGAGTCTTCTCCTTGCTGGATTACCTTTCCCGCTCCTTGATGGTATGGGAGTCTAAGTTGTTCGAGTTCTCGTTGTTCCATTTCCCTACATACTTCTGGTAAATGTTGTACTGGAGCACCATCGATTGCTTCCTTGATCCTCTTTCTGCCTACTGCAGGTATCCTATCTCTGAGACGTTCAACCGCCTTGGACTTGAACCTATTCTTGATTTCTTCTTCAGTGTCAGTGGATGCACTATCACTGAGGATTAGGTCCCATTCGTCTTGAGTATTGCTTCCAGATATCAAGCTACCTGATGGAGATGGAACTACTCCGATAACTGCAAGTTCGATTCCACTTGTGGCTTGTGAGGATGCATCAGGATTGGTCGGTTCTGCTTGTAGGGCCTGTGAATAAGTCATCTTGCCATCTTGAATGAGCGTTTCTTTCGGTGATGTATTTATTCCATACACATTTGTCGTTCTGGGTGATAATCCCGTTCTTGAACTTCTAACACCGCTTGTAGTATCCACCGATGTGCTGGTGTTAGTACGTTGAGGTGTGCTCACCACCGCTGCGGGTTTCTTATCTTCAGGGCTTGCAGTGATTTCTTCTGGGACTGGTTGAACTTGTTGAACTGGTAGAAACGTAATTGTGCCATCAGGTTGTTCAATAGTTATATCCAAATTATCCATAGTTCTATCGTAAAATTCCGAGATAACGCTAGGTTCATTATCATCATCTACACCGTCTACACGGAGTGTTATGCCCTCTTCGATTTGACGCTTGTCATCACTTGGTAATTTCTTGGCCAATTTCAGTAGACAATCCTGTAATAAGTTTCTATCTTCGTCGGAACTATTAACGTCTGCTATGGCTGCTGCTAACATGCTGTATTGTAGCCAAGTTTCACCATCGCTGACATGGACCATCCCTTGTGGTGGTGGTTGATTCAAATAATATTTATACCCCTTTTCTATGATTGCATTTGCCATGACCTGACTTTCCTTGCGTTCGATCTCAATGTTGGTCAAATAGTCCTGTTTTGCATCAGCTAATTCTTGTTTGTGTTCTTCTACCATTTTATTATGTGTAGCCATCATATTCGTAAATCGATTATAATCGTTCCTGAATTGTTCTTCATGTTTCTTCTTTAATCTATCGATTTGTTCTAAATGAACCGTTTGAATTTGCTGTATTTCATTCTTATTTGTCTTTTCTAATCTTACTAACTGTCGTGTTAATGCTGTTTTATCTCTTCGGAGATCGTTACGCTCATCTTCTACCTTCATGTACGTCGCTTCTTTTGCTTTATGGGTTGCTATTAAGTCTTCGTATTGTATGTTTAATTCGTTGAGCCTATCACGATTTTCTTCAAGTTTTATTTCTAATTCACCAGCTTTGTCTTCTGCAATAATCTTATCCTTTTCTTTCAACTGTTGATTCAGTTTCTTGATCTGGCCTTTCATGCAACTGATAGTATGGTCAGGTGATCCTTTCGTGATCTGAGTGTTAGAAGTGGTCCTCAATGCTGTACGTAATTGGGCATTACTATTAGTACTAGTAGGAGGCTGA
>JAAUYK010119295.1_pt1 | contig 10979 bp, 8 predicted proteins | sample 7278021 | NCBI WGS metagenome assembly JAAUYK01 (sample SAMN14350223, study PRJNA611818) | marine sediment metagenome | isolation source: surface marine sediment (1.8m) | place: French Polynesia: Moorea | collected 2018-08
CTCTCTCTCTCTCTCTCTCTCTCTCTCTCTCTCTCTCTCTCTCTCTGTAGGTAGTCGCAGCTTCCGCGTTTGTTGCCTCCTTTCGCCGCCGTCGCTCCTTCACCTCCACTCTCTTTCCATCGCTTTCGCCGGCCGCCCGGCCGGAGCAGTCGAATCCAGGAAGGCTATAGGGAACATTGTTTTTGCTCGTCGCGTCCCTGTTTGTGTCTCACTAGCCATGACGCCAGCTTAGAGGACTTCAGATTGTTTCTGTCTATGAAAACGTTCGTCTATGCTGAGGGAACGTGTTGTCCACACCTGACGATTTGTCGCAAGACCTTTTACCTGTCCTCCCATCCACCGGGCTTGCTCTATTCTCTCACCTCTCCGCCCTTCTTTAGAAAGAGCTGTTGTCAGTCGGTCTAAGTCTGTCTGTCTGCACGCCGTCTCCTCAGTCTGAAGCTGAACGTGTCATAGGCGTCTGTCCTGTCGGCCGGCAGTAGGACGGACTGACGGACGGAACGGACGGCCTTATCCGGACTTTAAATTCTCACTTTCGGGAGGAGAAAGGAGGAAGCGCAATTTCCTTTTATCTCGGCCGTCCGTCCGTCTGTCGAGTTGGGTGGGGGAGGGGAAAAAGCTTGGGGAAGGAAAAAGATGCTGAAGAACGATGATGATGGAACAAATTTCTTTGTTTCGAGCCAGGCGAAAAGAGGACAGTTGGAAAGAGAGCTGGGAGGAAGTTTAGCGAGCTCGCTGTCTGAAGAATTCAACGGCGGACGCGGACGCGGACGTTCAAATCTGGCCTATTTTGTCTTGTGGGCGGACACAGCGAGTGGACGTACGCGCGAACTTGGCGTGCATTCGAATAATCGATAATCGGTCGGGGGATAATCGAAAGCGGGCCGCAGGCGACCGGCCGACCGTCGGAGCGACCTCCTATCTCCCTTTCTCAAGCGGCCGGCTGCTCGCGAAGTCTGAGCTATCGCCTGGCCAAGCTCCATTCTAAACTCGATCCGATATCCGATTCCGCAATGCCGTCTACTGCCCAGTACAGTTCACGTACTATGTACGCATAGTCCAGTAATACGTACTGTACTACCACCCAAACTGAGCGAGCTTGCTATTCCTAGCCCGACCGGCCTCGGTCTCGGCTAGCCATAGCTCACTTGAATAGGGCTATTCCGACCGCCATGCAGCCGTCCGTCGATCCTCCCGGCCAAGCAAGTAGCCATAAAGACATCATGGCGGGCGAGGCTCTCTGGCCGATCGTTGCCGACACGACGGCCGCCAACTCCAAGTGCCGGCTAGCCAGCTATGTTCGTTCAGTCTTTTAAATGCGACGACCGTCTGTCCGAAAGAGAGAGCTGAAGAGCGATCGAGGGCTAGCTATAGCTGGGCCTTTACTCCCTTCCCTCGCAGACTGGCCCATCCGCTCGTCATTCCAGAAAATGCTTCCCTCCAACTGCACAGCTAGTCTTGGCGGAAATTGTTGCCCTTTATGTCGCCACTTTGAGAGAGATAACGACGATCCGGCCGGCCGCAACGCCCGCTTAAGACGATCGAAAGTGTTTACTGGCAGTTCGCTTTTTAAGCTTGCCTGCATGCGTGCATACATATCCGCAACTGATGCAAAGAGTTTAGCATCGCCATACCTGCAGCTCACTTAAGAATTCTCCTGGCTTAATTCCCTAGCTGCGAAACCTGCTTACCTGTCGGTGCGTTTGACAGGCGCACTGAGGGACAGACAAGGGAAACTCCCCGCCCAATCTTAACTGCACGAGTGAGTGGGGACAAGGCCTAATCCACAGCCAGCTATAGGCGCTGAGAGAGAAGGAGCTGGGCTAGCCATCTCCTGCTCAAAGTTTTCCTATCCTTAGATAGTCCTCCTCCTCCCTTCCTCCACTACTTTGCCCGCTCGCTCACGCCGCTTGTTACTATTACAGAAAGGCAAAAAAGGTTTCTCGCTAGCGAGATAGCCGACCGACCGACCGACCGACCGGAGCCAGCTGCAGTAGGCAGGCGCACGTAAGTGAATGAGCCCTTATAAATAGGCGCAGGAGAGAGAGAGAGAGAGAGAGAGAAAGAAAACTGCCGCGAAAGTGCATGGATTGTGTGTCTCGAACACTACTGGAACAGCTAGGTCTCCGATTCGCTGCATGGCAAAAAATCCCTGGGAGTCATTATCAGCAGCAGATGACATGCCCGACTTGTGTTTGCTGCATGGATGGTGCATGCAAACTGCAACCGAAAAGACGGAGATAGCGATCGAACTTTACGCAGTTGCAGTTTGTAGTTGCAGCGAGTAGTCAACGCGTATAAAGGCCGACCTTGGTTGCGTATACGAAATAGCTACAAGAGTTGGTCGCAAAAAAGAAAAGGTAGGAAGTGGTTAACATAAGCTTTACGTTCGGCTAGTGGGTATTTATTTTCATAGCCTCACCGTAGCATTGCAGATACCCATACACATATCTACACGTACTACAAGCCATCAGAATTAGCAATCACAGATATGCAAATTGTTTACTCATTTGCCGCAAAGGCCTTGCTTTACATAGGAACAGAGGGCTGCCCGATAGCCTTCGCTAAACTCGCGCATAGTGATGTTAACTCGATCGGCCGCCCCTCACAAACTACGACATGCAGACAAGACTACGTTTGCAGATAAGCAGTCCTAGCTATCGTATCTACTTGTACGTACGGTACATCGAAGACTGCTGGCGTGTACGCGCGCGTCCTACGCGTACGTCTAACGACACTGCAGAGGTACTAAATTCCGGCGCATTTTTGTCGCGATAAAACCGAGAAAGTTTGCCCGTCCAAAGTAATGGTTCTTGACAGAGCCAGAGTGCCGTTCTTTGAATCGAAGCGGAGCCGGCCGGCATTGTCACGAGACTCCAGAGACTGTACCGGCGCACCTTTGTTTGCCAAACTCGCCTGCTCTCCCTCCGGAATTAAATTAATTTGCAATTAGAGTTGGTTCGCTGCTGCATATATTCACTCGGGCGGGTAATACGGTTGTCAAGTGACGATCCAGTCGGCAGAAGTTTGAAATGGCAGGAGGAAAGATTGCGCAGCTAGAATTAAGCAGAGCTGTGGTACTTGTACTCCTCTCGTTCGTCCAGCCAGTCAGCCGCCTCCTTTTACCATTTAATGGGCGCCGAGAAGAAGTTTGAGAGTGAAGGACGGAAGCCAGCCAAAGTGAGAGAGGCACTCACTATAACTCAGTCGAGTCGGGCGTGCCCTTCAAAGGACTCATCGTTCCCACCGGTAGGTTCAGCGACGCGGATGGCAGCTAGCGTGGCTGTAAGTGCACAATTTTTTAGATTAATTAGGAAGGGCCGGCAGGTATCAAGGTCTGGATTCCTTTTCCACCCTATTCCCCCTCAGTTAGTAGAAAGGAGATGGCAGTAAATCCGCACTGCGTCTTCGTTCCCCTCCCTCGCTCTCTCTCTCTCGTCTCGTCCCGTGTTTGTCAGGTGTAATGGCGCATAAGTGACTGAACGGTTTTCGGCAGCCAGGGAAGAATCGATGGGGACGTGGATGAGTGTCGCCTGGCCGGCGGAGCTAGGACGGCTCGATAATTCTCTCCTTTGACGACGAAACGCAAGCTACGAGCCGGATAAGCCATGCGGAGAGGAACTTCCTTCGCATTTTGCGAACGGGGTCGGGAGCCGGTTTCCTTACTTCGGCAACATAATTGAGTGAAGCAATACAGAATGTTGAGCCCTATTGAGATTCTTGAGACTGAAAATACTCACTGTATGGCAACGCTGGAAACGTCCCGATTGACTGACTTATCGCTCGGCTGCATCGGACGGACGGACTTTTCCTCTGCTGTTCTCCCAACCGAGCTGGAACTAGACAAGCAACCACTGCACCAGACAGCCGGCCGGCGTTCCTTTCTCCTTCAGGCTCATGGCCGCGTAAAACAACCTCGTTTGCTCTCTTCCATAAAGTCACTTCAATGTCCGACCCACTCCCACCCTCTCTCGCTCTGGCTGCTCCTTTCGTTCGCCCCCTTTTTTGCACCGGCCGTTTCCCGCCTTCTGCTACTTTTCGCAAATTATTCGCAAACAGGATATGCATTCAATTCGTCCTCATGCAGCTTTCTCCGCAGCTCGATCCTGCCCAATTTCTGGTGAGCTAAATGTCCTGGCAGACCGACCGGCAAACGCGGGGGAGGTTTACTTTGCTCTCGACAATACTGCCCCGAACGGCCACGTGCACGTGGGTCGAGTTCTGTGGGAACAAATTGCTGCTGCGCAGGCGAGCCGAGCAACTAAAATGTTAAATTCACTCAAATTGAGGCCGGCGTACGCACGGACCAGACTACTATGTGCGCGTGCGTGTGTACTACATGCTGCGTACGTAACAAGACTCCGCACGCACGCTAGCCAGTTTTGTTTGTCCGCAATGTCTTGATGTCGTCGTCGCCGGTGCTCTCTCTTAAGACTGAAGCAGGGTTGCACCGGATGCAATTCCTGTATAGCCGGCCTTATTTCCGATGGTTGGCGTTAACTAAATGTTAACATGACCCGATCTCACCAAGTTAAAGTTCTCTTATGCGTTCCCTCCCCTCCTCTCTCCGTGTACTCTGCATTGTATGTAACAATACGCACTCCTTTGGGTCCGTCCATCCTATGTAGTGCTGCAAGTGCGGAGTGCGGCAAAGAAGCAATTCAATTCGCCAACAAGGTACTAAAGGATTACGATTCTCTATTGCCAGCCAGCCCGTCGATCCCTAGGTGTATAAAAAGAGGACAATAGCAGTGTAGCCGGGGTTTCGGACGCCGCGCCCGGGTTTGGCCAACGTCCACCGTGTGCAGCAGCTGTGGCTCGCTCGCTCGTTCGCCGCACACCTTTTCTCCGACCTGGAACTTTTTTCCCTGATTGAATCGTGATCCCTCTTTCCATCTAAACTGGTTTAGTAGAGAGATAGGCAGGCAGGCAGGGAGGGGAGGGGAGAGCGAGGCCGAGCTAAAGGACAGCCGGGAATTGGACAGGCGGGACTTGACCAGCTGAGGGAGGACGGCCGGCTTAATTCGAGCTTCGTCCTCCTAAGCCTTTTCCCCCGCTCCCAGTCCGACAAACGACAAGATGGCCTACTTACATGCATACACTAGCTATGGAGGAAACGGATTTAACTTACTTCCCGGACACTGTTGCAGGTAAAAAGGAAGCAGGCCAACTAAGGGTTACGTCTCTCCACTTCAAAGATGAGTGTACGTATGTGGGGCCAGCTGGCTGAGATTTACTGCCCGTGTCTAGGGAAAAAATCCCGTTTAGGCCGGTCAAGCCAGACAGACGGACGGAAGGAAGGAGAGGTAGGAAGGAAGTGGCCGGTGTCTGATTTCATCTTCTCTGTTTGCTCTTGACCCCAGAGTAAAAGCTAACTCACTCTTGTTTTACCGTGTCCACGTGTGCACAAGATGAAATAAACACCTATTCCCGAGGCGGACGGCCACGTTGGAGTTTTTTACAACAGGAATCCGAGTGACCCCAATCAACGTTACGCAAAGACGCCTCTGCTGGCCTCGATTACGCCTCACGTGCGAGATACGTATAAAAACAGACGACAATAAAAGGACGTTTCACTGTTCCAAGATTCCTAGCCAAGTCCCGGCCATACGTACGAGAGTGCATGCGTACGCACACATTATGTAAGCATGCCTAACCTAGCTCCCTGGCTCGGATCATCAATGGAGCCTTTATCATCTTTCATTCCGCATTTGCTCTGTACGCGTACGTCCGTCCACCTTTGTTTCACAGCCAGCTGGTCTAGCTGGGTACTGTACGACGAAGAAGAATAGCAACATACCTACTGAATGTAACGTACGCATAGCTAGGGACGGACAAGCAAGAGTAGACGAACGAATGCGGCTGGCTATTTATAATAGACTCGCTTGGTGACCTTTTTCAAGCCACTACGTATAAACACTTGATACTTGCTCCATAAAAAGGTCTGAACTTATACATACACCTTCTGATAGGTACAAAGTGGAGTACGCCCGGCATGCACACTATCTGTGATATGTCTTGTTTTCCTTCCCGAATGCGTACGAACATGGATCGGCCTCATTCTTTCGGCCGTTCTGGCTCACATGCCGCGGACTCCGCGCAGTGCATGTACGGCAGTCCATATTTGTTACGAAGAGTGCGCCACGTGCAGGCAATGCGGAAAGATTTATGCGCGGACGCAGACGTATGGAGGATTGAATTAAAACTAGACAGATCACCAGCGAGATATCCAGAAGTGGCCAGCTAGGAAACACTTCAGCTTTTTCTTCTACTCCCCCCCGAATTGCGAATGTGCTAGGCGATGCAGCTGCGGCATTTATCTTGGGCCTTCTGCAATTACAACTGGCTGGCGACCAGTAGCGCATTTATTACATGCAGCTAGCCAGTCTAAATGCGTGCGTGAGCGTCGCGTGCGTCCCTCCCCGACGACGAACGAGCGGCGGCCGGTCGGCGGGCGAACGCGAACGAACGAGCGAGAGAGAGCCATTGATATGCAGATATAATGGAGCAATTACATGTGCCCCGCGCCGACCGACCGACCGACCGACCGACCGACCGCTCTCCAGCCGCCGCGGCCATAAGACTTGCTTTATTTCCCAGGAGCGGTGGCGGCCAGCAGAGCAAAGACCGCGACATATCCTCGCCCTCCCTCGGCCGGCGTCCGCAAAAAACGCGAATCGTACTGCCATATTACGATATACTTGTCTCTTTCAGTGGATCAAGGCGCCTATTTTGCTTTGTGTACGTATATGAGTTCAGACTTTAATTGCCGAGCTATTTTATGGTACGCAGCATAACCCTGCTAGACTGTCCTGCCCAATTAAGGCGCGGTCTGGTTGACGTGCGGCGGGTACATGCGTGCAGATATATATTTTCTCATGTCATCTGTCTTTTTTATGGACAGACCTGCGCGGTTATTCGGCTCCGTAATCGCGTCGGTGAGCGGCAGTTACTGCCAGGAAAGGTCCAATTGCGTTTCGTGACAAATATGGGAATAAAAGTTGGCAAAAAGACAGGCCACGTACGCGTACCCGTACGGGCAACAGAAACGAGAATGACCTGGCAGGAAAATACGCTCGCTGTGCATTCGTTAATTTAAATTTTGTCACTCACCTCTTCAGATTGGACCGACCTGTGAGGGAATTCTCCACCGCGTCAATCAATTGATTAAGTCAAACACAGACTTGCTTTGCGCCTCAGCACCAGGCTAATTAATAACTTCCTTACACTTGTAAGAGCGCCAAGTTGCGGTATCACGACGTAGTTCGTCTTCTCCGCTCTCTTCTTCGCCAGATGAAGGTCGTCCCATGGGACACCTACGTATCTTCCAGTCTGCAAAAGTTTTCCAGCTCTTTTTATCGCAATTAAAAAGCTAGGTCCCGTCCGTTCGTCCGTCAATCCGTCTCTTTCGACGCGAGTCGCCACAACGAACTGATCGACTGGGTGGGAGGCCGTCTTGCGGCCGGCGAGCGACAGACGGAGGGGCGAAGCGACGAGGGACTGAACGAACGGCCTTTTGGCCGTCGTTCGGCCGCCAAACGAACGCACGAACGAACGAGCAAACGGGCGAAAGAGTGTACGAAGTCTCTCCCTCCTCGCGGCCGAGCGCGAGAAGAGGCCAACTTATGCACCGTCCGTACGCGTATACGTAGTAGCTCTCCCCTCAGACCGTGGTTTCGGCGGCGATCTGCCGATTGCGAGAGCTGTAACAGAGCACCCACGTGTTACGCAAATGCGGATATTCAAAAAAAGTATCGAAAGCAGGGAAAGGGCTAGCTATCTTACGTATAAAGCACCCTTCTATTTCCCCTCGTAGAGAAAGCTTTTCTCATATAATCATGCTGAGTAGTACTGAGTACGTACACGTGCGCGAAGACACGATCGAAGTACGCGCATACTTTGATCAGGGAATCAGGTGTACAGTCTATGAATCCCTGCCAATCTGTGAGCAAGAGGGAGGGGTTGGTAGGTTGCTGATGAGTGGGCGTGCCGATCCAGGTTTGGCCAAGGTTGCAATATATATGTACTACGTATAGGGGAAAGCCGATGTAACAGGCACCCAGTGCGTCGATGTTCGTTCTTTACAGGTCCGTCCGGTCTGATTGAGACGCTGCATGAAGTAACCCGATGCGCAGCAACCACTCCTACCAAAACGAGAATATGGCCACCCACCGTTCGACTGAAATTTACCTACGAAGTTAGCACGGAGCGTCATCAAATACTACTACGTACATACGTAGACGTGGGTGGCAGAAACCAATCGCGATGGCTAAAATTGAAATTTAACTTGCGGTTTCCTTAACGTACGCAAACGTAGCAGTAAAATTCATATTTAAGATCCGGTTCAGCCTAGCGATGATTTGCTTTCAACGGTCGCGTTCGTGAGACACCTAGCTGCCTTTAATTGGACTGTTTCCCCGCCGCGCCGGCCGCTCAATTGCCGGAAAAAAGTGCTCGCTCATGCAGCCATTTATCCATCCAGGGAGCGAGCGAGCGGTGCAAAGGCGAAGCGAGAAAAAAGTTCTACTCGTGCAATAGCGGTCACGCTGCGCGGCGCGGCGCGGCGGATGGGCACGTTACGGGCAGGCGTCGCATGACAGCCACGGAGCTAGTAGGCCTTTTTACATCTATGCAGCAACAGCGTTGAGCAGGCAGGCGGCTAGTAGCGTTGCCATAAAATTTACAATTCACTCACTATCCTCCCCCGTCGCGTCGGTCGGTCGTTCTGAATGTCCTGTCCCCCATATCCATGGCGCCTTCTCCTGTTCGTACGTCCGCGTCCGTACATGCCAGGGAAGGAAGCTAGCTAGCTGGCTGGCTAGCAGGGGGACAGCCGCTGAATATAAACTGGAGAGCATTGAATCAGCATATATACTGCGTCCGCCCGCGCCCGCCCGCCCGCGCCCGTCCGCGTCCCTCCGTCCGTTGGCATACGTATCCTGGCCGCCGCATCCGTTCCGTTCCGTTCCGTTCCTCGATTCTGCGTACGCGTACGTACGCGCGCACGAAGAAATCGCGACGCCGCAGTGGAGCTAGCTAGTAGAATGAACAGCGCCAACCTCCACTCACGGCGGCGGCCAGAGAGGCTTCTTCGAAGACGCCATCTCGTAGACCATTTGTCATTCGAGCGCGTAGTATACGTACGCGCGTACGTATACGAAGCGGCCGGGACATGTGCCCGTAGTACCTCATGTACGCGTACTCTGGCCTCTGGTACGTACTTTGAAACGTATCCTGTAGTGCAAGCACACGACGCGAGGGACCGTATAAATCTAATTGCTCGCTCGATCCCGTCTGCTGCTCGCTATTGACGTAGTAAACTGAACTGAACTGTTGACTGTAATGGCTCGGATTGTCGCGACGCGGAATTCCTTTTTTCCCCGCCGGATGGTTCCCGGTAAGCGAGGACAGTACAAGTCGAACTCAATTAAACTTCCTTATTTTAAATATAATTTGGGAGATGCGTAAGTGAAGTTCTATAATAGCTTAAATTTACTACTCCCGCGATTTCATCGAAAGGACTACGTATTCGGCGGTTGCAGCGGTGACCCAGTAGGCCGCGAAGAGATCCCACACGCGGACAGAAAAAGCGAAATCTCTCTCCCTCTCCCTCCAGCACTTGCTCGGTCGTAACAATATAAGGAGAAAGAGGCTCGCTCGCTCGCTCCCTCCGACTTGGTCCGCGAACGAGCGTTTGTCTATCTGTCTCTAACAGCGAGGGTCGAGCGAGCGAGCGAGCGAGCGAGCAGCGACTCTTCTCGTTTCCAACTGTCCCCGCTCGTCCGTCCGTCTATCCAGCACGGCCGCGAATGGCGCATCATGGGTCATGCGGAAGAGAGAGAAAGAGATCGAAAAGCTAGCGGCAATCTTGGAGGCGGAAACGCCCCTGGCCTGAAGACATCGAAATTAAGTTTCGTCCAAGTTAGTTTAAAAGGTGGTTGTAGGAAAATGTCACTTAATTTTTCACCTGTCGGGACGCAGAGCGATTGCGTACGGTGATTCTAGTAAGTATGCGGTAAAAACAGAATCGACACGACAAGCGTTTAGCTCTGGCCCCCTTCTTCATCCCCTTCATACCACCTTTCCTTCCTTCCTAAACGTGTGAGCTCCGTCCGTCCGTCCGTCTCCCTCCTCTACCCGGGGACCTACGAAAAAGCAAGAAAGAAAAGAATGCCCCTCCTTCCCTCCATTCGAGGAGTAGAGCTTGTTTTTCTGACACTTTCTCACGCGCAAGAAAAGGATCACGGTGAAAAGAGCAACGGAGACTTACTACGTATTACACTTAAAACTGACGTTTTTCTTCAGTGATACTTCAGGTAAACTGAGATATCGTACGTACTGTATATAGTGAATCCAAACTTCTTACGTTCCACAAGTTTCACTGCAGCTTCGTCCGTTTGTCCGCCCGCAGAGGCGAAGATATATGGAACTGACCGATAAAAAAGATCTCCTAGCTCTTCCTTCCTCCCCTTTCCGAATGAGTGGAAGAGAGAGAGAGAGGAAGCGGTGAAAACGAAGGCCATTTTTTGCGACTCTTACTTCCATCGTCGCGTGGTTCGTTCAACCGGCCGGTGCCAACTTGCCGGCTTACTCACTCAATCCATTCAAGCAAGTGCCTCCCTCCCGTCCTCCCTACCTCGCTCGATCCCCTCGCCTGCTCGCGTGACTGGATGGTATCAGTGAATGACGCCGTCCGGCTGTCCCGCGCAAGCGTGACGGAAGGGCGAACGCGGACGGAGGGAGTGACGAGGAGCTCAAATCGTTATGACAATGGCGTGTTCACTCATTGGAGGGGCGCGTACGTTCCGCGCTGAGATCGAACCGAAGAGGGTAAGTAAGTGCAGGAGGGAAAACGCTCTTAACCTTTATTTCCATTCCGTACGGGTATAAAAAAAGTCGCAGTTGACCCTGTTTAATCATCCCAGTTTATGACATGGCAGCATATTCAAAGTCGGTAGGCGGCTTTGCGAATCACTCCC
>JAAUYK010119373.1_pt1 | contig 10978 bp, 17 predicted proteins | sample 7278021 | NCBI WGS metagenome assembly JAAUYK01 (sample SAMN14350223, study PRJNA611818) | marine sediment metagenome | isolation source: surface marine sediment (1.8m) | place: French Polynesia: Moorea | collected 2018-08
AGTGGGATCCGTGAGACCGAGAGAAAGAGTGAACGGGAATACAACATGAAACTACGGGACATTTTTTAATAGGCCATTTACGCAGAATTTGGTTGTCTAGTTTACAAAATGCGTACATTATACATTACATTAAGGACGAACTTCTCCACATCGAATGATACGTGTTCGGCGGCCACTCTCTAATTAATCGCGCTATTTGACCCAACCAGCCGGTGAGCGAGCGAGCGAGCGCGCGCACGAGCGCGCTGACCGCTAACGGAGGCGGAGCTGACCGACGGGAAGATTTCTCGCCGGATTTTCGCACCCATTCCGAAAGCCCATCACTTTTCTTACGGCCACGCTCCAGTCAACAACGCGTCCAACATGGAAGCCAAGATCAGCCGGCCCTACTCCAACTTTGACATCGCCACAATCCTGCCCCAACTCGGCCAGGACACCACCTCCCCAACCATAACGTCAGAGCCCTCCTCGCCGGTGCCATCGGCGTCCTCATCGGTGTCTTCGTCGATGTCACCACCGTCAGCAATCAGGGACCACAGTAGCGACTACCAGGCGATCATCGCGCGCTACTACTACGACACCACGGCCGCCCGGGTCCAAGAGTACCTCCGGCGATGCCACCTCCTCGAGGCGGAGCGCGCGCGGCTCCAACCTCCGAGCTGGACTCAGAGACAGCAGCCCCAACAGCAGCAGTTTCCATCTTGCTTAATCGGCACCATCTCACCTCAGGGCCGGCGGCGACGCTACACCGAGGCACAGACGTGTGCATTGCAGCGGACCTACGCGGAGTGCAAGTACGTGACCAGGGAGGAGATGCTGCGGCTGGCCGGGAAGATCGGGCTGACGGCGCTGCAGGTCAAGATCTGGTTCCAGAACAAGAGGCTGAAGGACAGAAAGAGGTGCCGGGAGGAGGGCGAGGAATTTCCCGAGCCGCCGCCTAAGTCGTCGTCGTGATAGCTAAACTTATGTCCGTACACGTATCCTCTATAGTATGTATTCTATTAATGATGAACGAATTATAATCGTAGCTCAATTGATCTTACTGGGTACTTGACGGGAGCCGCGCCTCCCAGCGTTTAGCAACTCTCAGCACGTTCGATGGAAGTCGCTTCCACACCCTGCGCGACCGTTTCGTGGTTTCGACTGGCTCAGAGGCATTGTAGACGTCGGCTAAGGCTTCCAAGAGCTCCATTAGCGAGCTCCTCTTCACCGTGCCATTGGTCGTTGTCGCCTCGTAGTCGCCGGATCCGACCCGCACATTTATATGTTTAATGCGACATACCGGCTCGTGGACGCAGAACGTTGCGCCTCCAGTGGAGGGGTCCAATCTCAGCAGGAAACTGCCGCGAGGTGTTTCACGAAGAATCGCGTCGCACTTGGCCCGGGACATCGTGCCCCAGAAGAAGCCCAAGGACGAGCAGTAGTCACGGTCATGCTTGCCGACCGGAGCAGCTCCCCTGAGGATGTACATCATCAGCTGGAGGTTGTTATTAATTTGTCCTTTGATTGCGCTTACCAGGCCTTCATTTTGATATCCTCCTTAGAATTGGACTTCGTACCCGGGGTAAGCGTCCTCACAGGCTCGTAAATGTTCGCCCCAGCTACCAAAAGAAGCTTCACGAGCCTGGAGTTCTCCTTCCGCCGGGCTGCCAACAGAGGAGTGTTGCCGAAGACGTTTCCCGTCTCGACGTCGACACCTTTGACGCCCAAGAGGAGATCGACCACGACGTGATGCTCCATGCGTACGGCGGCCAAAAGCGCCGTTGTCCCCGTCGCGTCCTTGGCGTTCACGTCCACGTTGTCACGAGCGAGGAGTGCGCAGACAACCTCCAAGAGGCCGGCGGCCGACGCCAGGATCAGGGCCGTCTTCCTGCCCTCCGTGGCCACATCGTTCACGTTTGCTTCTGGCTGGGCGAGCAGGATCTGCTCAACGGCGCCGACCTTCTTGTGCTGCCAAGCCTTCACGATCTCCTTGCACTGCCAAGACTCCACCGCCAGATCGATGTGTCTGACCTTCACCCTGGGGTGAGCCAGGAGTACTTGGAGAGCGGCGACGTGTCCGCCGTAGAGACAGGTACGTACCACGTCCAATTCCCTTCTGTCGACGACGTTCAGTCGGAGGTCGGGAACGTCGAGGAGAGCTTTGAGGCTGTCGGCGGGATCGCAGCGAAGCGACTTAATGTTGTATGCTGCGCCGCCGCGGGCCGCCATCAGGAGTGGCGGCAGGCCGGACTTCCGCGAGACGACGTTAACGTCGATTTCCGGGGATTTAAGGAGCATGCGCAAGATCTTCGACCGGGGGCTCATGACCGCCTTGTGGATGGGAGCCTCGCCGGACAGCGTCATCGCGTTGACGTCCAGGTCGGCTCGCTTCATCAGCGCCGCCACGGCCGCTTCGTCGCCCTCGCGCACGGCGTAGAGGAGCGGTGTGAGCCCGGCGGACACGGTCGCCTTGTTCACGTCAACGTCCTGGCGCGACACGAGTTGAGAGACGATTGCGGAGTGACCCGAGTAGGCGGCGCTCGCCAACGGCGTCTTCCCGTCCAGATTGGCCAGGTTCGGGTCGGTATTCTTGGCGCCGAGCAGGACTCGTGCGACGTCCCCGTGACCCTTGGCTGCTGCGATATTCAGCGGACTCATGCCCGTCTCGACGCACGCGTTGGGATCGGCCTGGCCCAGGCGGAGAAGTGTCTCGGTGACGTCTGCGTGCCCTTGGGTCGCTGCGAGGAACAGTGGGCTCCGGCCTCCTGACGTGGTCATTGAGTTGACCTCGCCGAGGTCGCTGGACATGAGAAATTCGGCGACAGCCTCGTTGCGGCCCTCCTTGGAGGCCAGATGGAGAGGGAATAGTCCGGATGGGTCGGGCGAACTCATGGCTTCAGAAAACGACCCCTAATCGAGATCATATGAAAATGAGAAAGTGAACGGAACTTTCACATCTGTCAGTTCCGTACCAGTTTTCGGAAAGCTCGCAGTGCAGCCACATTCCCGACCTCAGCCGCGGTATGGGTCGGATTCACGCCTTCCCAGGTGAACGCCGTGAGGTCGACGTTCCCATACTGGTCGAAGGACATGGAGTGCATCTTGATGTCGAGGTGCAACTGCCGAACGATCGGCGCTGAAACGATGAAGCTGCAGATTAGTCTTTCATTCAATTTTGTATTCTAAAACATACGTACGGGTGTCTTCTTTTACAGCATCGTCGTTTAGAGCTTTGAACACCATTTTTTCACTGGTGGGCTCTCGTCGCAACAGGGCGTACCCGGCCTCACGGTCCTCTTCCGCCCTGAGGTATTGCAGGGCGCCGTCAATCAAGTCGATCTCGATCTCGCTGAGGTAGTCGCTGTTCACGTTGGCCCGGTACTCAAAGCTCTCGGACCTGAGGGCCGTCGCCTCCGCCTGCAACCGCCTAACCTTCCTCTCCAGTTCCTGGCGCAGCCTCCTCCCGCTCCGGATGAGGACGCCTTCCTCGAAGTTCGGGCTGTTGTTGTTGTCGTCGGAGAGGTTGCCGGTGTCGTGGGTCTCCGGGCCCGTGATGTCAGCCGACACTTCATTGGCCTCGACTTGGCCAATGCACTCTTTCAGAGCGGTGGCGGGACTCCGGAAGAATTTAAGCCGGAGGAAGTCGTCATGGTCAATCGTCTCATGACTGAGTTTCTGATCGATCTAAAAATTACACGCCTCAACGTAAAATTTTACGAGTATTTGGCCTTTCAAGGAGTCCGCACCTGTCGGATGATGTTCTCAATGAACAGGCGGCTGGCATTGCGCTCTGTCATAGTCTCCAATTCTGTCAAGAGTGCGGCCCTCTTCCCATTCAGCTCCTGCTCCCTCCTCCAGTTGGCATTCCGCTCCACCTGCTCGTCCAAGTTCCCCCCGCCCCTGTTCACCTCCTCCTCCGAGTTGTTGGAGCTGCCCTGCCGGGTGAGCCTCCGCAGTTTGCCATTGACAAAGCAGGCGAACACCATGTCCTCACAGATGGCCGCGTGTGGTGTGATGTCAATCTCGATGACAAAGCGGTCCATGCCTTCATCGCCTCCGACGACACGCACTGGCTGCAGGTTTCCCACGCACTTTCCGAAGGCGTCCCTCATGTTCCGGTTGAGGCCGATGCAGCCCCTCGCGTTTCTGAAGCCCAGGTACGTGGGGCCGTCCAGGTGTTTGCGCAGAGCCTCATTTAACTTGCCAATCTGTCAATCAATAATGCATTAAATTGAGAGTACTATTAAACAGGTATGCTCGATCGTACAATGTCGTAGCGCTCGACCAAGATGCCGAGAACATTGCCGTCGTCCTTCACCCCGAAGTGGATGGTCATGTTGCATCTGCCGTTCAGCGCGGCACAGGCGTTCTCCATAACTCGCTTCACGAAGGCCTTGACCAATAACTTCCACTTCTCTCGTTGCAACTGCTCCGCGTTCAGGATCAGGTCCATCACCTTGAACTCGTGCGCCACGTCCTCGAGAGTGGCGACTCCCCCGCCCCCTTCGAACACGACGAGCGTCGCCAGGAACCTTCAGCACGACACAATTACTAAGCAGATTCGCAGCACGTTAATTGCTCTACTTACACGTAGAAGATTGCGTCTCCGAATCTCGTGACGCTGCCGAAGGGCCTCGGGATCTGTTCCTGTCGGAGGAGCATCGCCTGCAGGTGCTCAAAGGCCTGCCGGTAGAGGTCCGCCTCGCGCTCCGACTGCTCCAGACGCATTCTTAAAGCTACTAGCTCATTAGCCTAAAAGGGTGCAATACACATAAATATGTGCCTAGATCTAAGAATAGGTTTCTTTTCCATACTTCTGTCTCGTCTTCCTCAGCCCCAGCCATGTCGCCTATAGTCGACATTTTCGGGGCCGACCGTAATGTACTTAACTCCCCACTTCTATTTGAAGCACTGCGATGCTACATAAAAGTAACGCGAAAAAAACTAAAACGCACACATTTGATAAAGACATACATTTCCCGTCCTGCCGAAGAGAGACTTCGCATGAGTGCTGGCAGAGACCATGAATGGGTATTCCTAAGTAGCTTATCGCAATTCTATATAGCTCTTTTCCTGTCTTGGTAGCTAATAACTAGTGGACTTACGCCGTATGTTTGATGCAGTTTCCTTTGAATGCGGATATTACAGTTGTGCCCAATCTACAGCCGTTGGCACTTCATGTATCTGAAATAGATGTTTTATCTGTTATGTTGTAATAAAGTAGATAATAAATATCATTCGCACGTTGTATTATACGTAGGCATCATAAGCTAATTACGTGCACTAGCTCGGGCAATAGGCGATCATCCCCGTCTTGTCTGTGTCCGAATAGTTCATCAACCTCTCCTTGTACTGCCAGTACGTATACGTACTCCATATCAGCTGCTGCTTCGGAATGTTGCCCGCCGCCGGGTTTATCTATCTCTTGTTCCATAGTTCATGATGCGACGGATAGCCGATCTCATCTTCATCTTCGTCCTGTCCGTCTGGGATGGCGCAGCCGCCAAGGAGGTCTACTCCCTCGGCACGGACAACGGCGTCGAATGGTTATTGACCAGCAGAAAGCTTGATATAAGGCAGGCATACAATTAACACTGCGTACTACGTATATCCTATATACTTACATCGAGCACCATGCATGTACGTAGCTTAAAAGTCCACAACGTGCCTGGCGGTGTCTACACGGACCTGGCCGACGCCGGCTACATTGATAGAGACTTTTACCACGTAAGCAAGGCGATTACGAACCATTCTCGAAAACCCTAATACTCTTATACTTTCAGCGCTTCAACGACGAAAATTTAAGGCGAGATGCTTTTGTTCAGAAAATGCCCATTTTTAGTAAAGTTACGTACCTTACGTAGATGGATTTCCTACCTGAATTGGACCTACACCGGAAAGTTTCTCACTCCGAATTCCCTGCTGACGCAAGGATACGTTTTGTTAGACATCGAAGGTATAGTACAGTGCACTACATAAGTATCAGTTATTGACAACCACACACTATTCCCCCCCGAATAGGGCTGGACACCGTGGCCTCCGTTGTGCTGAACTACGTCGATGTCCTCAAGGCCGACGACATGTTCGCCAGGTACCCCGTGTGGGTGTCGAATGTGACGCTGCTCACTACCTGGAGCGTCATCGAGATCACATTCCAGTCTCCCGTCGAGTACACAAGGAAAGCGTACGAGAAGCAGGCCTTGTAAGCTTTAGAAAAAAAACTTTCTTTGAAGTTCCAAACCCCTAAGAGGTCTTTTATAACAGGGAAAGCTACCCTATTCTGCCCAAGTGCGTTCCGCCCGAGTACAACGGCGAGTGTCACGCCAACCACATCAGAAAGATGCAGTCTGCATTCGGGTACGGAAAGGGAAAGGCACACTACTACGTAGATTCCCTAACTGGGTTTGAATCATGCCCACAGTTGGGACTGGGGCCCCGCGTTCCCCTCGGTCGGCGTTTGGAAGCCAATCTCCTTGAAGTCCTTCCCCGCCGTGGACATGGCCTACCTAATGTGGAGCGCCGTCCCCACTCACACGGGACATCACGAAGGCGACTGGAACGCCACAGTTGTCGCGGTGTTCGACGTCATGCCCGGCGTGGATATTAGCACCCTTCGCGGAGTTGCCAAGATCACACTTGATGGTGCCGAAAAGCTGAATAGGGAGGTCACACTTGAGGCATCCCAAGAAAAAGGTGAGTTCAATTTAAACGGAGAATCTAAATAATATTTATTGCAATTTTCTACATACACGTACATTAGCCGAGGCAACGCTTAAGCTGTCATTTCTCGTCCCCGCCTCGGACGTGAGTCTTTGGTGGCCGAATGGACACGGAGATCAGAGACTCTACGCTCTGAATGTGAGCTTCGTGCCCGACGGTCACGCTGACGGGGCGACCTTCATGTCTAAAAGAGTGGCGTTCAGGTAAGCGAATATAATTGAATTTGCCGTCTATTCTTGAAGAGGGGCTCATAACGTACAGGACAGTTGAACTAATCGAAGAGCCGATCAAGACGGAGACAGGCAAGGGCGGACTCTCATTTTACTTCAAGGTCAACGGCAAGTTCATCTTCATGCGAGGCTCAAATTGGATACCCAGCCACGCCTTGCCAGGTGAAATTAATTATCTCAAGATCCTGAAGAGCGACAATGTTGTCTGCGTACTTAAAGAGCTCCAAACCGAAGCCGTTGCTCGCGACCTCCTCAATTCTGCCAAGACGGCTCACATGACCATGCTGAGGGTCTGGGGAGGTAACGTCTGCACAATTCATGCCCGGGACAAGAGGCTCATAAGTTTAATCGCAGGCGGGATCTATGAGAACGACTTTTTCTACGACGCCGCCGACGAGCTGGGCATCCTGCTCTGGCAGGACGCCATGTTCGCCTGCTCCATGTACCCGGCCGCCGACGGCGACCTGGCCCGGGCGGAGCGGGAGGTCCGCCACCAAGTGCGCCGTCTGCAGTCTCACGCCTCCGTCGGGCTCTGGGCAGCCAACAACGAGAACGCGGTCGCGTTGAGACAGAACTGGTACGGGACCAAGGACGACTTTGAGCAGTACAAGAAGGACTACGTGGCGCTATACGTGGACACCCTGATGCCCGTCGTGGCAGAGGAGGACCCGACTAGGGTCATTATGGTATAAAAGTATGTTTTCTCATTATTCCTTGCATAAATCTTTTTAAAGTCTACGAGTCCGAGCAATGGCAAGATCACGGCCAACGAGTCCTGGATCCCCGAGAACCCCCAGGATCCTCTCTTCGGCGACGTCCACTACTACAACTACACGGCTGACACGTGGGACCCGGCCATCTACCCTCGTCCTCGGTTCGCCTCCGAGTTCGGCTTCCAGAGCTTCCCCAGCTTCGAGGTGCTGGCGGCGCACTCCGAGAAGCAGGACTGGAACTTTTACAGCGACTACGTCGACCACGTCCAGCACCACCCGATGGGCAACTTGCAGCTCGAGGCGCAACTGCGCGACAAGATGGATCTGCCGGGCAGAAAGGAGCTGGCCACCACGGAGGGGTTCAAGACCTTTCTTTATCTTGCCCAGGTACAAACTATCTATCGGTTATTATCTGAATTATGTAATGTCTTTTATGCCATAGATCTATCAAGCGCGCAGTCTCCGGACCGAGATTGAGCACTACCTCCGACTCATGTCCAGCGTCGACCCCGACACGGGCGAGGGCCGCACCGGGGGCGCCCTGTACTGGCAGCTGAACGACATATGGCCGGGCGCGTCTTGGAGCAGCACTGACTTCGGCGGTACGGCCTTAATCTTCCATTTTGTCCGTAGGCTAAATTCAATCTAGGCAAGTGGAAGATGGCCCACTACTTTGTGGAGGAGGCCCTCCGGCCGTTGACGGTGTCGCCCACGGTGACCAAGGAGGGCTCCTTGGAGGTGCACGCCATCAACCTTGATCTGGAGCCTGTCGAGCACAGGAATATATCCTCCGTTTCGATTGAGGTTAGGAGCTTCGACAGCTTCGTTCCCTTGCTCTGGGATGGAGCGGCAATGGGTAGGGTTAGGAAGCTCGTTGAACCTATTGATGTTACCAAAGCCCTATAATTGTAGAGTCTCTTGACCCCATGTCCTCCACCATGGTGTACCTGCGCTCATTGGAGGATCTTCTCAAGGAGGCCAACTGTTCGAAACCGGCGGGGGCAGCCGGTCGGTGGCGAGAATCAAATCACCTCAGCGGGCTTGGGAATTGTTACATCGTCGCAAAGTATGTTTGGAAAATACTTTTTAAGAAGCTTAACTTAAGGTATTTTTCGCAGACTACAAGATTGGCAAGGGACGACTGTCGCGAGGAATGACCTCTTACCCTATCCAAAAGACGCTCACCTGAAAGCGCCTAACATAAAGTGAGCCTTTAAGTATTAATTTCAGAGACGTTTAGTAAGCGAATCTATAAAACTTTCAAGGTTGCTGCCCGTTACGGCTTGCGAGCATGGCCGTGACGACTTATCAAACCCTTGCTTCGATGTCCACTTAGAGACCGATGCAGTCGCGATTTACGTGTGGATTGAAGCCATAGGTATAATATAAAAAGAATCTCTTAATTTGAGAGCATACGTACTAAATTGTTTTATTCCAGGAATTCGTGGCACGTTCTCCAGAAACGGGTTCACCATGGACTCCAACAGCATCAGGGTACAGTTCTACGCCAAGGAGGATGTCGCAGCTGCAGACCTGGAGAAGAGCATCGCGATCACGCATTACAAGAAGAAGAAATCCGGCGACCTAGTAGGGCGCTACGAAAAGTGGCAAAAACAGCTCACAGGCTTTTATCATTTTGTTTAGCCTTAAGGGAGCACTTTTGTCAGTTGTGACAAATACGCCAAATACATTTACAAATGGAAAGCCATAAAGTAACGTTACAAGTTTCTCCAGTTAAGCCGGCGGGGCGCCCTCCCTCCGACCCTGTGCTGTCGTCGACCGTCACGTGGAGGCTAAGAACACGTAGCTTTAGTGGACGGACATTTGTGCTTCCGTGGTCAATATATATGCTTCATGTACTCCAACGATCATAGAGGAGGGGAGGCGGAGTGCCTCAATGACACACCTCACATTCTATCCGCTCCCCTCTTCCTCTATGTATGCGGGGCATAGATGCTCGTCACCAGATCGACAAGATGATACGTGCCGATAAATGTTCCCGCGCTGTCGTCGACGTCCGCGTCCGGCCGGGGAGCGATCGAGCGGCGCGGCCGGTCAAATCGATCCACAAAGCGGCTCAGGCACAAATTTCGTCCACCTGTGGAAGAATGATGCAGCTTTAGACGTCGCCCTGGGGACTGCCATGTCGCTCTTACTACGCAGGCATATAAATATAGCTCGTCGCCGCAAGCCGATCATCAGTTCAGCCTGGTCTACGGGAGCAGCAACAGCTACTACCAGATCATCATGAAGGTGTTCTTCGTCGTCGCCCTCTTCGTCGCGGCCGCCGCCGCTGCTGGCGAGCGTAAGTCGATCCATCCATCATGTGATATCGTGATTCACATCATGTGCTGCATGTGGTGCAACTATAAAGTCAAGCAAAGATACAGCAGGCTTCGTATAGAAAAAGTTAAAGCCAGATTTTAGTTCTTGTTGACTGTAAACTCAGCCGAAAATAGGATAAATCCACACGTTGAACATATCTCCTAAATTGATTCAGCCGAGTGGAACGAGGAGTACTGCGTCAACTTCCTGAAGACCAACTACGCCGACGAGTCCAAGGCCTACAACGACGAGGAGCTGAACACCATCTGCGCCGTGATCACCAAGGTCGCCCAGGCCATCCGCGCCAAGGAGGTCACCGCCGCCGACTGCCAGGCCGAGTTCGAGAAGCACACCGGCGTCGACGCCAAGACCGCCGAGACCTACTGCGCCTGGGGCGAGCAGGTCGCCTCCGCCGCCGTCAACGTCCGCGAGATGGAGGACGAGAGCAGCGAGGAGTCCAGCGAGGAGGACAGGAGCAGCGAGGAGGAGGAGGAGCCCAGCAAGGAGGAGGCCGATGAGGAGGAGAGGAGTGAGAGCGAGAGCGAGGAGCCCTCCAAGGAGGAGGAGGAGAGGAGCGAGAGCGAGAGCGAGGAGCCCTCCAAGGAGGAGGAGGAGGAGAGCAGGTCCGCCAGCGGAGAGGAGAGCTCTGAGGAGGACGAGGACAGGTACGTGCGTGGGTTAGAATCCAGGACTGCCTGTTGGGGATCTTGGCCCTGGAATGGGGTGGGAATTCGCGTAGCGCCACTTTTTACTAACCTTCCTCTACCCAAATCCCTTCCGCCCGTGAATTCCCTCCTACATTAGCCAATAACTCCAACCTGAAATTAATCCTTCGCCAGGCCCAAGGTCCTCCCCACCTTTTTCGCATATTGTTCTAACCGAGATGACTTTAGGGTACTTGACTCTTAAAGTACACGGTGTGGGTTAGAATCCAGGACTGCGTTTTTGGTATTTTGGCCCTAGCAATGAAATTCGCAGAATAGACCACTTTTGAGTGGGGTGGGAAAT
>JAAUYK010071297.1_pt1 | contig 10975 bp, 9 predicted proteins | sample 7278021 | NCBI WGS metagenome assembly JAAUYK01 (sample SAMN14350223, study PRJNA611818) | marine sediment metagenome | isolation source: surface marine sediment (1.8m) | place: French Polynesia: Moorea | collected 2018-08
CCACTGTAATAGTAGGTTCAAATTTTTAGGAAAATCTGCTTTGCTGCTGTTACTAATCGGTTCTATTTATGGATGTGAAAAATTTGTCGATCATAATACTAGCGATAGTCCGGAAATAGCTTTAGCAAAAGTAGAGTCAGGAAATAAATTAATAGCGCAAGTAATAGCGCAAGATGGAAAAGGTACGGAATTTTCAGGCTTACCAATTTTAGCATCTTCAAGATTTGAGATTATGCCTGATAAACGAGAGGAATTTATTAAATTAATTAATGATATTATTCCTAAGGTGAGAATGGATGTTGGCAATATTAGCTATAGTTTGTATGAGGAGATTAATAATCCTAATTCTTTCCTTATTTTTGAAGAATGGAAGAGTAAAAAATCTTTGCAGAAATTTATAGCGACTGATGCTCATAAAACAAAAGAACAGAAAATCATGGAAATATCTGTTAAGGAACCTAGCTTTAAGATTCATCACTTTCAAAGTATAGATTTTCAACTTTAAAAGTGGAAGAAAGTTACATATAACAGGTAATTAGGAGAAATATATAAGTATTTTTGTAGCAAAAAAAAATGTAGTTTTTTTGCTAATTTTCTCTGGAAATGCAAGCCTAGTTAAATCTAGCCCTAAAGATATTTTTGTTCATTAACTAATCCAGAATGATTTTCAATAATTAATAATTTTAATGTCGGCGACAGCCAAAATAATTAACAATTAATAATTACTTCTTCTTACTCCTATTCTTAACTAAAGAAAACGATTCCCTAAAATAAAGTATTATGACAGTATTAAGAGACTAAATTCCAATTTTACAGCCTATTTCATGTAAGTGTAGTACAGTGATTATAGTAGATTAGCTCAACAGCAATGAAACTTTAATTCCATACATTAAAAACTATTTAAAAAGCTACTGCTACTGTACTTCATAAACCACCGAATGGGCTATAAAATGTGGTTCAAAGGTAAGCATTTCCTAGGGAATGCTTACTTTCAAAGTACATCCTAAAGACCTTAGCTATCCTCAGAAAAAAAGCTGTTTGCGCAGCATGACGAACGGAAATGGCGATCGCTAATACCATTTCTCAAAAACTTTATCTATTTCAGAGTAGGGGAGTGGGGGAGGTAGGGACGTTGCATAAGGGCGTCCGTACAAAACAAGAATAATTAATGCTAAATTTACTCAAACTAACAAAAAAGTAATTAAACTAAGGTAATTACTTAATAACTGAAGATCGATCCAAGTATAGCGTTAATGCATCGGAATTGGTATAAGACCTTCTTTTCCCCATATTCCTTCCCCTCCATTTTCTGACTCCTGACTCCTGACTCCTGACTCCTGGTCAAAAACATGGGTCGCTGACAAAGATACCAAATGGCTTGCATATAGCAATCGAACCAAAGGTTCGGACATTTCTAAATTATCACGCCTCAGTCATAGATAGATTATTTTTGACTTTTGCCTTGGGTGTAGCGCTATACCAATTCTACAGCAAAATTTTCCCATATCTGGATTATCCTAAATCAAGAGCTTTCTAGCTTTCTAATATATAAAAAAAATAGATGGTTTAAGCTACCGGAGTTAATCAGCTATTTGATAATTTGGGATTATATAAATCGAAAAAAGGTTATTTAATGACCAAAAACAAATACGGTTCTGTTAAGCAGAAAAAAAATTATAGTCCAGAAACCAGACAAAAAAGAAACTTTTTACATATAATATTGTCAAGGGAAAAAATAAGTTAATCTGTCATCTGGTCAGCTGAACCAGATTAATAATTACTATTGCTACTTGCTGCCCAATATCTACTATTTTAGATATCTAGATATTAGGCCAGAAATTAAAATGTAGGTATTTAACCGAATTAATACTTAGATTAATATTTTAGTGCTGATGGTCAAATTATCTAGAAAGCACTCCTGAATTAGTGAATAGGTAGTTGTAGAGGAAACTTAAAGATCGAGCCTCAGAAACCTAATACTAACATAGATGAAGAGGCCAAAAAATGAGCGTTATAATTATCTAACCAACAAGTCTGTACTAATCCCAACAGTCAAGTTAGTAATAGATAACGCTCAAACTAAGTGTGCAAATTGATAAGTCTGGGAAATCATAACCAGCACTACTGTAACCTTATTTAGACTAGCACCAAAACCACAGCCGTCATTTCTTTCCCATGTATTCACAATTAAAAGTGAAGATCGGGAGTTTTGGCGGAATAATTTGAGCAGAAGGATAGAAAGTAAGTGACTCAAGAATTTCATATTTCAATTACTCCCCTGGGAGAAGACGAATATTTTGTCCGCACAGAAAAAGTACCTGTTGGTGGCCTAGTGGCTGAAGAAATAGTCGAATGGCCTGTAGAACAATGGCTGGCCCAAGCGCGTCACCTATTTCGCGATCCATTAATCGATCTCCTAGAAGGAAAGTCCAATTCTCAGGTAGTGATTCCTAATCAGATTGTGGCCAGGTCTGGGGAAGTAGTAAGTCCAAGTTTAGTAGCATTAGGCCAAGAAATGTATCAAGAACTATTCAAAGACACCCTGAGAGATAGCTGGAGTTGTGCCCAAGGAATCGCTCATAATCGAGGCGAGGTCTTACAGTTACGTCTAGGTACTAAAGACAGACGTATATCCAGTTTGCCTTGGGAGGTTCTCCATGTAGGCGATCGCCCCCTGGCGACTGGTACTGATATAGTATTCTCTCGCTATCAACCTAATACCTGCTTACCTAAATCTACCCGGATATTAACACCTGAAGAACCATTAAAAATCTTAATGGCGATCGCTGCTCCTACTGATAAGGACAGTCTACAACTAGAAAAAGAATATGAGGCATTACAACAAGAACTGGAAAAAAATAGTGGGCAAACTCAGATCCACCTAGATATTCTCCGGCAACCAGGACGAGAACAACTTACCCAAGCTTTAGAACAAGGTAAATATCAAGTTTTCCACTATGCAGGTCATAGCAACTGGGGTATTTCTGGTGGTGAAATATCTCTAGTGAGTAATATAACAGGTTTAACAGAAAGTCTGAGTGGCAAGGATCTAGCAGGTTTGCTAGTTAATAATGGCATTCAGATGGCGGTCTTCAACTCATGTCGAGGTGCTTACAACCATGTTGTTCACCCCACTGATGAGGGAGCAGAAATCAACTTAGCAGAAGCGATGGTGAAACGGGGAATTCCTGGAGTGCTGGCAATGGCGGAACGTATTCCAGATGAAGTTTCTCTCATCCTGACACGCTTGTTTTATCGTAACCTGAATCAAGGTTATCCAATAGACTTAAGTTTAAATAGAGCAAGACAAGGTTTGATTTCTGCTTACGGTTCTCATGAACTTTATTGGGCATTACCTGTTGTTTATCTACATCAAGAGTTTGGTGGATATTTAATTGAACAACAAAACGATTCTAAAAATGAAATAGAAGAGGATCTCCTGACATCTATTGATGAAAAAATTGAATCTCCCAAGTCACCAGAAGATTCAACTCGCGTCCAACCAGAGATCGAACTGAGGAACCTAGAAGAGTATCCTACTGAACCTCAAAATAATAATTTGAATTGGCAGGTTAAAGACAGTAAAGATCGAGTGATGACACTTGAGGAAATATTGCAAGAAAGAGAAATAGAAAAGGAGCTAGATAATCAATCAATAACAGCAGAACAAAATAGTGAAGAACCTCTGTCAATATTAAAGCCATCAAAACCTCAGGAAAAGTATCAGAAATTTTCCTGGAAAAAAACATTAGGATATACGATATCAGGAATGCTGTTATTATTTGGCACTAACCTCATTAGTTTCAATCGTCAACCAGTGAGTGCTAAATTGCCAAAAGCACCTGCTCCAGGTCTCAACTATGAATATAACAGAGTTCGACTTGTTAATGAGACAATTAATAGTACCCCAGAAGTAGAGATTCTGGCGATTCAACAGTTTAATCAAAATGATATTCGGGCTGGTAAATTGGTAGTAGAAACATTACTAGAAAGAGGTGAATTAATCAAAGCTGCCGCAGCAATAAGTGCTGTGCCAGAAAAACTCAGCAACGCTCCAGAAATCAATTTTCTCAAAGGTAGATTAGCTTGGGAATTGTTCCAAGATAGAAATCAAAATAACCTGATAGATGAAGCTATAAGTTATTGGGAAAAAGCGGCTGCAAAAAAACCAGAGAATATTCAATATCAAAATGCTTTAGGTTTTGCTTATTACACCAAAGGAGACATAGAAAAAGCTTATACAGCTTGGTTAAAAGTATTGCATTTATCTGGAGAAATTGCCCCAGAAATAGAAAAAATTAGTCCTGTTTCTTATAACGACCAGAAAAATTTATCAGTCAAGAATAGAGAAGCTCTAAATGCTTATGCAGGTCTAGGATTAGTGACGCTTAAATCTGCTCAAAATTTACAAAAAATTCCCGTTCAAGCTTTCAAATATGCTGGTAAAGTTATGAGACAAGCTGGCCAAGAATTTCATATCCTACAACTGCAAAAAAATTGGTTGTGGTCTCCTAGAGCACGTCAAGATTGGGATTTACTATTGAAACTTCGAGAGCGGCAGCCATTTAAACATAATAAAAATTCAGAAGAGCTGGCTTAGTCATAGTAATGGTAGACCTAGTGATAGTTTATTTCTCGACAGGCTAATATAATTTATAGATAATTTGTATTAGCCCAAATCTCATATTTTCTCTGATTGATTAGTTGTCAAAACTAATAACCATGAATTTGTTAGACCAATTGCCAAACATAATGTTATACTCATGCAATACTTTAATGATTAAGTAATTAGTAGGATTCAATAACGTTCAATACAATTATCCGGCAGTGAGTGTATATTATTACTATTTTGATGGCTTCTCTACTAACCTGTTATATCAAATCCGGTTGAATACTTATTATATAGTTGGGGGTGGGGAGTGTGGTCCGTGTGGGGAGTGTGGTCCGTGTGGGGAGATTGAAGTAATTATAGAATTATAAACATATATTATATAATCGGATTCTATATTAAAGATATGGGTAGAAAAGTTTTTGAGATTTGGTATTGAGGAATAGGGGGGAGATTAGTTCGCTTGGCAACGGAAGTGTTATAAGAAACCGGGTTTATGGGAGACAGATGTCAGCAAGTGTAGGGAATTTCATATAAACCCGGTTTCTATGTTTATTTATACCGACACTACCGGATTCTATATAATATCCCGATCGGAATATTTTATTGATAATAGTATCTGCCATATTCATTACAAACAAAATCGATTAAGCTTTACAAATATGCTAGTAAAGTTATAAGATAAGCTGATAAAAAGTTTAGAGTTATACAATTGAATTGGCAAAAAATTGGCAGTCTCCCAAGACTCCTTAACTTTGAGGTCATAATTAGCCAGTTAAATATGAGAAAAATTCTGAATGGCTTACCTAATTCAAGTAGATTAGGTTAGATATATTGAAAGTTTATTCCTCAAATGACTAATCTAATTCTAGAAAATATCACAATGACACAAAAACAGGAAAACACGGTAAATTTTGTTAACTCAGTTCCTGGCAGGATACTGTCACACCTCATTGCTGTTTTGTTAACTCTAGGTGGTGTTTGGTTGTTCCAAAATCGACCAGTAAATTATTCAAAAACTATACCTTTAACTCCAGACCCAATTAACCTTGAAAGATATAACAAAGAACAACCTATTAATTATAGTGCTAATACAATTGAAGCAGAAAAAAAAATAGCTATTGAACAATTTAGTAAGAATGATATTGAAGCTGGAAAAAAGGCTATAGAATCTCTGCTAAATCGAGGTGCTTTTCTCGATGCAAAAGAAGCAATTAATATTGTGCTAAAATCACCTCATGATGACCAAAACATTGACCCAGATATAATTTTTTTATACGGTCGATTGGTTTGGGAGCTAGCCCAAGATGGAAATAGAAATTATACTGTAGATGAAGCTTTATCTTTCTGGAAAAAAGCAGTTGCTCAACGTCCTGATTCTGTTGTATATCAAAATGCTATAGGTTTTGCTTACTATACGAAAGGAGACTTGAAAAAAGCTTATGATGCTTGGTTTAAAGTATTAAAATTATCAGGAGAAGTTTTACCAGAAACAGAAACATTGCGAAACATTTCAACAGAGGCTATTACCACTCCAAAAGTTGAACAAAAAGATGCTCTTAATGCCTATGCAGGTATTGGATTAGTAATGATGAAATCTGCTCAAACTTCTCAGGAAAATGAGCAAAGAGAACGCTGGTTGAGAGCGCTCCAATATCGAACAAAAGTAATGAAAGAAGCTGCGAGAGAATATCATATTCCCCAACTTCGACAAAATTGGTTATGGTCGCGAGTGGCACTACGAGATTGGGATTTTCTCATGAGAACAGATTGGAATATTTTAAGGAAAAGAAATAATTGATCTTATTGCTAGTGGTCAAATTATTAATAAATGGGAGCGAGTTTTAAACATTTGAAATACAACTTTGCTCCGATAATTTTTTTGAGGCATAAAAAGATATTCTACTACTTAAAAAAAGCGGTTAGCAGTCAGCACTCAGCAGTCAGCAAGATTATTTTTTTCAAGTTATTAAGGGGATTTCAACCCCGACTCAACAATCCTGACTATGGGGGGTTGCAGGGGATTTTAACAATCGCTAAAAAAGCTGAAGGTCGAAGTTCCGACTCAGGAGGCTAGCTGTTTGCGGAGCATTCCGGTATGGAAATGCTAAAAGCTGATAGCTACTTAATACTTTAAATAAACCAAGGTGTTTTTTCCAAAACAGGATGCAAGGAAAAAGAATTTGATTGTCGTAAAAATGCAGCAGTTAAATAAGCAATATCACCTGCATATTTTGTAGTAATTGGTTCTCCACAAAGTGAATCTGTAGATGCCCAATTTAGTTTGGTTAGGCTCAGAATTTGAACTGCTAAAGCTTTTAAATCTGGAGGTGGTTGGGGTGTCTTTTCTGGGTATTCTTTCAAAATAGTAATTTCTAGAGGTTTAGGTGTTCCTAAACTTTTGCGATAAGGATTATAACCTGTAGTTGAAAGGTAAATTTGATTAGAAGAAGCAATCATATAACTACCTCTGCTCAAACTACCATCAGTTTCTGGTCAGCGATCGTATAATCTAATATTATGATGTCTATTAATCCAAACAAATGAATATGTACCTTTAGGTTTTACAGATCGAGCTGCTTCTAAAATTGCTTTACGATCTTCTTTGGAGAATTTAGCTGAGTAATGAAAATAAATATTTGGAGTTTCAGATAGTTCTAAACGATTTAAAGTTTGCAAAGTCAATTCCCGAAAATATTCGGTTCGTTTTTCGTATGGAAATGTTTCTGTATTACCAGAATAAAACTTCCATCTACCGTAATTATTAAAAACATTTGCGTAACCCATAAGTCGATTTTGGCTTTTCTGAATATTCTGAGTATAGGACAAACCTACAAAGAAATCTGCATCGGGAATAGCGTCAGGTAATACCCAAGGAATTACACCACATTTAGCAACAATATTCAGTGCTAGATTTAGGTCTTTGTAGTCTTGGTTTTTAAGGGTGGGAGAGTCAACCATTTGACAGGGAATACCTTCTTCTAGTAAAAAGCGTTTTAACTTGTAATAAGGAGAGTTTTAATCATCAAGAGAATAGCCTTTTTTTGGTGTATAAATCAGAAAAATTATGTTTAAATTTTGATTTCCAATCCAGTTAGGATTTTCGCTTAACAAACGCCTGCACTCATCTAAAGTTTTTTCTGGAGAGAGAGGCTTAATAATTGAGCTATACTTAAACCGCTTACTAAAAGTCCGTTCCGAACCTTTATATTTATACTTACCTAATTTTAACCCATTGATTAAATTTGCCATATTTGTTCGGTAATTTTCTGGGCAAATAGGAACAATTTCAATATTTTTTTGTTCGTTGCTATAAGCTCCGAATTTTGTAATTCCTTCTCGAATATTGACATCTTCACGGTGACGATTAAATTCGACACTCGGTTCTGGTAAGCTATTAATTTTCAATTTTCCTAACCTAGATAATGAAGTTGGAGAAGGCTCCATAAATATCTGCATTCCTCCAACACTTAAAGGTTTGAATATATTCTCAGATAAATATTTAGCAGTTGCCTGTGTTTTTTGATATCTAATTTTAGCTGCACCATGCTTGCTAGCTAAACTCAGTTCTTTAATGGTAGTAGATAAATTAAATTGAATATTTCTTTTACGCAAAATTTATTCAATAATACTATTGTGTAAATTGGGAAATACATTCTTACTAAGAAGCTGTACTTCTTTGTCAAAATCAAAGATATGTAAATTGGTATATTCAGAATCAGCCCTAATAATTTTTCCATGATATAAGTTTCCTTGCCATTGAGCTACAGCCGTTTTATTGACAAAAAAATCTGGTGAATAATCTCTCAATAATTGAGAAATACGCTGAACATTCCTAACTTGCAAAGTTAAGTCGATGCTCAGGTAAAAATCTCCCCAGTATTAGCGAATTTGAAATGAATATGCTTGATAAAATCTGACTATTTTATCTATTTTTTCGTTCTGCGGAATATTAGCACTTTTACGGTGAGCTACTAGACGGCTAAATTTATCAGAGTCAATATACCAACCATTAGCAATTAATGCATCTTTCAAAGCAGATAGAATATCCTTCAGTCTTTGGTTGAAAAAGTTGGCATCTGGAATATCGCCATTTTCTAGGATGAATTTTAGAGGGAATAAATTAGTAAATTCATTAGTTGAACCTAATCCAGAATCAGCAGCAAATTTAGCCTCACGTTCAGCAGAGTTACTGCATAAAATTAAGGTTGTTTCTGCTCGATTAACTATATATAAAGGAGCGGGTAAGTTCAAATTTTTCATTTCATCCCGCATTCGTTTAGTACCTTCGCTTAGTGATATAACTAAGCTCATCTTTTGGAGCCATTCTATTAATTTAGGATTACGAGGCGTTGAATTGAGTATTATCTTATCATCAAGTCTAAATTCGGAGGGAACTTCTTGGTCTCTTTGTAAAATACGCCCTCCATTCCGAACTACAAAAGCATCTTTATATAATTCACATTCTATTGGAAGTTGTATAGCATAATCTCTATGAACAACTGCATTAACAATAGCTTCTTCAATGGCAATATCAGGGTATTCTGGTTCTTCAGAAAATCCCCCATCAGGATTTCTTTTTTGGTATAGTTTAAAAAATCCAGATTCTTTCAAAAAAGTTCTTATATCGCGAATTTGTTTAGTAATTGAACCAGTAAATTTTTTTTCAAAAGTTGGTAGTCCACGTTTATCTCTATCTTCGTTGTTAATCTCAAATCTTAGTAGTCTAATATATGACCAAGACATTACTCTTTGCGGGTTAATGGTAAAAAATAGTAACCCTGCATTAGTAAAGGCATAATTATTTCCGTCTTTTATTAAAGCTCCAGCTTGGTACAGAAGTTTTTCATTAATATAATCATCATATATAGCATCTTTCAAATATTCATTACTAAATTCATTTAAAACTCCTTTTTCTAAGTCATCAGCATCATAAGGACAACAATACTGCCTTTCAAAATCAACTATTTTTTTATCTCGGCGAAGTCTATCTCTTTGCTCATGGTTTAAAGGAATGCTTTGATAACCTCGTCTTTCCCAACTTTTAGGTGGGTCTTCCAACGTCTCACAAATTGTATTTTCTGTGTAAGGAACATAAATCAAGTAAATCTCTTTTGTCTCTCCTTTTCGAGAATAAGGTATAACTTTAGCCGATTGATTTTTCAGTAATTTATCAATATTTGTTAATCTATTAATTTGCTCTTCATTAAGATGATTCACACCCATCAAATCTCCCTTATCAGAAATTCCTAATACTAAAAGTCCTCCTTCTTTATTAGAATTAGCAAAGGCAGAAATACATTTGGTAATTGGCTCTAGTACCTTATTAAGTTCATTGATTGATTCAGTCACTCCTAAAATGTTGCGCAACTGGTTTACTCATTGTTGTTACTGTGGTCTACCTTTGTGAAAACCGCTATAATCAATAAACCAATAGAAAGACCAGTGTGATTGAGATAAGTAATCACCTGACCTAAATACTTTTGATGCAGAGTTGCAAAAGCCTTGATTTCTACAATCACCTTTTCCTCAACAATAAAATCAGGTATATAAAATCCTAACAAATTATCCGATTCATAAACAGGCAATTTTTCTTGAGGCAGAAAACCAATTTCCTCATTTGTTAACTGTTGCTCAAGCGATCGCTGATAAATTTCTTCCCGATAACCAGGCCCTAATTTATTATGAACGGTCATCGCTGCCCCAATAATCTTATAGGTTAAATCCTCATGTACTGCTTTGACTTTACCTCTCATATTTGCACCTTCAGATAAAAAAAAATCTAAACCCATTTTGGCATAACCTCCAACCCCTATGGCAAGACTAGGATTTGACCACAGATGTAGGAATTAACCAATCTCTATCCGTGTATCCCTGCCATCATCCGTGTCTGGCCTTCCTTTCTCAATCCTAAATTCAACCATACCTTAGATGCAGGAATTAACCAATCTCTATCCGTGCATCCGTGCCATCATCCGTGTCTGGCATCCCTTTCTCAATTCTCAATTCTCAATTCAATCATACCGTGCCAACAATAAAGTCAAATCATCATCAGTTCTCCCCGTTACTTTTGGCGATCGCAAAAATTCCTCCAACTGCTTAGTTGCCTCTTCCTCATCAGTTACCACCGTCATAAACTTAAACAATGGTGCAAAAAACGGACTATGAGGCAACCCCATTGGCATTTTCAAAGCCAACATTTGCAACCCATCCGAAAAAATTGCTAAATGAACAGGTTTTCCTAACCAAACCTTTACCTGAGCAGTCTCCACACCTTGTTCTGAAATCAAAAAAGTTGTCTCATTAATATGTTCTCCAGTCTGGGGTGCTGTCACTGGAAAAATATTCTCCTCTCCATCTCCCACC
>JAAUYK010204421.1_pt1 | contig 10971 bp, 8 predicted proteins | sample 7278021 | NCBI WGS metagenome assembly JAAUYK01 (sample SAMN14350223, study PRJNA611818) | marine sediment metagenome | isolation source: surface marine sediment (1.8m) | place: French Polynesia: Moorea | collected 2018-08
AGGCGGATGATCGAATGGGTGTGCAGGGTCTCGTCGCGAACCGACCAGGAGACGATCTGGCCCATGCCCTTCATCTTGTTGAAGCGCGGGAAGTTGAGCAGGATCGCGAAGGACGCGAAAAGCTGCAGGCCCTCGGTGAAGGCACCGAAGACCGCGAGGGTCAGGGCGATCTCTTCCTTGGTCTCGGTGCCGAACTGCTGCATGTAATCGTACTTGTCCTTCATCTCCTTGTAGTGGAGGAAGGCCGAGTACTCCGACTCCGGCATGCCGATGGTGTCCAACAGGTGGGAGTAGGCGGCGATGTGCACCGTCTCCATGTTGGCGAAGGCGGCCAGCATCATCTGGATCTCGGTCGGCCCGAAGACCCGGGCGTAGTGCTTCATGTAGCAGTTGTTGACCTCGACGTCGGACTGCGTGAAGAAGCGGAAGATCTGGGTCAGCAGGTTGCGCTCGGCCTCGCTCAGGTTGCGCTGCCAGTCCTTGACGTCGTCGGCCAGCGGCACTTCTTCCGGCAGCCAGTGGATGCGCTGCTGGGTCAGCCAGGCCTCGTAGGCCCAGGGGTACTTGAACGGCTTGTAGACGGGGTTGGCTTCCAGCAGGGACATCTGACCTTCTCGTATGGCGTTTCTGGTCTCGTTGTTCTGATCGCAACCGGCCTTACTGGCAGGCTAGGCATTCCTCGTAGTCGGTGCCGTTGACCTGCGGCTGCTCATGGCCGTTGATCTTGCCCAGGTGCGGGACGGCCTTGCCGGCCCCCTTGTCGCCGAGCACCGATTCGGCGCGCTGGATCGACTTGGAGCGGCAGTAATAGAGGCTCTTCACGCCCTTCTTCCAGGCCTGGAAATGGATCTGGTGCAGGTCGCGCTTGTGCACGTCTGCCGGCAGGAAAACGTTCAGAGACTGGGCCTGGCAGACGTGAGGCGCGCGGTCGGCGGCGTGCTCGATCAGCCAGCGCTGGTCTAGCTCGAAGGCGGTCTTGAAGACGTCCTTTTCTTCGTCGCTCAGGAAGTCCAGATGCTGGATCGAGCCCTCGTGCACCGTGATCGAGGACCAAACCTCCTCGTTGTTCTGCCCTTTCTCCTCGAGCAGGCGTGTCAGGTACTTGTTACGCACGTTGAAGGAGCCGGACAGCGTCTTGTGGGTGAAGCTGTTGGCCGCGACCGGCTCGATCCCAGGCGAGGCGCCGCCGCAGATGATCGAAATCGAGGCCGTGGGCGCGATCGCCATCTTGTTGGAGAAGCGCTCGGCAATGCCGAACTCGGCGGCGTCCAGGCAGGCGCCGCGCTCTTCCGCCAGCGCGACCGAGGCGGCGTCGGCGGCGGTGCGGATCTGCTGAAAGATGCGCCGGTTCCAGACCTTGGCCATGACCCCCTCGAGGGGAATGCCGTTCTGCTGAAGGAAGGAGTGGAAGCCCATGACGCCCAAGCCGACCGAACGCTCGCGCAGCGCCGAATAGCGGGCCCGGGACATGGAATCCGGGGCGTTCTCTATGAAGTCGGTCAGCACGTTGTCGAGGAAGCGCAGGACATCTTCGATAAACCCGGCCTGGTCCTGCCACTCGAAATAGGTCTCGAGGTTCAAGGACGAAAGGCAACAGACCGCGGTACGGTCCTCGCCGAGATGATCGATTCCCGTCGGCAGCGTGATCTCGCTGCAAAGGTTCGACATCTTGACGTTTAGGCCGGCCAGCTTGTGGTGCTCCGGCACCGCCCGGTTCACGTGATCCACGTAGATCAGGTAGGGCTCGCCGGTCTCGATCCGTGCGGTCAGGATCCGAATCCAGAGGCTGCGCGCCTTGATCTTCTTGATTACCGCATGGTCCTTGGGGCTGGTCAGGGCCCAGTCTTCATCGTTCTCGACCGCGCGCATGAAGGCGTCCGGGATAACCACGCCGTGGTGCAAGTTCAGCGCCTTGCGGTTGGGGTCGCCGCCGGTCGGCCGGCGCAGTTCGATGAACTCCTCGATCTCGGGATGGCTCACCGGCAGGTAGACGGCGGCCGAGCCGCGGCGCAGCGAGCCCTGGCTGATCGCCAGGGTCAGGGAGTCCATGACCCGGATGAAGGGCACCACGCCGGAAGTCTTGCCGTTGTGACCGACCTTCTCGCCGATCGAGCGCAGGTTGCCCCAGTAGCTGCCGATGCCGCCGCCGCGGGCCGCCAGCCAAACGTTCTCGTTCCACAGGCCGACGATGCCGTCCAGGCTGTCCTGGGACTCGTTGAGAAAGCAGGAGATCGGCAGGCCGCGGCCGGTGCCGCCGTTGGACAGGACCGGGGTCGCCGGCATGAACCAGAGCCGGGAGATGTAGTCATAAAGCCGCTGGGCGTGGGCCGAGTCGTCGGCGAAATGGGCGGCGACCCGGGCGAAGAGGTCCTGGAAGCTCTCGCCAGGCATGAGATAGCGATCGGTCAGCGTTGCCTTGCCGAACTCGGTCAGCAGGGCGTCGCGGTCGCGTGCGATTCGCACCGTGATCCCGCGGCCATTCTGGAAGACGTCGCGAATCTGGCCGTTGCCCAGAATTTCTTCGCCCAGAAGGCCGGCATCGGCGGCCGGATCGCCCAGGGAAGCTTCGAGGGACTCATCCACAGCGCGGCTTGCGTTTTCCACAAGCGCCGTGGTTGCGCTGTCCCTTCGCTCCTCCAGGCTGGCCGCTCGATCCATGGTGTCTCCCCCTTGTTCGATCCACCACGCTGGGAGCCGTTTTCCACAGCTGTGGATGGGATGAATTGTGTAAATCTACAAGATATAGGGTCTCGCTAGCCCCAGACCCCCAAATCTAGAAGACCGCTACCCTCCTGTCATCGGGAACAGAACATGAACACTCAGGTTAGTGGAGAGCGGCGCCGACTGCAAGGAATCGGTCGTCGGAAATCCGCCGATGAGGGCTCCGCTAGGGCGTTATCCGATCGGATGGAATCGCTTCGCGATCCATCTGGCCGGGTGTAACGCCCTGGCTTCGAGATGTTGGCGCACTGCTCCCGGCCAGACGCGAATGCGTCTGATCGGGAAGTGCGCTAGCGCAGGGCGCGCCAGAAGGCGTTGCCCGGTGGTCTGTCCAGGGTCTCGAAGACCCGGAAGGCGTCGTTGAACCATGCGACAAAGCGATCGGCGTGGTGACCGGTGCCGATCGGGAACTGCCGCATCTTCCAGCGGTTGTCGTGGCCGTCGTTGCGGATCACGCTGCCCGCGTTGTAGGCGCAGGCGACCTTGGGCGGATCGAGATTGGTTTTCCGCCTTTGCTGGCTGATGTAGGCGGTCCCGGCCTGGATCGAGTTATCGGCCACCAGCAGCCAATCCCGGTCGATGCCCGGGTCGTCCAAGGCCTCGCGCGCGGTGGAAATCAGGGTCTGCATGATCCCCGGCGAGATGCGGTGCGGTGTCGCCTCGTCGCTGACGTAGCCGGGTTCGATGCGCAGCGCCTCCGGATTGCCTCGAGTCTCCGTGCAGATCGTCGCCAGCACAAGTTCGACCGGAAGGTCGAATTCGCCACACCAGCGCGCGATCGAGTCGCCGAAGGCATCCCAGACCCGCCGCACGGTGAGCGGCCGGCCCCCGGTGACCTCGGGCGCAGCGTCCTCGATCCGGATGCCGTCCTCAGCCAGGCGCCACCGGACACTGCCAAAGATGCTGTGGTTCACGGTCAGCGTCGGCAGCAGGCCGGTCCAAGGACCGGGCGTGCCACTCGGCGTTTCAGGGGGGCTGGCCTCGAAAAGCGCCGCCCAGGTGTTCTCGCCGACGACTCCGTCGACCTCGAGTCCGCGCTCGCGCTGGAACAGCCGGACGGCGGTGTCGGTGTCGGAGCCGAAGAAGCCGTCGGCGCGGCCGACCTCCTCGAAGCCCAGTTCCAGCAGCCGTTCCTGGACCTGCTCGACGTCGTCGCCGCGCAGCATGGGAGTCGTCAGCTTCAGCGTTCGGGTCAAAGGCATGCGTCCTCTCTCCGAGGTTCGACCGGCGGGATGCGCCTGCAAATCCGAATGGCGACAGCCTCTAGACGATCCCGGCTTGGAGACACCATACCGGAAGCCGGATCATCTCCTGTGGGATTTTGCACCCGACCCGGCAGTTCTGCTTTGCCTTGTCGACCGACAGAGGCGAGCATGAGGCCATGTGCGGGCGCTACACCTTGACCACGCCACTGGAAGGCCTGCGGGCGGTCTTCCTGTTCGAGGAGTCCCCGAATCTCGCGGCCCGCTACAACATCGCGCCGACCCAGGAGGTGCCGGTGATTCGGCGTGGGGTGGACGACGACAGCAGGCACTTGGCGTTGCTCCGCTGGGGCCTGATCCCCTCTTGGGCCAAGGAAGCCTCGATCGGCAGCCGCATGATCAACGCCCGGGCCGAGAGCGTCGCCGAGAAGCCGGCCTACCGGACCGCGTTCCGCCGGCGCCGCTGCCTGATCCCGGCCGACGGCTTCTACGAATGGCAGGCCCGGCCCTCGGGCCCCAAGCAGCCCTATCTCATCTCCCCTGTGGCCGGCGGGCCTTTCGCTTTTGCCGGGCTCTGGGAACGCTGGACCGACAAGGCCCACGGCGAGCCGGTGGAGAGCTTCACCATCGTCACCACCGAGGCCAACCGGCGGCTTGCGGCCATCCATCACCGCATGCCGGTGGTCCTGGCTCCGGCCGACCACCAGGCTTGGCTCGACCCAGCCTCGAGCCTGGACGCGCTGTTGGCGCTGCTACGCCCGGCGCCGGAGGACGCCTTCGATGCCGCGCCGGTCTCGACCCGGGTCAACGCGGTCCGCAACGACGATCCCTCGCTGATCGAACCCACACCGACCCAAGAGGATGCGGCCGCGAAATCGGACCCCTCCACCCAGCTGCGGCTGCTCTGAAGCCCCTTCGGCGTCCGCTTCACATCTCCGTGCGCCGGCTCGACAGGCCGGCGAGGGGATGGCCATAGTCCTGTCATGACGAACATGTCCGACCTGCGATGACGGCCGCCGATGCCGCGCTGGGCGCGCCGGAGAGCCGGCCGCGCAGCCCCGATCCCTGGGTGACCGGGCTGGGCGTGCTGCTGCTGCTCGGCGGTGCCCTGGCACTCGATCTCAGCTTCGAGGGCCGCCAGGCCTGGCTCTACCTGCTCGGCGGCGCCTTCGGCCTGGTGCTCTACCACGCCAGCTTCGGCTTCACCGGGGCCTGGCGGGTCTTCATCGCCGACGGCCGCGGGGCCGGGCTGCGTGCCCAGATGATCATGCTGGCCCTGACCACCGCCTGCTTCCTGCCGATCATCGCCGCCGGCAGCCTCTTCGGCCGGCCGGCCGGCGGTTTCATCGCGCCGGTCGGCGTCTCGGTCACGGTCGGCGCCTTCCTCTTCGGCCTTGGCATGCAGCTGGGCGGCGGCTGTGCCTCCGGCACCCTCTTCACGGTGGGCGGCGGGCGGAGTCGCATGCTGGTCACCCTGGTGTTCTTCTGCGTCGGCTCGGTCATCGGCACCGCCCACCTGCCCTGGTGGCTGCAGCAGTATAGCCTGGGCAGCATCTCGCTGAGCCGTGAGCTCGGCGCCCTCGGGGCCATCGCTCTGCAGTGGGCGGTCTTCGGCGTCATCGTGCTCGCCACCGTCGTCGTCGAGCGGCGGCGGCACGGCCGTCTCGAGCCGATCCTGCGCAGCGACAAGGGCCGGAGCCGCCTGCTGCGGGGTCCCTGGCCGCTGCTCGCCGGCGCGGTCCTGCTGGCTGGGCTCAACGTTGCGACCCTGGCACTGGCCGGCCATCCCTGGGGGGTCAGCTCCGGCTACACCCTCTGGGGCGCCAAGGCGGCCTCGGCCCTCGGCGTCGACCTGGGCAGCTGGACCTACTGGGCCACGCCCGGCCGGCAGAGACAGCTCGAGGCCTCGGTCTTTGCCAACACCATTTCGGTGATGAACTTCGGGATCATCGTCGGCGCCTTCCTGGCGGCGGGGCTGGCCGGGCGCTTCGCGCCCGAGCGCCGGATCCCCTGGCCCTCTCTGCTGGCCGCCGCGATCGGCGGCCTGCTGATGGGCTATGGCGCGCGCCTCGCCTTCGGCTGCAACGTCGGGGCCTATTTCAGCGGAATTGCCTCGGGCAGCCTGCACGGCTGGCTCTGGTTCCTGGCCGCCCTGGTCGGCAGCTACCTGGGGACCCGGCTGCGGCCCGCCTTCGGGCTGCTGGTCGAGCGCAGCGCGCCCTGCCGAACCTGAGCCGGGCTACCAGACCACCTCTGTCTTTGCGAGGCCGTGGTTGGTCTCGCTCTGGCGCTGGTCGACCTCGGTGTCCCCGGACACTTGGAGCTTGCTGCGCAGGGTCCATTCGTCGACCGGCATAAAGCGCGGCGCCAGGAAGCGATAGGTCTCCCGCAGCAGCCGGACCCTCGTGTCGTTCTGTCCGATCTCGGCTTCGTCCCAGGCCTCGAGGATATCGGCCCAGGCCAGCAGCCGGCGGTGAAGGTCATTGCGCCGCTCGCGAATATAGCTGACCTGGGAATCGATGTTCTTGAGCAGCGCGATGATTTTGTCGGTCCGGGCGTCGACCTCTTTGAAATCGTTGCCAAAGCGAGCGACGGCGGTGGCCATCATACGGGCCACGGGAGCGATCAGCTCGATGGCGACCTGCTGGCTCTTCGTGACCCCGCGCAGCACCTTGATCTTTTCCTCTGTCGCCCTGATTTTCGCGAAGCGGTCGCGCAGCACCTCGATAGCGGCGAGATCGTCGGCCAGGCGCTCGATCAGCTGCAGCACCTTTTCCTTGCCATCCGGCTCCAGGCCCAAGTGGGTGGCCGCTTCGCCCAGGGCGTCGTTGATTCTCGCCATGATCGCCGGGTCCTTGGCAATCCGGGCCAGTTGCTTGCGGTCGGTCACCGAGGATTCCTCGCCGGCTACCCAGGTGGCCAGCTGCATCGTCAGGCGCTGAAAGGCGATTTCGCGATGCTCCCGAGAAATCTGAGCAGAGGGCGCGCCGGTCAGAAGTTCAGCCGGGATCGGATCGCCGGGGCGCAGCAGGACCACGAAGTTAAGGCCCTCGGCGACCAGGTTCAGCATCTGGTCGTCGGCCGAGACTTCCTTGATGGCAAACTCCTTGCGGATGCTCTCAAAGGGCAGGGCGACCTCGTTGTCGCCGAAGGTGACGATCATGACCGGCTGGTCGGGGTTTTGCGCGGACAGCCGGAAGTAGGGATTCTCCATGGCCGAGAACAGCTTGTGCTCGAAGGCGACGGTCTCTGCCTGCCCACCGCCTTCTTCCTTCGCGTCCTCTGCCATCTCGCCCGCCTGCACCGGTCCTGAATCCGTGGAGTCGCATGGCTTGCCGGCCCGATTCGAAGAAGAGGGCAAGCTGCTCCAAACGACATAGTCCATAAGTGTCGTTAACGCTCGGTAATCGGGGATTCCGGTCCCTTGGCGGCCAGCCGAAGCCCTCGGTCTCGGCCGCTTCGAACCCGGGGCCGGGTTCGGCCTCGCTCCAGCCTTCGTCCCAGACGCCGTTGCTCGGCGCGGCCGTCGGATCGCCGAAGCCGAGCGTGCGGCCGCGGGGCCTTGCGCCGTCGCCGCGCAGGCGTGCGGCAGGCAAAAAGACGACGGCGCGACAAGATGCCGCGCCGCCGCCGTCCCTCTTCCCTACAATCTATTGGGTCAATCTCAAGGTGCTCAGATCGTTGGCAATGGTGGTGAAAGCCAGTTCCAACTGCTCACCGCTCGGCGACTTGAAGTAGCGCGCCGTGCCCGAGGCGCAGCTTTCAAAGAGCGCGTTTGTGGCGGGATCGTTCAGCTGGAAGGTGATCGTGTAGATGATCACGCCCTGGGTCTTCATTGCCTGACACTGAGCGGCAAACATGGCCTCGGTCTGCGCCGTACTCTGCGGGTCTCCGGCGCAGTTTGGCGTGTTGGCACCGTCGGTCATGATGATGATCGCCTTATCCATCAACTCGGTCCCGTAGTCGAGCGGCAGGGTGTTGTTCTCCCAGAAGGTCCGCCAACTCGGTGACAGCGTGCGCCAACCCCAGACCGAGCCGACGTCGTAACGGGTGCAGCCCTTGGCATTCATGTCATCGATCGCGGACTTGACGGCGGACTTGCTTTCGACCAGCGGCAGGACGGCCGCCTCGGGGCAGATCCTGTCCGCATAGTCCGACTGCGGCGGAGCATAGGCGCCCGAGTAGTGGCTGAACGGCGCGTCGACCGGAGAGCTGTCCGAAGTGTCGTGAGGTGCGCTGCGCGGGTTCAGGCAGACGAGGTCGGGATCGGGCGGCGACACCGGGTGCACGCTCGGGAAGCCGGTCACGTTGGACCGAGCCGTAAATGGCACCAATGCGACATAGAGATCCTCGACGGAGTCGTTGTCGCCATAGAGGATGTCGAGCAGAAGCTTCGAGGAGTCCTTCAAGTCGCCCAGCTTGCTGCCCTTCATGGAGCCGGAGTTGTCCAGGACCATGGCCACTTCAAGTCCCTTGATCGTGCGATTGACGGTGGCGCGGGCCGAGACCTCGACGTTCTGGACGCTGAGAACCCGCATCAGGGTCGTCGGAATGCTCGCCGTGGCCGCCACCGTGATCTCGTCGCCCTCGGCGTTGACCGTGATATCGGGCTGGGAGACGTCGGCTCCCATGTAGCCATTCGGGAAGTTGGCATCGAAATATTTGGTGATCTGAGCCGCATAGTCGCCGCCGCCGCCGATGGTCAGGGAGCGGCCGCCGGCCAGGGCTGCGGCATCGACGGCCTGACTGAGACGGGCGTTGACCATGTAGCCGCGCCCGGCATCGAAAGCGAGCCCGGCAGCGCCGATCAGGACCACCAAGGTTGCCGCGAGAATGGCGGTAGCTGCCCCGCTCTCGTCAGCGGCATAGCTGCGAAGCTGCGTGAGACGGCAAGAGCCTGGCTTCGGCCACATGGGTTGCACTCCTTCTCTCGTTACCACAGAAACACCGGTTTCCCGCGGACCCATGGCTGGTATGGGACATGACGGCTGCGTTCTGCGGCCTTTGGGGAGTGCTCATTGAACGCAATAATTCACAGAATAGACAGTGTCATTTAAATGGCCTGTGTCAGTAATTGGGCAAGTAATAAAGTAATTAATACTTTGTTTATTGGTAAATTTTCTGTTCTCATGGGTGGCGGCATCTTCGCCGCGGTGGCCGCTGGGCCCGGCAGAACAGCAGAATCGCCTCGCGTAGGATTGGACGCCCGCGAACGCCCCTGGGGGCATGCGGACGCGGTGTCACGGATTGCGCGCCGCTGACCTCGAACCTCGACGGCCCGGCGCCTGTGACATTTCTGTGGTGCAGCCCCGATGGCGGCGCTGAGGGGTCGCCTGTCGATGAAGAGGCTGGTCCTGCCTGGAGCGCGATCGCTTCACTCTGCCGTCCCGTGAAGCCTGGTTCCCGCGCCAAGCCGGCGAAATGGATCGAGAGTCACGACCCGGATTGGCTCAATCCGAGCCGATCTCGATCTAGCAATTGTTCGCGATCCCGGCCACCTCGCAGGTTCCCGTGGTGTAGTCCGTCATGTGCCGGCATTGCCGGCTCATCGACACCACCAGCTGTCCTTGAGAGCAGGATCCGAGCTCGACCCAGGCGTCGAAGCCGACCAAGCGACTGCCTTGGCGGCTGGACTGATAGCGACCGTCGATGCGCATCGCCTTGACGTCGTCTTTATCGATGCCGAGTTCGGCCAGGCGCTGGTTCGCGGTAGCTGAACAGGGGTGGCTGTCAGCCTTCGCCGGCTGTGACAGACAGGCGATGCCTCCGACGAGAACGCTGGCGGCCAGCAAGAGACTTCTCAAGGATCCCTCCCAAGGCTTTGGCCGTGGTTGCCGTTGCGACGGCTGCCGGCTGCAATCCACCGCGAAGACCATAGAATAAGGACGGACGCGCTATGGCATCAACGCTGTCGAACCGATCGAAGGACACGATCGGGTGAGCGCAACCTCAGGCCTGTCGCCTCCGGTCGGTTTTCAGCCGTGCCAGCGGTCAGTTACGTAAACCTGGAACCTCGCAGGCGGGGGTCGTGAAAGCGGTCTTGTAGCCGCAGAGGAGGCTCATCTTGATTGCGAGCTTTCCCTGGCTGCATGACTGCAAGTCAACCCAGGCCTGATAGCCGATGGTCTTTGGCTCTCCGTCGACGAACTGAACCTGCTCGAGGACCAAGATCTCCTTTGCCTCGGCCTGATCGACGCCGAGGCGGGCCAGATGCTGGTTCGCGGCTGCCGCGCAATCATGCCCGTCGGCCAAGCCGGCTTCGGACAAGAGCGATATCGAGCCGAGAAGCGCCATGGCGGCGCCTAACGCAATTTGTCGTTTCATCGCGTTCCCCGCCTGTTTGCTCGTCGGCTTCGGGGTACGACGGGTGTCGGCAGCCCGGCCGACGACTGATCGTCGATTATCTCAGATCTCCGCCTTCGAATCCATGCTGCGGCTTCGCCATCGTCCGGCGTCCACGACCTTGGGCCGGGGTCGCCGGCGGCCGCTCAGCGGGTGATGATCTCCGGTCCCATAAGGGCGTTGGGAATCAGGGTCGAGAGTCCGGGTATGTAGGTCACCATGATCAGGAACACGAAGAGGATTCCCAGCCAGGGCATGGCCGCCTTGACGACCCGGAGCATGGGCATTCCCGCTACACCCGAAGTCACGAAGAGGTTGAGACCCACTGGCGGCGTGATCATGCCGATCTCCATGTTGACGACCATGATGATCCCGAGGTGGATGGGGTCGATGCCGAGCTCGATGGCGATGGGGAAGACCAAGGGGGCGACGATCACGATCAGCCCGGAAGGCTCCATGAACTGGCCGCCGATCAGGAGGATCACGTTGACGATCACCAGGAACATGATCGGCCCGAAGCCGGCCTCCAGCATGGCGCCGGCGATGGCCTGGGGGATCTGCTCCTCGGTCAGCACGTGCTTGAGGATCAGCGCGTTGGCGATGATGAACAGCAGCATGATCGTGGTCTTGCCGGCCTCGAGCAGGGAATGCTTGGTGTCCGGGTGGACGAACACGGTGAGCAGGCTGTGGGGCCGCGACAGGAAGC
>JAAUYK010081822.1_pt1 | contig 10968 bp, 3 predicted proteins | sample 7278021 | NCBI WGS metagenome assembly JAAUYK01 (sample SAMN14350223, study PRJNA611818) | marine sediment metagenome | isolation source: surface marine sediment (1.8m) | place: French Polynesia: Moorea | collected 2018-08
CGATAAACGATTGCGGGCGGAACAACGTACATACGACCTCCGAGCGAGCCTAGCTCTAATTATTTCACGCGAGCAAATGAATCCATTCGCGGCGCAGTTTCTAAGCCGGAGTGCATTTTATGTGGCAAAGGAGTACGTGGGCCCCACGAGCGGACAAATGATGCCTGATTGGCGTCGGGACGAGGGAGGACAAAACTGTGGCGGTAAGAGCTGCTGGCAAGGATAGCGTTCTGGGAGATACGCGCGGGGTTCGCGTGGGTGGGCGTACGTGATGCGATCGATCGTGGCGGTGGCGGCCGAAAACGAGTTTTCTTTAATTAGTGTCGCCGTGACCTTGGCCTGGTGGGCGGCAGGAAGACCGACGCGTCAGGACTATATGGGCCGATCTACTTGACAGCTATAAATTCATTTCAAGTACAGTAATTTTATCAAATCAATACTTAAACGCGACCCTTGCACTTGCTCTTAATTCGCAAAGGTATTATTTTGAGTGCTGCACCATGCTACACGTATAGTATGTAGCATGCAAGTAAGTAGTCTTGCCCTCTGAGTAATGGTATACAGGCGACGTCGTCGTCGTCGTCCGTGAGGCGTATCATTAGCGAATGATACCGGTTCCGATAGCTAGCTAGGCATGCAGCTAGCTGTCGACGATCGGCTGGCACTTCATCGATCGATCCAGCGATCGAACCAGAGACATTAAGTAAAGAGGTGCGCTAGCGCTGCCCTGTCTTGGACTAGAGCGACAAAAATGACGCCGATGCTGTAATTAAGCGAGCGCTCGAGTAGTTTCAAAAACGGTAGGAGTGGTGCCTGACATGATACTCTTTTTAAGGATTGGCTGACTGGGCCGAACCGCCGTACTCGTAGATCTACGTAGAGAGTACGGACAGACAGACGCACGGTTCGCCCGACCGAACCAGTTTGTGCCCCCATAATTGAGCCATAATTCAGACCAACGAACGGAGGAAGAGGGAACGAACGGCTGACGGACGGATGGACGGACTAGCTGCCGATAGCTTGGCCTCGCCTCGCTCCGCTTCGCTTTGCCGACGTACGTACGCGCTCAATCGAAACTCGTTCTTAGAAAAACGGCAAGGGTTGCCCCTTATTTGTAGACTCATTGTCAGAATTGTACACACTCTATACGGCATTGCTCTGTAAAGTACGAATGAAAAGTGTTATCAAAATAGAATGCGGGCTCTCCTCTCCTCTATGCCCAAAAGCAAAGTTAAACTAAAGCAGTGGTGTAGCATGTTCGCCGTTGATGATATTCGTAGGTGAAGTCAAAATGCAAAAAGGTTAAATGGACGTATGCAGTTGTTAGGTGGGAAACGATTTTACCGACGGGATTCGGGAACGCTGCCTAGCCAGGATAATTAGAGACTGCGCTCGCTGCTGGGCTCGCCGACTTTTTTTGCAAAGTCGGCTCTCTGTCCGGCGGCGGCGCGAAGTAAAGAATTCTCTTTTTGTCGTAAGAAGGTGATGACGCCAGCAGCTGAGCCGAGTCTCTCATCACTCTCTCCCAATTCTTGGCACCTACGCACTTCGCACTACGCGAGCGAGCGTATTTACCCGACCGACTCCGCTAATCGCCTATTGCCGAAAAAAATCCCGCAGGTGGCAGGAGTTTCTTAAAGCTTGCGTGAACGGAACGTATCGACAATTCAGTTGGTGATTTTTTAACTATACTACGTGGTTGTCTACAAGATGGTCGCGATGCGATTGCGTGTCAATTAGCGCAATGCTGCCGCGTCTAACGAAATCTTTGATTCGGCCGAATTTGCTCAATATATTTGTACTTGCTCAAACACTGTCGCTTTCGAAATTGCTGATTACGACAGTTTTACCTTAGGTATGGATTTCAACGTTTCCTAGCTAAAGCAATATGTACGTAAATGTTTTTTGTGAGGCCCTATGCAGGGCGCGGACACATGCCTTCATGTTCGGCGCATCTGTGTTTAACCCGCTCTGATTTTTCCCGCAAAACACATCTGCGACTTTATTGCCTGCATGTGCAGGTATATTTCAGGGTTCGATTTTCCTCGCAAATTTCCGGTTGCAGGAAATAGTCAAACGTTCACATTGTGGTCAAAAGTTGTAATTAATTTTATATAAAGTCTTTATCCTTGGGTAGTAAGCCCGTGTCTCATGTCTCATGAATGATATATGGTACGTACTCATATCACAATTGTTCCGCGTTTTTGCCCGCATTCTACCATTGAGACTTAATCATGGAGCTGGTAATGTGGTGGATATTAATATTATCTTTGAGTTTGAGTTCCCTAAGTATATATGCCTTCAGGCTCTGGCTGTTTTCTCGGCTCTCATCGCTGTTGCGTCGACCGCGACCATCCAAGTGGATAACGGGCCGCAGCAAAAGGTCCAGGTCGACACCTCCGACTCCAGCACAGCTTCCGCCGGCCCTCAACAACCGGGCAACGTCAACACCAACATCTTCAACATCGAGGGCGGCGGATGCTGCGGCAACGGAGGGAAGCCGGCGCAGCGGGGACAGAAGGGCAATGCTTCGGACACACGTCCTGGCCAAGGTGACGAAAAAACAGAAACTAAAACGCAGCCTCAATAAAGACCTTACTGTGTTCCAGCTCCCTGGGTTATGGCTGTCGGCGGGTGGACGGGCGACAGGTGGCCGGACGTGAACGTCTTCTCGCTGGATAATGAGCGCCACCCGGTGCCCGAGTGTTTGAGGCGGAGGCGCGATTACCCGCACAACCTGGACGGCGCCGTGGGGGCGGCGGTGACCGGCGGTAATCAACTAAACTGCATAGAAGGAACATGCAGAAAAGAAAATTTTACGCAATTTCATGCAGCTTGGGTGCCACTCGTCTGCGGCGGCTACGGCAACGACGTGAAGTCCTACCTCGCCTCTTGCTTCCACTACGAGGTCGGGGGCGACGTCTGGCGGCTGGCCGGCAATATGTCCACGTCCCGTCACCACGCCTCCGCCTCCCTGGTGTTCCCGGCCACCGCCGCCGCCAGCCTCTTCATCACTGGTGGATTCGACCCGGCCTCGAACGGCCACAACCCGAGTCCCGAGTCAACGGGCAACGGCCTGACTTTCAGAACAGACTATCCCATCATGGATCCCGGGAGGTCGGTCTTTCAAAGCTGCCAGTTCTCTCTGGACGAGGACACCGTGGTTGTCCTCGGCGGCCAAAATTTGGCGAAGCAGCCTTCCAATTGGCTCTCAAAGCTAAAGGTCGGCACCGACACCAAGTGGAAGACGATCACAACGTAATACGTATAATAAACATTCCAATAATTAACTTCAACCTAACGTGAATTGAAACCAACTGTATGTCTTTAGGCTTCCTACCCACCGCTACCAGCCGATCTGCGGCTTGATCAAGGATAAGTATGGCGGCAGGCACATACTCGTTGCCGGCGGGGCGAACTCGACAACGTCCCTCGACTCTGTCGACATATTTGACCTGACGACCAAAAAGTGGAGGAAAGGTTGAGAAAGACCTAAGTCAACAAAACCAAAGAATCGTGTTCTCATATCCATTGAACAAACGCAGGAAATCCGCTCCCTCATCCCCTGAGCTTCGCCGCCTCCCTCCCCCACGGCGACACCGTGATCAGCGTCGGCGGCAACGACGGCTCCAAATTCGTCAACAGCGTGTACGTGTACGACGTCGACGCCGACTCGTGGAGCCTCCTTCCGGAGACGATCGGACGTCCGAGGAGCGAGGTCGCCGCATTCTACGTCAGAAAGGAGAACTTTCCTGACTGCAATTGATCAAATGTTTAGCCGATGATATGCCGCCAGCCTTTGCACACCTTACGTAACTGCGCGAATGTCGAATACGATACGTCATTGTGCATGCTTTTTATCCATAAATGCAATTGCAAATATTGGCGTACGGAATAGTTCCCGGCCTCTCTGGTCTGGCCGGCCACGTAATTCGGCACCGCCGCGTAAGTGTTACCAAATTACGTCGCGGTCTCGGCCGGAGAGACGTAGTTTCGATAGATAGGCGGAGGGAGGCAAGATGTTGGCTTCTCGCTTGCTTTGCTTGCCTAACTCGCGGCCGGGGATCGAGCGACTGAGTCCACACTATCTGCTGGCATGGCATGGCTATCTGTCGGTCGGTCGGTGTTGCGCATCAATATGTCACAATAGCTAAGTGCGTAGCAGGCTGCCAAGAAAGATTCCGGCGTGTGTAACTTGAGGCATCGACATGTAGCAGCGTTATACCCAAACCGTATTCGCAAAAGACCTTCTATTGAACCTGTAGGTATTACTAACATAAATAAAAGGCTGTATGTGTATATGGAGTATGGAAGCCGGATCCCGAGGCGACGAACGCGTACGCGGTCATCCCACCCGTGCGCTCGGGCCGTTCAACCGTCAGCCTGCGCGCCCGTCCCCGACGGCCTGTCCGGGTCCGTCGCCCGCTCGCCATCATCCGGCCGGCCGGCGAAGTCAACCACTCGGTGGGCCAGTTTCAACCAGTTAGTCACTCAGTTACGGTCGAGGGCAGATCGAGAGAAATGCGAACACCCCGAAGAACAAGCGGCAACTGACGGACGGACGGACAACCCATTGAGTGATCTGATATCGCAAGGAAAGTGGACATCGGGTGAAGGCAGCGTGTTCTTATAGTGGGTAAACGGGAATGCGTTCCCGTTGGAACGCCAACGAGTGATTGTTGCATTGGATCTCCTTGACCAGCTGAGTTGCATAAAGCGAGGTAAGAAGAATAACGCGGAAGGAAGTCTAGCTGCTGCATGGAGAGAGAGTGTGTGTGAGCTGAAAGGTTTTGTAAATCTCCTCTGTCGATCTCATCGGCTGTCAATGATGAGCGAGCCTCGCTGTCAGGATGCGATGAAGAAGTGGCGCCATTAGCGATGCGTCGCTCCGAGGGAAGAGCGAACCGGGGATTTTGGCATTAAAAACTTGCCCGGGCTTAGTCAGTTTTGCCATTCAATTTATTATCTCCTCGTCAATCATGCTGCTTTACCATTATGAAGGCAATGAACTCCTTGGTTACACGTTCGGCGTCAATCAATTAGATGTCCATCATCGGTCTGCCATAGCTAGCGGTTCGCGCTCGTTCGAATTCAGAACAGCTCGTACTAGCCCGAGGTCGAACCCGCAGTCGCATCCGTAATGACATATATTTTCGACATGCATGCGCGAAGGCAAGGAAGGGCAAGCAGCAACCCGATCTGCCCCAGCTGGCATCTGTCCGTCCAAACACAGTTAGTTGGATTCGTTAGCAGTTGGACGCGAATTAAGTGAGTTGGACAGCTACGCGCGCAGCTAGGCGCGGGCGGACGGACGGACGGACGGCACTAAAATTCGAAATGGCGGAAACCCGACCGACCAACCGACCGACACAGTTGTTGACACGAGTTCAACATTTTAAGGACCGCTGAGACGACACAAAAAGGACGACTGCTTAAAGCATTACAATCTTTTGCCTTAATTCAGTTAATCTGGCCTCAAAATACGTACTCGCTCATAGCTAACAGGAGGTGCCATCCCACGCGAGGAATATTGGGCGGGCGGCGCTGAAGGATTAAACGACAGCCAGCTAGGCTATAATATGACGAGCGGGCGGGCGGTCGACCGATCTGCAGGGGGCCTTGAACTTGGGGCTAATTTTGTTGGGCCTACTCGTCCGTCGTGAGTGTATGATCATGCGGCTGCCGGCGGTCGGGGCACTGAGAATTGCTGTTGCCAAATTGCCCTCACCGTTTTCGGTCGGACTGCGAGGGAGGGAGGGATGCAAACGAGCATTTGTGGAAAGAGACGAACGAACGATATGATCGTGAGAGATGGGTAAATGGTACATAGAGGACAAAGCGCTGGCTCGCTCGCTCCAACCATATTCCATATGTACTTTGAGTAACGTTCACCTGCGTACAATTCGCGGTACTTCGAAGGTTGGCGTTTCTGGCGTAATGAGAGACCCATTACAGCGGTGCGCCCGAGGGGATCGGGCAACCAGTTTGCAAATACGAGCTTGCGGAGAAAAAAAAAACATTGGAGGCCATTTTCTCCGAAATTGGCAGCTTCACTGCGTATATGTGCATCAACTTCGCCGTAACTTAGGTACATACTATATATACGGTCGATCATATGACTACAGAACGTCCGTGAACGGACATGTTGTATGTGCTTGTTGCGCTTACATCCTGTTCGGGAATTCCCAGTAGAGTTGATCGACGGTCAGCTTCCCGAAGTTCATAGTACGGTTTTTACTGGGTTCGTCCACTACGTCTATTACAATAGTAACCTATCTGAGAAAAACATTCTCTGGAGGCGACGGAGATTGATCTCTTCAGATTTGGATGTGCCCCACGGTCGCGTCGGAGTTGCGCAGTATGAGCGAGCGTGCCGGAGCAAAAAAGACAGGCAGACGGCCAGCCGGGGTCGGGGAGAGCCAGTTTCTTGGAGTCCGCCGGGCGAGCTGGGTCAGAGGGCGCGTTAAACCGTAGATAACATCTTTGAGCGAGCAGAGCCTCCAAAGCTTATTCATTACTAGCTGGACTAGCTGGCCGGCGCCATCGTCGATTTGTCAATCTGGCTGACACCCCGCGCGATCGATGCGCTCGCCACTTTGGGTTGGGTGTGACGCTGCAAACGATTAACACGCGCTACAACAACTTGTAAATTGACTCAGCTCTTTCGTCGCCATAACTACACGTGATAGACAGGCGCTCGTAATTGTTGTGCAAGTTCGTCGTCCTCACTCTGAGCTCATCTTCCCTCTCTATTATCAGACGATCGCATCTCGGGGTTTATAGCGTACAGGTTTTCATTCCATGCGGCGGGCAAGCCTTGCTCGCTCGATCATTCAGCCGTTCCTGGACAGAAGATGATCGCCTCGGCTCGAAAAAAGAAGTCTGCCGATCGGGACTGGCATGCAAAGTGCCACTCGCCGCGGGCGAGACGTAAGACAATGATGGTCAGCGGACCCAGGGACACGCGTTATATTCCAGGTTTGGAAGATGCTCCCAGATGCCCTCTCCGTCTACGCGTGTCAAATTGATGGCTAGCTGGCACGAGAATTAGCACCCTTCTTGCCTACGCCGTCGCATATCTGAGATGGAGCGGGCGCGGCACGTAACAGCGAGCGCAGTTGAAAACGCGAGACGATTTGAGGCCTGCAATAAAACGGGAATGAGTTTGCGGTTTTTGGGCTCCATGGTTTACGAGCGCAGTATGAAGCGGCCAGTTTGGGTGCTTGTTTCAGTCTCGATCACTTTGCTGATGGGTTTCACGTAACTTCGATCTCGTATTGATCAGTTTATATGCACGATGCAGATCTACTGCAACTGGTCCGATGCACTTGCTTCCTGTGTAGCTCCCTTCTGGAACTTTTCAGCACGCAAACGCAACGTGATATTTTACAAAATAGTTGCATGGAATGAGCGATCGAACGAGAGCGGCGCGCGTAATCGATCGCGAACGCTCGCCCATTCAGTCACGATTCCACGCGTCCGCCCGTCCAACCCAGGTCCGCCCGGGCCCGGCGGTTTGTGGGAAGAAAAGAGGGAAGGAAGGAAGGAGGGACGAGCAGGACGTCTGTCTGTCTGTCTGCGAATCATTATTTTCGGTCGGAATATTGTTGCCGATCGATGGGCGGATGTTGCCTATTTTCCGCGCGAATAACAATTCCAGTAAGATGCGATCCAGCATTGGCAAGGCCACTAGACTTGTGTATCGTTTGAATTGAAGTGTCGGAGTATGTTGGGTACCTTCATAAGCCATGCAGTTCCCTAAGTCGATCAAGATAGAACGCGACAGTGGCAAGGGTGTCTGTCTGCATGTGAAGTGAGACCAGCTACATCACAACTTGGAATGACATATCCGTAAGTAAACGCGGAGCTGTCTGGACTTCTCTATCTGAGGACGTACTGATCACGCGTTCGTGCTATTTTGACTGAGGGTCGTTGTCGCGAGGCGCCTTCACGGTGTCAGGACCAACCGAGCGGCTATATGGCATCAGCTAGCTCGTCATATGGGAGGCGTGCTGGGTAATTTTATTCTGCATAACAAGGGTTCGTCCACCCGGGGAATGGCCAACGAGAGGAGGCGACATTGACCCGAGGTATGCATTCATCGACGAGGTAGTGCGCACAAAGGAGAACGAACGTATTCATGAAAGAACCGATACTCGGGGAGGCCTCCGTCCTGGCCGAAAGGGCCGGGATAGGAATAAATCCGTCGCCTATTGAGAGTGACAGTTGAGTAGTATATTTATCGCAGGGACGCAGCCGCCCTTTCTTACTAAAACTGTGTCACAAACGGCTAATTGCTGGGAAGCACTCTGTTGCTCATTTTTTTGTTTGATTGAGCATTTCATCTAATATTGTTTTTGCACCCGCATTGCGTACGCCATCAAGGCTTACAGAAGACGACAGGGGAGCAATAACTAAGAGCTGAGGCGGCAAAATCGCCCGGCTAAATGTGTTTTCGCGTGATCCCTTCCTCGATTCCGGGTCAGTTAGTCACCGGCTCGGGTCCGCCGCAGTGCATGGGACTCTTCCTTCCTGGCCACCAACCAACGAACATTAGCCGTGAACAAATTGACGTCCGCGCGACTGTCGCGTCGGCCGGTCCGGCCATCATGCCGAATTCGTGGAAAGGAGGAGCTGGAGGAAATTCGGGCGACGTCACCGCCGCCGCTACCAAAGGACGTAAGCTAAAAGGGTGTTTGCAGAACGCTGAATGCCATCGATCTGACCGAGAGAAAAAAAAGCAGCGTTGAATCATCATGTTGAATTTTAGTTCTAAGTACGCTCCAAGGGGCGAAAAAACCACATTCTTAATTGCACCTTTTGATCCAATCTGGAAGTGATGGCGGCGGCTGGCTGAAAGAGAAGAGAAAACTGCAGGAAAATGGAAGACTGCCCATTCAGCAGCAACTGCAGTCAGTCTGTTGGCCGAACGGACGATCTTTCAACGGGCGGACGAACGTCGATCGCCAGCCCGCAGTGAAATGACGTATTGTCTGCTCCGGCCGGCCTGTTAACTTTCGCTGACGCAAATTTGCCATGTGCTCTAGCTGTCCTGGAGCTTTGAGGATTTGTAGACCTCCTATCATGAATGTAGCTCTGGTTGATCACACTTTTTGTGCGGCACGAATTAGTCATCAAGAAGATTTTCAATTATGTTTAGCTCTGGGAACTCCTTCCATCTTACACCCGTCTGACGAATAATGGGCGCACCCAACTGACCGATAGACCGCTAGCCTTGCCACAAAAACAGTTAGAGTGAAAACTTCACTTTTCGCCAGTTGAAATGACTTTTAATCAATTTATCCTTTTCAGAATGACGATCTCTTACACGGCGGATGTGGCGAACGCCAGCTCGTTCGGCTGCTTCACCAAGATCCTCGTCCGGTGGAGGGGAAGCGTCTACAAACTGATATACAAAGGAAACTTGCCATCTCAGCAGGCAGATCCTAAAATTAAGAATCGACCACGCCCACGGGTGTCATTTTTCGTTCTGAGTTGATTGAACTTTTTGCGCGCATAATATTACGCAACACATGCACCAATGCCGGCAACTTGATTGACAGCAAAAGGCACGCCATTTCCCTGCCTAGCTGTGGGGAAGAAAAGGGATGTGTCTACTCGTTGGCGGTTCGCACGTGGTGGAAAATGTCACCACTTACGTTAAAGATTGCGCTCAGCTCTGCCTGTCTGCTGTGATTGAACAAAATTAAATTTATCAGAGCTCCTCGTCTACATATTATGCTACTTCTTGCTGAACTTCATTTACCGCGGGGTCCTCCAGACGCCCGGCTACGAGGTCTACAGACACTTCTTTGAGGGACTGACCGCATACTGCAAAATTCAGGTAAGGACTACTGGTATATATTCGTAGAAGGGAACAAATTCTTTCACACGAATGATGGCCGGATGAAGCATCGATTGGCCGATCTCCACTTTCTTTGCTGTACGCCATCCCAATTCCCAGACCGGCTTTAATTCTCTAATTTTCCGCAGATGAGCTCGATCCCGATGACGTTCGTGCTGGGCTTCTACGTGACGCTGATCGTGGGCCGCTGGTGGGACCAGTACCGGATGCTGCCCTGGCCCGACTCGCTCGCGCTCTTCGTCGTCGGCCTGCTCAGGGGGCAGGACGAGAGGGGAAGGCTCATGCGGAGGAACATCATGAGGTATGAAGCCAAAAGGTCCAAGAACAGACTCGACAACATGCGATCGACTCGAGTGCGGCGTCCGTCGGGCAAAAGTGCCCTGGGCCTGCCTGCATGATTGCATGTTGCGTGCATGCTCTCTCTCTCCGTCACATCAGCGTTGGCACAAAATGTCGCATATTAAATCCAAAAAGCCGCCCAAAAGCCCCTTTAAGACAGGATAATGCCCATAATTCATTTCAAAATCCACTTGAGCGACGAAAGAATGCGGCCGTCCGCGCGGAAAATTGGCGCCACCTTTTTATTGCGCGAGCCCAAAAGTTAATTGTAGTGGTCAGCTCGGGCCCAGCTCGCCTTCACCGCCGCCACCGCCGCCAGACAGCTAGCCGGGAGGACTTAATAGCATCCGTTCGTTCGTGCACTGACGAGAAAGAGCCTCAGCGTAAGTGTTGCCCATTAGAGGCAAAAGCCGAGAGTGTACTTTGAGCTTTGGAGAGCAAAATCTGGCGAATCCGAGGGGCTGTTTTTAGTGCCCGGAGCCACCTTGGATCAGGACCGTGGACAAAAAGGGTGGCACATGCAAAAAAAGCGGCAAAAAAGCCAGGACGTCCGTCCGTCTGTCCGTCAGTCCAACCGACCGACCGGGGCACTTATTTGGGCTCCCGTTATGCTCACTTAACTGTATCGGACGGACATCCTCCTTGCAAAACTGCAATTAAGTTTATATAACCACGTGCCCGTGGTTGCCTTGCCCACCGACTGGATATCCATGAGCCTTAGAATTTAAAAACTTGGAAACTCTCTAAACCCAAAATTTAGGAGC
>JAAUYK010013867.1_pt1 | contig 10965 bp, 12 predicted proteins | sample 7278021 | NCBI WGS metagenome assembly JAAUYK01 (sample SAMN14350223, study PRJNA611818) | marine sediment metagenome | isolation source: surface marine sediment (1.8m) | place: French Polynesia: Moorea | collected 2018-08
CGCGCGCGAAGCGTTTCGAGTAGTTCGAGTTCGTCCGAAAGAAGAAGTCGTTTGATTTCTTCTTCAGGCTTTTGCATCTGATTTGACCTTGCGAGGGCGCTCCACACAGGATTCTGTCGGGAGGCTAACAACCTCGCCACTTAGGCGTCTGCCAATCTCGAGGAAGTGATTGCCGAGGTCGACCCGATCGGTCTTCTCGTTGTCGAGCCTTCGCTCCGCATCCCGAAGCTCCGTGCGCAAGCTGGCGATATCGTCCCTCAAGCTGTCGCCCTGCTCCCGTAGTTCGCCGCCGAGCCGGGTCTCGACCTCCGAGATCCGGTCGGTTAGATCGTCGGCCGCTTCCTTCAGCTCGCTCCGGGCTTCGGCCTGGGCTTGCCTGAGGCTCTCGGACAGCTGATCGAGACTGGATTGGAAGTCCTTTGACATCCTGTCCAGGCGGCCGAGCAGTGTTTCTTCCAGCTTCTTCAGGCGATCCGCTGCCTCGGCGGCGTTCTGCGCCACGCGCGCTTCTATCTGGCCCATGCGCGACTGGTACTCGCGCTGCGCCGTCCCGAAGAGGATCTCACGGATTTGATCTATGCTTTCGCCGCTGGCTCCTGCCATGGCTTGGGCGTCTTGGTTTTCTTGGGCGTTCTGATTCTGCTTGATCACTTTGGCCATGTTCGGCGTCCTCCCCGTTTCGCGTAATAATCAAACAACCAAATCCAGACCTATGTAAATGGTTATTGGTCCGAATCACCTATCGCTATTGGATTAGTGACTCTCTGTTCTATATTTGTTCGTATTAACGGTACAGCGGCTTCAACACGAAGCCAGTTATTCCTGACGGCGCGCGACACTTCAAGGGGTCGCATTGGACCGGACCCAGGGCCAGCGGTGCCGTCCAATCCCGGATGAGGCCGTAGAGATCGAAACCGCCCAGATCGAGTCTCATCTTGAGACTCGATCTGAGTCCTCAACGTCTTCAGCGTCGGCGGTTGCCGTCTCTAAATGCCACCGCCTTTTGGCGCGGCCGTCCGGCTTGCGACGGCCCATTCTCCCGGACCCGCTGGTTTCCTCTAGGCCTTCGCTGCAGAGAACCCGCAGCGTCTTCGAGAAGTAAGACTGCACTTTCGGATTTGGCACGGGGATTGCTCCTGGGTCTTCGTAGTGCGGATTGGTGCACAAGGCATCGAGCGGGGGAACCAATGACAGATCGTCGATCAGGAAATCGAATGGAGGAACGTCTCTCTATCTCCGGGTTGGTCGGGCGGCTGGCCGACCGTCGGGCGAAGCCCTCTTCGAACCGACTGGCGACGTCGCTTTCAGCTCCCTTCCGCCCTGGGAACGAGAAGGAGATGAGCGCAATGGAATATCGCATTGAAGATATCGATGGTGTCGGCCCTGTCCTCAGAAAAAGGCTCGAGATGGTCGGCATCGAGACCACGCAACAGCTTTTGGAGGCCTGTGGCAGTCCCAGAGGACGAAGGGAGACCTCCGAGGCCACGGGGGTCAGCGAGGCTGTCCTGCTCAGGTGGGCCAACATTGCGGACCTCATGCGGATCCATGGGATCGGGAAGCAGTTCTCCGAGCTGCTGGAAGCCTCGGGCGTCGACACGGTCAAGGAGCTGAGGACGCGCGATGCGAAGAGCCTGGCCATCAAGATGAAGGAAGTGAATCGCAATAGGCGGTTTGCGCGCACCCTTCCATCGGTCGAGCGCGTCTTCGATTGGGTCGAAAAGGCCAAGAAGCTGAACCCGGTCATCACGCATTGACCCTGGGCGTGCTGTCTGGACGGCCCGGCTGGATCTTGCGGTCCCGATCGGAGCAGCGGGCCAGCCTACGTAATCCCAGGGCGTGCTTCTCGATATCCAAAGAAACCTGTCCGAGCTGGCGCGGCCCTGCCGTCCGCACTGTGCAAGGCGGGGCCGTACAGCTCCACAAGATCGGCGCTTAGTGCCAGGGAGAGGAAGATGTTCGAGGAATTCAAGAAATTCGCAATGCGCGGCAACGTCGTCGACATGGCGGTCGGTATCATCATCGGCGCGGCTTTCGGAAAGATCGTCGCGTCCTTCGTCAAGGACATCATCATGCCGCCCATCGGCCTGCTGCTGGGCGATGTCGACTTCTCGAACCTCTTCGTGACCCTGCCGGAGGGTTCCTACGAGACCTTGGCTCAGGCCCAGGAAGCCGGCGCCGCGACGCTCAACTACGGTGCCTTCATCAATACGGTGGTCGACTTCCTCATCGTGGCCTTCGCGATCTTCATCGTGATCCGTCAAATGAACCGCCTCAAGAAAACCGAAGCGGCGGCGCCGGCAGAACCGACGACCAAGGACTGCCCGTTTTGCCTCACCGCCATTCCGATCAAAGCGAGCCGCTGCCCGAGCTGCACTTCAGAACTGCAGCCAGCGTAGTCCAGCAGTCGAGGCGTTTGATCGATCGCTTCGTCGCTGCGGATACCGCGAACTGCTTCTAACCCATGTCATTGGAGAGGAAAAATGATCTCAACGAAATCAGCGACAACCGTGGTTTGCCTGGCGCTCATCCTCGGGGCCTGTTCCGGAACCCGCCTCGAAGAGGCTGGAGGCGTCAGCCCTCAGGGATCGGAATTTCAGACGCAGCTCTATGACGGCTATCTCGACCTGGCCTCCTCCGAGTTCGACGAAGGGGACTACCGGGATTCGGATGGCTTCGCCGATCGAGCCATCGTTGCAGCCTCGGGTAACCGGGTCGAGCCGGAGAAGATCGATGCCCGCGACCTTCCGGTAGAAAAGGTCGAAGAGCTCAGCACCGCACGGCAGCGCTTGATCAGAGCCCTGTCCAATGATGCGGCCGAAGCGAAGCCGGTCGAGGCGGCACGCGCGCAGGTCATGTTCGATTGCTGGATGCAGGAGCAGGAGGAGAACCTGCAACCTGCCGATATCGAAGCCTGCAGGAGCGAGTATTTCGTCGCGGTCGGCGAACTGGAGACCTCTGCTCCGCCCAAGAAGATCGCACAGCCTGATCCTGCGCCGGCAGGCCTACCAGGGCCTTTCGTGGTCTACTTCGATTTCGATCAGGCGAAACTGACCTCCGAGGGTCGGGCGACTCTCGAGGACGTCCTCCGTGCCGCTTCGGCGTCTGATTTCTCCAAGATTGTTGCGATCGGCCACACCGATCTCGCTGGCGACAGTCGGTACAACAGCGAACTCTCGAAGAAGCGCGCCAAGGCCGTCGCCGATTTCCTGATCGAAAGCGGGATTGCCCGTTCCGATCTCGCGGTCTCGGCGCGTGGTCAAGAGGAGCCATTGGTAGCGACGAAAGAGGGCCAGCGGGAGGAAAGAAACCGCCGCGTCGAAGTCAAGTTCCTGCGCTAGGGTTTAGCTCGGTTCACCACCGCCGCCGGATCGCCCGGCGGCGGTGGCGTGGCCGGCGATCGCGATGGAAACGAAAGACGACCATGTGCCGGGCGACGAACGACAAGCCAACCTAGTTGCAGGTTTGTTGCGAACAAGTGCCGACCTCCGGTCCCCGCGGTTGTCTCGATCGGCGGGGCTTCGCTGCCCGATTCCGATTGATCCGAGCGTGACCGGGATTTAAGGGACAGGTTGCGGAATTCAGGACAGCGGAGGTTTGAATGACAGACTTCGTGATCGAAACGCCCCCGGTCGTCGCCCTGCCGGTGGCCGGCTCGGCCGCTCGTTTCCCGGTGCGCCGGGTGTACTGCATAGGTCGCAACTACGCGGCCCATGCGGTCGAGATGGGCGGCGATCCCGATCGCGAGCCGCCATTTTTTTTCCAGAAGAACCCGGACAACCTCGATCCCTCCGGCGAGTTCCCCTATCCGCCGCATTCCTCGGATGTGCACCATGAGGTGGAAATGGCGGTCGCGCTGAAGTCCGGTGGCACGAACGTCTCGCTGGCGCGAGCGCTCGACCATGTCTTCGGCTACGGCGTCTCGATCGACATGACCCGGCGCGACCGTCAGGGCCAGGCGAAGAAGGCAGGTCGCCCCTGGGAGATCGGCAAGGCTTTCGAGCGTTCGGCCCCGGTCGGACCGATCCACCCGGTTGCCGAAATCGGCCACCCGGATCACGGCCGGATCGAGCTGAAGGTCAACGGCGAGACCCGCCAGGAAGGCGACCTTAACCAGATGATCTGGAAGGTGCCCGAGATGGTTTCCCATCTCTCCGAGTATTTCGAGCTTGCTCCCGGAGACATCATCCTCTCAGGCACGCCGGCGGGGGTGGGACCGGTCGTGAAGGGCGATCGCATAGAGGCGTCGATTGAGGGTTTGGGCAGCATCAGCGTCGCTGTCGTGTGAGCCCGGTTCGCCAGTCCTGATGGATTGCTTGCCTGCGAGACAGAGGATGCTGGCATCGACCGCAGTCCGGCCGACGCCTCGAAATGCCGTCCCGGCAACTGCGTTTTCGCCGACCCGCCTACCTTAGCCGAGGCAGACCCTGCCGCCGGTCGAGGTCATCGGCGCAAGGCTGGTCTTACGACAGGGCCGGGTCTTGCCCGGCCCGCGCGCCGAGAACATGGCGTGATCGGAAGCAGTCCGGTGGCGGGCGCCCAGGTCATCGCGGCCAACGAACCGCGCCGGCCTGACGCGCCTCGGACCCAGGGAACGAACCTGCGAGAAATTCTAGCGCACTTCCCGATCAGACGCGTTCGCGTCTGGCCGGGAGTAGTGCGCTAACAACTAGAAGCTAGGGCGTTACATCCGGCCAGATGAACCGCAAAGCGATTCCATCTGATCGGATAACGCCCTAGGCCGGATTTTTCGGAGCTTGAGCAGCGCCTTCGGGAATCTGGACACAGGGCAATTTCTCTTCGCACCAGATATGAAGAGACGGTTCGACCCAGCCCGCATCATCGAGGGTTCCGGCCTTGATGAACGCCAAAGGCCCATACGCAGCCCCGTGGCTGAAGACATGAGAGCCGCATTTCGAGCAGAACTTCCGGAAAAAGGCTTGGCCGCTCGCGCCGCTGTGGTCCTCGTACGAGCCCAGCGCTTCACCCTCAACAAGGAAACTTTCCTCCGGCACTGCAACATTCAGAGAATAGGCGGACCCGGAGTTCTTCTGGCAAGTCTTGCAGTGGCAAATAACTTGCATCACTGGCTCAGCCTCTGAACGATATCTCACAGATCCGCACAGGCACCCGCCTTCGATCTTTGGCATGGTTATGGCTCCCCCTTGTTCAATCCAGACCCGAAGATCGACCTGCCCCGCAGGTGGGGCCAATCGCTGGGTTAGTCTACCAAAAGTTTGTCCTTGCGCCGAACTTCGGAGCGAAAGGGCCAGGGCGCCTACGCGGACTCTGGGCGGAACCGGCCGTCAAGAGCCTCGATCTGGTCGACGTCGGTCGGCTTGCCGGGCCGGTGAAGAGTCTGCAGGTGCAAGCGCAATTCGGGGGCAGCGCCTTGATACATGCGCTAATCGGATAGTCCTCTCGCGACCTCTTGATTAACATGTCAAACGATTCGCAGTGGACAAACCACTGTAAAGATAAGACGGGGGACGATCTGATGGGATACCGCCATTCCGCGGTCTTGGCGGCCGGGGTCCTTGTTCTGTTGGCAGCGACAACCGCCGTGCGCGACGTGAGGGCGGAGGAGGAGCAGTCCGGCTTTCTCGGCCTCGACCTGAAAGGATCCCTAGGCGAGGGACGCCACAGTCGCTACGTGCCGCCGCTGACCAACCCGATCCTCAACGAGACGCCCTTCGTCACCACGGAGGCGCGGGCCTTCTATTTCTATAACGAGATCCCGAACGACTTCGTGACCGATGGCGGCCACATCAATCTCGTCGCACTGCAACTCCGTCTCGCTCTGACGGAGCGGCTCGGCTTCATCGCAACCAAGGACGGCTACGTCGATGCCTACTTTGACGAGGTCCTCGAGGACGAAGACGGATTCGCCAACATCGCCTTGGGGTTCAAGTACGCGCTCATTTCCGAGCCCGAGACGGAGACCCTCCTGACGACGGGCCTTCGCTACGAGATCCCGATCCAAAACCTGGAGACGGGCGGCATCGAGTTGCAGGGCAACGGCGACGGCTTTCTCAATCCCTTCATCACGGGAACTCGGACTTTCGGCGATTTCGGGCTGCAGGCGAGCGTTGGCGCCAACATGGCGCTGCGTCCCTCCGAAGACACCTCGATCCTCCATTATTCCCTGCACGCCGACTACGAGGTTTTGCCGGGTCTGTTTCCAATCTTCGAGGTCAACGGCTACACGGCCATCGACAACGGCAACCGCTCCAAGGGCGCGATCGGCCAACTGGACGGCTTGGATGCGCTGAACTTCGGCAGTGAAGACCGGGACACGACGGTGGTCGTCGGCGGCGGGCTGCGCTACCAGTTCAACGACCATATCCAGATCGGCGCGGGCGCCGAGACACCCGTCACCGAAGACGACAACACGATCATGGAATACCGCGTCTATTTCGACGTGGTGTTGTCGTACTAAGTCCAGGATCCACGGCGTCGCAGCGTGAAACAGTTTGGCCCCTAGACCGGGATCGCGCCCGTTACCCGGGGGTCGTCGATGACCTTCTTTTCCTGCTTGTAGGGCTTGAAGCCGAGCTGCTGGTAGAGGGGCAAGGCCTTGGGATGGTCGAGGTTGCAGGTGTTGACCCAGAGCCGCCTGGGCTCGTAGCTCCAGGCCCGCTCGATGGCCCAGGCCAGCAGGTAGCGGCCGAGGCCGCGGCCGATGAAGAAGGGCATGATGCCGAAGTAGGCGAGCTCGATCTCGCTGCCCTGGCGGCGGTCCAGCTCGGCGAAGCCGGCCGGCGCACCCTCGGCGTAGAGCACGTAGACCTCGACCCGCTCGTCCTCGAGGATCCGGGCCAGCGCGGCGTCGGACATGACCCGCCGCTCGTACCACAGCCAGGGTCCGCCCACGGTGTCGTAGAGGAAGCGGTAGAAAGGCACCGGCGGATTGTGGGCCCGGAGCAGGGCGATGGTGGTCTCGGCCGGGCGCAGGATCTGCGGCAGCCGGGGCCGCTCGGTCATCTCCAGGTAGGTGATCGCGACCTCGAGCTTGCCCTCGCCGGGGGCCTGGCTTCCGGTGGGTGTTGAGCCGCCCGCGACCAGGCGCCGGCGCATGATGTGGCGCGGCTCGGTCGTGTAGTCCAGGTACTCGCAGAAGCGCCGGGCCTCCAGCCGGCCGGCCGGGATCAGGAGCTGCGCGCTCTCGGCGCCGCGCTCCTTCAGCCAGCGCTCGGCGAAGCGCACCATGCGCCGGCCGTAGCCGTAGCCGCGCAGCTCGGCGTCGACCGCCAGGTTGTAGATCGAGCCGCGGCCGCCGTCGAAGGCGACGCAGAGCCCGGCGGCGACCTTGCCGCCGTGCGCGCCCACCAGGACCTCGGCGTCGGTGGCGGCGCGGAAGTTCTTCAGGTCGGCCAGGGGATCGTCGCCCTCCGCTAGGACGCCGCCGGCCCGCCAGAGGGCGAGCAGGGCCTCGTCGTCCGCCGGCTCGGCCGGTCGGATCTTCAGGTCCGGCAGCTCGTCGTCGTCGGCGGTCATGTCGGGCCGGTCATGCCGGGGCGCGGCGGCTAGCGGCTGCTGCCGGGGCCGACCTCGACCGGGATGTCGCCGGGCTGGCCCCATTCGGCCCAGGAGCCGTCGTAGACCGCGACCTCCTTGTGCCCGGCCAGGTGCAGGCCCAATGCCAGGACCGCGGCGGTGATGCCGGAGCCGCAGGTGGTGACGACCGGCCGGTCCATGTCGATGCCGGCCGCCTCGAAGCGCTCGCGCAGCTGGGCCGGCTTCAGCAGGGTCCGGCCGTCCTCGGCCAGCAGCTCGTTGAAGGGCAGGCTGAGGCTGCCCGGGATGTGGCCGCCGCGCCGGCCCGGCCAGATCTCCGGCTCGGTGCCCTGAAAGCGACCGCGGGAGCGGGCGTCGAGCAGCTGCTCGCGCTTGCTCTCTATGTTGTCCAGGACCTGGTCCTTTTCGCGGACCATGAGGGTGTTCATGCGGGCGCTGAAGTGGCGCTCACCGGGCCGCGCCGGGCCCTCCTCGCTGGGCCGGCCTTCGTCCAGCCACTTTGGCAGGCCGCCGTCCAGGACCGCGACGTCGTCGTGGCCGAAGATCCGGAACATCCACCAGACCCGGGCCGCGCTGCGCAGGCCCTGCTGGTCGTAGACCACGATGCGGGTGCCGTCGCCGAGGCCGAGCCTGCGGACCCGCGAGGAGAACTTCTCCGGCGCCGGCAGCATGTGCGGGAGGTTGGAGGCGGAATCGGCGATCTCGTCGATGTCGAAGAAGACCGCCCCGGGAATGTGAGACTCCTCGAAGCGGGCCCGCGGGTCCCAGTCCTCGTTGGGCAGGGCGAGGGTGGCATCGACCACCCGGACGTCGGGGGCTCGCAGGTGGTCGGCCAGCCAATCGGTGGAAACCAGGGAGTCCTGGGTCGCTTGGGTCATGCTTCAGAGGTTCCTGTTGTTCGCTGCTCACATCTTGGGTTGGGATCGGTCCGCATGCTTCGACAGGCTCAGCATGAGGTCCAAATGCTGGTTCCGCGTCCCGAGCCTGTCGAAGGGCGAGGCCGGCACGCAGGCTACTCCGCGAAGAGGATGTTGACGCGGCGGTTCTGGCGGCCCTTGTTCTCGATCTTGCCGATCGCGACCGGGCCGATCTCGCCGGTGCGGCTGACGTGGGTGCCGCCGCAGGGCTGGAGGTCGATGCCCTCGATCTCGAGCAGCCGGACCTTGCCGTGGCCCATGGGCGGCTTGACCGACATGGTCCGGACCAGCTGCGGGCTGGCCGCCAGCTCTTCGTCGGTGATCCAGCGCGGCTGAACCGGGTGGTCCTCCTCGATGATCCGGTTCAGCGCCGCTGTCAGCGCCTCCTTGTCGAGCTGGGTGTCCGGCAGGTTGAAGTCGAGCCGGCTCTTGGTCTCGCCGACCTGGCCGCCGGTCACGTCGCCCTCGATCAGGGAGCAGAGGACGTGCATGCAGGTGTGCATGCGCATCAGCCGGTGCCGGCGCTCCCAGTCGATCTCGGCGGTGACCGCGGTGCCGGGGGCGGGCAGGGCGGCGCCTTCTTCGGGGATGTGGAGGACGTCGTCCAGGCTCTCGCCCTTGCGCGCGTCGACGATCCGCAGGGACCCGCCGTCGGCCAGGCGCAGGACGCCACTGTCGCCCGGCTGGCCGCCGCCGAGCGGGTAGAAGACGGTCCGGTCGAGCCGGATCCCGGTCTCGTCGGCCGAGACGATCACGGCCTCGCAGGACCGCTGGTAGGCGTCGTCGCGGAAAATCAACTCCATCGCGTTAGCTCCCCCTCTTCGTCTCGTGCGCCTTCCGGGTCAGGCCGCGCCCCGCTCCAGCCAATCCGGCACCGGCAGGCCCTTCTCATGCAGGAAGGCAGGGTTGAAAAGCTTGCTCTGGTAGCGCGTGCCGTAGTCGCAGAGGATGGTCACGATGGTATGGCCCGGGCCCAGCTGCTTGGCCAGGCGAACCGCGCCGGCCACGTTGAAGCCGCTGGAGCTGCCCAGGATCAGGCCCTCGCGCTCCATCATGTCGAAGACCAGAGCGACTGCCTCCTCGTCGGAGATCTGGAAGGGTGCGTCGACCTCGAGGTCCTGCAGGTTGCCCGTGATCCTTCCCTGGCCGATGCCCTCGCTGATCGAGCTGCCCTCGGCTTTCAGCTCGCCGGTGGTGAAGTAGCTGTACAGGGCGGCGCCCGGCGGATCGGCGAGGCCGATGACGATATTCTTCTTTCGCTCGCGCAGCGCCCGGCTGGTCCCGGCCAGGGTGCCGCCCGTGCCGACGGCGCAGACAAAGGCGTCGACCTTGCCGTCGGTCTGGTCCCAGATCTCCTGCCCGGTGCCCTCGTAGTGGGCGCGGCGGTTGGCGGTGTTGTCCCACTGGTTGGCGTAGAGCACGCCGTTGGGCTCCTTTTCGGCCAGCTCTTCTGCCAGGCGGGCGGACTTATGCACGTAATTGTTGGGGTCGCGGAAGGGCACGGCCGGGACCTCGATCAACTCGGCGCCGCAGAGCCGCAGCATGTCCTTCTTTTCCTGGGACTGGGTCTCGGGAATGACGATGACCGTACGGTAGCCGCGCGCCCGGGCGACCAGGGCGAGACCGATGCCGGTGTTGCCGGCGGTGCCCTCGACGATCACGCCGCCGGGCTTGAGGGTGCCGCGCTCCTCGGCGTCGAGGACGATGAACTTGGCCGCCCGGTCCTTCACCGAGCCGCCCGGATTGAGGAACTCGGCCTTGCCCAGGATCTCGCAGCCGGTTTCCTCCGAGAGATGCCGCAGGCGGATCAGCGGTGTGTTGCCGATCGCTCCGACGAAGCCGTCGCGGATGTCCAAGGATGCCTCTCCATCTGCTCATTTTCGTGCGTCTCTGCCCTGGCAGCGATGCTAGCCCCGGCTCCCGGCGAAGACAATCGGCGCGGGTTCACAAGTCCTTGCAGCGAAGGCTATTGCGGCCTTCGGCCGCTTCGGACCCGAGTCCCGGCATAACCGCGGCCAAGGACTTCGGGATCACGAGAAACGGCGTCAGCCCGACCAGTGCCCGCGCAGCGCGTCGCGGTTCAGGAGCAGCCACTGCAGGGCGACCAGGCCGGTGGCGTTGGTCACCTTGCTCTCGGCCAGCAGTGCGGGTAGCTCGGCGAAGGGGACGACAACGACCTTGATGTCCTCGCCCTCGTGCTCGAGGCCATGGATGCCGCCGGCGCCGGTCGCGTCGACCCGGCCGCAGAACAGCCGCACGGTCTCGGAGACCGCACCCTGGCTGACCAGGAAGTCGGAAATCGGCGCCAGCTCCAGCAGGGTCAGTCCGGCCTCCTCTAGGCTCTCGCGGCGGGCGACCTCCTCGGCCGTTTCGCCCTCGTCGATGATGCCGGCGACGACCTCGAGCTGCCAGGGCATCCAGCCGGCGGCGTGGGCGCCGACCCGGAACTGCTCGATCAGCACAACCTCGTCGCGGAGCGGGTCATAGGGCAGGACCCCGACCGCGTGGCCGCGTTCGAAGACCTCGCGGGTCA
>JAAUYK010031773.1_pt1 | contig 10965 bp, 8 predicted proteins | sample 7278021 | NCBI WGS metagenome assembly JAAUYK01 (sample SAMN14350223, study PRJNA611818) | marine sediment metagenome | isolation source: surface marine sediment (1.8m) | place: French Polynesia: Moorea | collected 2018-08
CGAGTCACGCTTCACGGTTCACGCTTCACGGTTCACGCTTCACGGTTCACGCTTCCCGAGTCACCCTTGATCCTACCCACGGAGAACACAGGCAGCCGCGTTTCGCCAGGCTTGCCGCTGTCCGTTGACGGCGCTATCTGACACTGCACGCACCACCCCCTACTGAGCTTTCGCGGATCCCGAGTTTCGCCGTACAATCGACGCCCATGAGTTCGGACAGGGATCCGTTGACGACGCTGCGTAGGGTATTCGGCTACACCTCCTTTCGTCCGTTCCAAGAGCAGATCATCGACGCGCTCGTTCGCGGCCAGGACGCCTTCGTGCTGATGCCGACGGGCGGCGGCAAGTCACTCTGCTACCAGATCCCGGCGCTCATCCGTGACGGCGTCGGGGTCGTGGTATCGCCGTTGATCTCGCTCATGAAAGACCAGGTCGATGCGCTGCGCGCCAACGGCGTGTCGGCCGCGTATTTGAATTCCAGCCTGTCACCCCAGGGGGCGAGAGAAGTTCTCACCCGACTGCACGCCGGTGAGCTGGAGCTGCTCTATATCGCGCCCGAGCGGCTGATGCAGCCGGCCTTCCTGGAGCGTCTACACACGCTGGATCTCGCCCTGCTCGCCATCGACGAGGCACATTGTGTGTCTCAGTGGGGCCACGATTTCCGACCCGAGTACGTTGCTCTCGGCGAACTGCGCAGACACTTCCCGGGTGTGCCTGTCATTGCGCTGACAGCCACGGCGGATCCGCAAACCCGCAATGACGTGGCTTTGCGGCTGGGACTGGCGGACGCCACACGCTACGTCGCCGGCTTCGACCGTCCCAATATCCGCTACACGATGCTGGAGAAAAGCCGCCCCTACGAGCAGCTCAAGACCTTTCTGGCGACCCGCCGTCAGGAAACGGGCATCGTTTACGCTCTCAGCCGCAAACGTGTGGATGAGGTTGCGGGACGACTGCAGGCCGAGGGTATCGCGGCGGGGGCCTATCACGCCGGTATGTCGAGCGAGAATCGCCAGCAGATGCAGGAAGCTTTTCTGCGCGACGAGGTTCGGGTCATCGTTGCAACAGTGGCTTTCGGCATGGGTATCGACAAGCCCGACGTGCGCTACGTGGTTCACTACGACCTGCCCAAGAACATCGAGGGCTATTACCAGGAAACCGGCCGGGCCGGCCGGGACGGTCTGGCCTCCGAGGCCCTGCTCCTCTACGGTCTGCGCGACGTGGTCATGGTCCGCGGTTTGCTGGAAACCTCCGAGAACGAAGAACAGAAGCGTGTCGAGCTTCACAAGCTGAATGCCATGGTCGACTTCGCGGAAGCGCTTACCTGCCGGCGCCGGGTGCTGCTCAACTACTTCGGCGAGCACCTGGCCGACGATTGCGGAAACTGCGATGTGTGCCTGAACCCGCCGATGCGTTATGACGCCACAGTGGACGCGCAAAAAGCGCTATCGTGTGTGTATCGAGTCGGCCAGCGCTTCGGCTTGCAGCATGTGATCCAAGTGCTCCGAGGTGCGAAAACCGAGCGCATCAGACGCCTCCGCCATGACCAGCTCTCCACATTCGGCATCGGCGCTGAGCAGAGTGAGGACGCCTGGGGCAGCATTCTCCGCCAACTGCTGCATCGAGGCTACCTGGTGCAGGATTTGGCAAATTACGGGGTACTGCAACTCACCGAGCGGGCACGCCCCCTATTGCGCGGCCAGGAGTCGCTGGAACTGGCCCGTCCACGGGTCGGAGCCGTACAAAAGAAGAAGCGGCCCGCGAGCATCGAGCTGAGCGAACAGCCCCACGACGAAGCCCTGTTTCAAGCGCTGCGCGAGCTGCGCAGGCGACTCGCCGAGGATCAAGGGGTTCCCCCGTACGTGGTCTTCGGAGACGCGACCCTGGCGCAGATGGCGCGACTGAAGCCGGACGACGACAACGGTCTGCTCCGCATCAGCGGCGTCGGCGAGCACAAGCTTTCCCGTTATGGCAACGACTTCCTGGCGGTGATCAACGAGTACCGCGACGCCAGTCCCGGCGAGGCATGACCAGATTCCGCAGCCGGGCCGGTGGCCGTGGTGAGCGACCGAAGTGATTTAGTGCACGCTGGCCCGGTGATCGCGCCGTGGTCATGCCACCGCGCCTGACACCCTGCATGTGACCGTCAAACTATTCACCACTCACCACTCACCACTCACTGCTCACTGCTCACTGCTCACCATTCACCACTCACTGCTTGTCTTTTCCGTATAGGAACAGAAACTGACCAACGACCTTGCGGATATGCGTTTCCCGAGACGCCTCGTCCAGATCGGGCTGAATGTTCATGAGGATCTGCAGGTGATAGTGGCCGCGCAGCATGTTGAGGTACAGACAGGCCGCGTACCGCGGATCGTCCTGTTTGAGCCGGCCGGCCCGCATGTGTCGGCTGAGCAGCTTCGCCACGGCGGTAATGGCGGTGTCAGGTCCGCTGGCGTAGAACAGCTCCGCGATTTTCCGGTAGCTGCCGCTCTCGCCAATGACCACCCGGAACATGGCTGCGACTTCGTCATCAAGGATGAGGTTGAGAAAACGGTCACCGACAGCCGCGAGCGCCTGCTCGAGGTTCAGATCCGCCGGGAGAGCAGCCTCCATGAAGCCGTAAGACTCCACCTTGGCGGCAATGACCATGCGAAAGAGTTCCTCCTTGTTCGCAAAGTGCGAGTAGACAGTCTGCTTGGAGACGCCCGCTTTCAGCGCCACGGCGTCCATGGACGTGCCCTGCAGGCCTTGGGCCAAAAAGAGCTCCGAGGCGGCCTCCAGGATGGCGTCCCTCTTCTCCTCGCTCTTGGGCCGACCGGCCCGCGCAAAAACTCCTTTTCTCATAACGGAACTGGACAGTCTAGTATCGGTAAAGTAAAATCAAACTGCACGGTCCAGTTTAAGAGTGATTCCTGCATACGTCCAGCCCGCATCCTCGAAGGAGGCCATCATGAGGCGCACAGACGACAATCCAGCTGGCGGCTACCGCCTCAAACGGCGCAGCTTGTACGTGGCCGCTGCCGTCAGCGTGGCCCTGATCGGGGGGACGATGCTGGGCTACGCGGCCACCCGTACCCAGAGCGCCGCCGTCCTGGAATCCGAACCCACCGCCGCCCTCCCTGTCGCCACTCTTTCGGTCCAGCTGCAGCCGGGCTACGAAACCCGGCGGCTTTTCGTAGGTCGCGTGGAGCCCAGCAGGGAGAGCGCGTCCGGTTTCGAGCTCGGCGGGCTGCTCGAGGCGGTGGAGGTGGACGAAGGCGATCAGGTCAAGGCCGGACAGGTGTTGGCGAGGCTGGATACGGCCCGGCTCGAGGCCCAGCGCCAGGAGCTGGCGGCCGCCCTGGAAGAGGCGCGGGCGAATCGTGCATTGGCACGAATTACGGTCAAGCGCCTGGAGGGCGTTGTCGAGGCAGGCGGCATATCCCGGCAAGGACTGGACGAGGCCCGGGAAGCTTACCGGGCAGCAAAGGCGGCCGAGAGCCTGGCCCGTTCCCGAATTCAGACTCTGGACGTGGACCTGGCCAAGGCAACGCTAACCGCGCCCTACGATGGGGTAGTCACGAAACGGCACGTTGACGAGGGCCAGGTGCTACCGGCTGGGTCGCCGGTGGTGACGCTCCAGGAACGGGGGTCGCGGGAGCTGCGCGTGGGCGTCGCCGGACCGCTCGTGGACACGGTGGCGGTCGGTCAGCATTACCCGGTGCAAGTGCGCGTCCGGACGCTCAGCGGGCGGGTGAAGGCCGTCTTGCCTTTCAGGGGCGCCGGCACGCGCACCGTGGACGTGATCCTCACCTTGGAGGAGGCCGGTCTCCGGGTGCGCTCCGGGGATCTGGCCAGTCTGGAGCTCCGCGAGACAGTGCCCGAGGACGGCTACTGGCTGCCGACGGGAAGCCTGGCGGAGGGTGCACGCGGGCTCTGGACCGTGTATGTCCTGGAGCCTTTGCGCGGCCTGGACTTGTCGGGGTATGCCGCGGCCGCCAGCCATCGAATCGTACCCTACCTGGTGGAAGTGCTGCATCAGGAATCCGACCGGGTATTCGTGCGCAGCGACCTGGCGCCGGGGACCCAGGTGGTCGCGGACGGACTGCAGAGGGTAGTGCCCGGTCAACTGGTGCGACTGTCCACGGCGGAAGCGGTGCAACTTGCCCGGGGAGGCAGCCGTAATGGCAGCCGCTGACCCACCCGAGGCCAATCTCGCAAATCTCTTCTTCCGCAATCGCCATCTGCTGGCGCTGACCATCGCCGTACTGCTGGTGGCAGGCTTGTCCGCGTTCAACAATCTCCCGCGGATCGAAGACCCACGCATCACGAACCGCAACCCGACTGTCCTCACGCTGCTCCCCGGCGCGTCCGCGGCACGCATGGAAGCGCTGGTAACCAAGAAGCTGGAGGACGAGCTGAAGGATATTTCCGAGCTCAAAGAAATCGAGTCGAGCTCCCGGCCCGGCGTCTCACTGATCACGCTGGAACTGGAAGACCGCATTGACAGCAGCACCAATGAGGCGGTCTTCTCAGAAATACGGGACAAGCTGGCGGATGCTGAACAGGCGCTGCCACCTGGCGCGAGCAAGCCCGATTTCGATGACAAGCGCGGTGCGGTGGCCTATTCCCTGATCGTCGCCTTGACCTGGGACGGTCCCGGCGATCCACGACTCGGAAAGCTCACGCGCCTGGGCGAGGAACTCGCCGACCGGTTGCGCGGCGTAGACGGCACTGAGGATGTCAGGCTGTTCGGGGCGCCGGACGAGGAGATTACGGTGACCGCCGATCCCGGAGAACTGGCCGCGCTGGGCCTTTCCACCCGGGACGTCTCGGCGCTAATCGGGGCCGCCGACTCGAAGGTGCCCGCCGGGGTCCTCCGCTCTGGGGAGCGGGACGTGCTGCTGGAAGTGGTGGGCGAGCTGGACTCCGAGAGACGGATCGGCGCAATCCCGCTCGTCCCCAATGGCAGCGGCGGCATGGTCAAGCTCGCCGACATCGCGAAGGTCGAGAGGCGATGGCAGGATCCCCCCCGGGACTTGGCGCTGGCCGACGGAATCCGGGCGGTCTTGGTAGCCGCCCGAGTCGAGCCGGACGTGCGGGTGGAGCGCTGGGCCGAATCAGCACGAGTCACGGTCGCCGCGTTCAGCAAAGAGACGGCACAGGGCGTCAAGGTAGCCGTGAGCTTCGACCAAAGCCGCTACACCGAGGCCCGCCTCGCCGCCCTTGGAGGCAATCTGTTCGCCGGCGCGGCAGTCGTGGTGCTGGTCGTGCTGCTGGGCATGGGATGGCGCGCAGCCCTGGTTGTCGGGGCGGCTTTGCCGCTGTCCGCGGCCTTTGCTCTGTTCGGCCTCACCTTCTTTGGCCAGCAAATACACCAGATGAGCATCTTCGGCATGATCATCGCCGTGGGATTGCTCATCGACAACGCCATCGTCATCACTGACGAAGTGCGTAAGAAGCTGCGTGACGGTCTGCCCCGGCAGGCCGCCGTGGGGGCGTCGGTTCGGCACCTTTTCAGCCCGCTGCTCGCCTCGACCCTGACTACGATTCTCGGCTTCATGCCCGTGTTTCTTCTGCCGGGCAACGTAGGGGACTTCGTAGGGCCGATTGCCATCAGCGTGGTGCTCGCACTCGCCGGCTCCTTCCTGGTCTCCATGACCGTCATCGCCCCGTTGGCTGCCCTTTTTGCTGCACCCTCGGACAACAGCGGCGGCTGGAGATGGTGGCGGGATGGCATCGCCAGCCAGAGGCTCGGAGAGGGCTATCGTCGCCTGTTGCTGGCAGCGGTGCAGCGACCGCTGGCGGCGCTGACCATGGCACTGGCTCTGCCCGTGGCGGGCTTCATCGTGGCCACCACGTTGCCTCTGCAGTTCTTCCCGCCCGCCGATCGCGACCAGTTCGAGGTGGAGGTGTGGCTGCCCAATGACGCGTCCCTGTCCCGCACCGCGCGCACAGCCGCAGCAATCGAAGCCGCCATTCGAGGCCATGACGGTGTGGAGCGGGTGGACTGGCTGGTGGGCGGAAGCTATCCCACCGTCTACTACAACCTGGTGATGGACAAGGATAACGACCCGTCCTACGCACATGGCATAGTGCGCGCCCGCGACGTGGCGACAGTGAGTCGCCTGCTGCCAACGCTTCAGGCACAGCTGGACGAAGGGTTCCCTGAGGCCCAGGTGGTGGTCAGCCCGTTCGGCCAGGGACCGCCCTACGAAGCGCCGGTGGCTTTCCGCATCGTCGGTCCGCACCTGGCCGAGCTGAAGCGCTATGGGGACGAACTCCGGCGCATCATGCAGCAGGACCCGCAGATCCTGCACAGTCAGGCCACCGTCTCCGGCGGCGAACCCAAGCTCTGGCTGCAGGCCAACGAGGTCGAGGCCCGCCTCGCGGGCTTGAGCCTCGGCGAGGTGGCCGCCCAGTTCCAGGGCAGCCTCGAAGGCCAGACAGGCGGATCCGTGCTGGAGGATCTGGAGGAACTGCCGGTACGCATCCGGTACGGCAGCAGGGAACGGAGATCGCTGGAACGTATCGGCTCGCTGAACCTGGTCTCGCCCGAGGCCCGCGCCGCAGACGCCTGGGTGCCGGCCGAAGCACTCGGCGCGGTGAGCCTGCGGCCCGAGCTGGGCGGCATCACGCGGCGCAACGGTGAGCGGGTCAACAAGGTGCTCGGCTACGTTCCCCGGGACGCATTACCCATCGAGGTCACTCGCCGCATCCTGACCAGGCTGGATCAGGAAGGCTTCGCGCTCGCCCCCGGCTATCGACTGGAGGTAGCGGGTGATAGCGAAGAGCAAGGCCGAGCGATCGCCGCGCTCCTCACCTACGTACCCGTGCTGGTGACGCTGATGATAGCCACCGTGGTGCTTGCCTTCCGCAGCGCATTGCTGGCCGGAGTCATCGGTGCGGTGGCGACGCTGTCCATCGGACTGGGCATGCTGTCCCTGGGTTTGGGGGGCTTCCCGCTCGGCTTCAACCCCATCCTGGGAACAGCCGGCCTCATCGGCGTCGCCATCAACGGTACCATCGTGGTGCTCGCCGCCATTCGCGCCAATCCTGAGGCCCGTGCAGGCAACGCTGAAGCCATCGTCGCGGAGACCCTGGGCACGACGCGCCACATCCTTTCCACCACATTGACCACCATGGGGGGGTTCCTGCCCCTGCTGATGTTCACCGGCGGCGACTTCTGGCCGCCGCTGGCGGTGGTGATCGCGGGCGGGGTCGGCTTCGGCGTGGTCCTCTCGCTGCTGTTCACCCCCGCAGTCTACGGACTGCTTTACGGAGCCCGGAGAGGGTCGGAAGGCGAGACGGCAAAGCATGCCGCACTGACGAGCGCCGCGAAGGCGTGAAGGGCAGCTGCAAAACCACGGGCGACAGGTGTTGCTCCCCGCCTGGCAGAACCCGTGGTCGCTCATTGGTGAAGCAAGCATCCGTCGCTCCCTGGCCGCTCGTCGGCGTTGGCTCCGGTGGGTGCTGAAGTCCCTGTTGTGAGTCGGCGGAACACCGTCGCGACGACGGCAAGTCCGGAGCTCAATCGAGCGTTCAGGGCTTCTCATTGAGCCGAACTTTTGTTACAAAGCTGTGACCTGCCCCTCGGGGTGCCCTCAAAGACCGGCCGGCCCCCTATGCGATCAAAGCTCGGCAACGGGCTGAACGGCCCATATTCGGGGAGTGCTTCTCCAGGGATCCGCAACCATCCACCCATGCGCCGCACGCCGCGCGTGGCGAGGGTCGAGGTCGTCCCTCTGCCACACTTCCGAGACGCCGAGAATACGTTCTACCCTCCCCCGCCGCCGACGTCCACAAAGCCGGCGGCCCCCTCCTGCGCCGACCGGCGTTGCGAGCCCTCATCCACCTTTCAGGCTCCTGATTTCTTCCGAGACACCCGGGAAGGTAGACGCCCATGCTAGAAATCGCTCTTGGTGTCGGCATGTTCACGACCGTTGTGCTGCTGCTCGTCTTCCTGATCCTGATCGCCAAGTTCTGGCTGGTTGCGAGCGGCAACGTCGATGTGGAAGTCAACGACGAGGTGCGCATACCGAGCCCGGTAGGCACCAGGCTGTCCGATGCCCTGGCTGCTGCCGAGCTGTACATACCGACCGCCTGTGGCGGGGGTGGCACCTGCGGCCAGTGTCGAGTCAAGGTATTCAAGGGCGGCGGAGTCTTCCTGCCCACCGAAGCAGCCCACATCAACAAGCGCGAGGCGGCCGAGGGCGACCGCCTGTCGTGCCAGGTCATCGTCCGTCAGGACATGAGGGTAAGCGTCCCGCGCGAGGTCTTCGGGGTCAAGCGCTGGGACTGCGTGGTGCGCTCCAATCGGAACGTGGCCACCTTCATCAAGGAACTGGTTCTAGAGCTGCCGAACGGGGCGACCATGGACTTTCGAGCGGGCGGCTACGTCAAGGTGGAATGCCCGGCGCACGAATTGAAGTTCGACGAGTTCGACATCGATGCCGAGTTCCGCCCCGATTGGGACCGGTACAACCTTTGGCGCTATGAATCTGCCGCCAGCGAGACCACCACACGGGCCTATTCCATGGCCAATTATCCGGCAGAGAACGACCTTGTCATGCTCAACGTGCGCATTGCCACCCCGCCGCCGCGCTCACCGTCGTCGGTTCCTCCCGGCATCATGTCCTCGTACCTGTTCCGCCTCAAGCCCGGCGACAAGATTACGGTGTCGGGACCTTATGGCGAGTTTTTCGCCAGGGACACCGACAACGAGATGATATTTGTCGGCGGCGGCGCCGGCATGGCGCCCATGCGCTCCCACATCTTCGACCAGCTCGAGCGACTCAACACCCGGCGCAAGATGACTTTTTGGTACGGCGCGCGCAGCCGGCGGGAGATGTTCTACATGGAGGATTTCGAGCGCTTGCAGGCCGCGCATGACAACTTCAAGTGGCACGTGGCGCTTTCGGACCCGCTGCCTGAGGACAACTGGAGCGGCCACGTGGGCTTCATCCACGAGGTGGTGTACCAGCATCATCTCAGTGACCACCCGGCCCCCGAGGAGTGCGAGTATTACTTGTGCGGCCCTCCCATGATGAACGCTGCCGTCATTCACATGCTCGGGGAGCTGGGCGTGGAGGAAGAGAATATTCTGCTCGATGATTTCGGCGTCGGCGGCCGTTAAAGCAAGGGCACAACATTTACAGACAACCGGAGGTCCCATGCCGAAACCGTTCTCCGTCAGAGACTACATGTCGGCCAACCTCGTGACTTTTACCCCGAGTACGGACATTCTCAACGCCATCAGCCAGCTCGTGGAGAAACGCATCTCCGGGGCACCCGTCGTGGACAAGCAGGGCAATCTCGTGGGTATCGTCTCCGAGAAGGATTGCCTGCGGGTCGCTCTGCACGCCAGCTATCACGCCGAGTCCGCGGGCACCGTCAGCGAATACATGCACACGGAGGTGAAAACGGTCAATGCCGACACCGGCATCGTGGAAGTAGCCCGCATGTTCCTGGCCGATGAGTACCGCCGCTATCCCGTAATCCACGAGAACCGGCTGGTGGGGCAAATCAGCCGTCGGGACGCCCTGCGGGCCCTCGCGTCGCTCTGGGAGTAGCGCGGCTCGCAAGCGAAGCGCGGCCGCGGCGGACCCACACCGACGCTGCCTCCTGTCCCCGGCTGTTGGCGCCCGACCAGCGAAAGTCGGGACCGGAGGCAAACCCGGGGCTTCCAGTCACCGCAGAACACCCGTATCATCCGAGCGAACAAGGACACGGTAATGCCGGGAGCATCTCGGATGTTGTCACCGACTTCGCCGGGCGGTTGCTGTCTCTGTCTGCCGATCCGCCGAACTAGCGCGTGCCGCGCGTTCCAAAGGGCTTGCGGCGTGTCTACAGCGCTCGGGAAGCGGCATCGTTCGGGGGCAGCCAGGAGTGCTTGACGCCGCGGCAAGCGTCTAACCCAGGAGGAGAAGCATGGGCCAGAAGCTGGAGCCACCCACGGTCGAGGATCTCATGATCAAGGATGCATTGACCGTGTCCCCGGACGCCAGCCTGGACGAAGTCATCTCGCTGCTCATCAAACGCGACATTCCGGCCGCCCCGGTGGTGGAGGAGCACGACGGACAGCAGGTGCTGCTCGGGTTTCTGACGGAAAAGGACTGCCTCGAGTATTTCGCCAACGAGATCTACTACGGAAATCCGGACGTCACCGCCAAGTCCATCATGCAGCGTGCGCCGTTGTGCGTGTCCCCGGAGACGGACGTGTTTTCCATGGCCACCATCTTCACCCGGCACGTCTACCGTCATCTGCCGGTGGTGAAGAAAAAGCAACTTGTCGGGGTGGTATGTCGACGTGATGTGCTGCGGGGGCTCTACGAATTCGAGCAACGGGTCTGCAGCCAGAAGGCCAAAGACAAGTGTCTGATGGACTTTCGTGAGATCGTCAACCTGCGCTTCATCATCAAGTGAGACCGAACCCTGCAGTCGGGGTGCGCTCGGTCAGCAGGTGACGTGCAGAATCGCGTTGATGTCCTTGGGCTTGAGTTCAGCCACGAGCTTGCACACTTCCACGGTCGGCCTGGCGATCACTGTGATCCCCCGTCTCCGAGCCTCTTCCAATACCTCGGGCATAACCGGGAGGCTGCCGTAGGTCCCCGTGCCCACGTAAAGCGTATCGCCGTGCCACGGAATGCTCTCCGCAGCTGACAAAGGCGTGTGTCCGTAGCGGCTTCGGTACGCCTTGGACGGCTTCTTGCTTCGTTTGCGCACCCGCCCCTCCTCGATAACCACATCGTGGTCGAAGCGTGTGCCGTCGACTTCAAGCATTCCGAAAGAAACCAGCCTTGCGTGCATGCTGCAGTCTCCGCTTGAGCCGTTGCCTCGGGGGCAGAGGCAACGGACGTCCGGACATAAGAGAAAGATAGCCCACGGGAGGGTATCGGGGAGCTCATCTCCGCGCCGCATATTCGACAACTGCCACAGGTCAAAACATTTCAGCACGGATTTCTCACCAGGCGGGCCTCGGAG
>JAAUYK010066984.1_pt1 | contig 10964 bp, 5 predicted proteins | sample 7278021 | NCBI WGS metagenome assembly JAAUYK01 (sample SAMN14350223, study PRJNA611818) | marine sediment metagenome | isolation source: surface marine sediment (1.8m) | place: French Polynesia: Moorea | collected 2018-08
ATTGGATTGCTAACAATTCTCCAAAGTCTTTTCCTAAAGAAACTGCCGTAAAAAAATCTCCCTCAGAACCAATTTCCACAGCTCCCGAACTGTAATAACCATATTGTGGATCATACAAAACCACATCCATATACTCGGCAAAAGTAAGCTGTGACTTGGGAGATTGGCGAATTTTTTCCAGGACAATCTTGTATAATGCTTGGGAATTATTTTGTTCCATTGAAATTAAAAAAAGAGTAAGTTGTGGTAGCTAAAAATCGGGAACCTGTTGCTAGTTTAGTACTTTACCACCTATTGAAATGGTCAGTAGTGAGTCCTTTATTACATACTTACTTCCGAGGAAGTATTTATGGAGCAGCAAAAGTTCCTAAATCGGGTGCAGCGATCGCTGTAAGTAATCATGCTAGTTACTTCGATCCACCAATAATTTCTAATTGTATCGGTCGCCCTGTAGCTTTTATGGCGAAACAAGAATTATTCAAGATTCCTGTCTTTAAAAATGCGATCGCGCTTTATGGAGCTTATCCAGTTAACAGAAGTATTGGCGATCGTCCTGCGATTCGTTCGGCGCTCCAAGCTTTAGAATCTGGCTGGATCGTCGGAATTTTCCTCCAAGGTACTCGCACCACAGATGGCAAAATCACCAACCCTAAATCTGGTGCCGCCTTGATTGCCGCCAAAGCGCAAGTTCCCTTGATTCCTGTAAGTTTATGGGGTACTGAAAATATTCTCTCAGATTCAGCTTTTCCCAAACCAGTACCGCTGACAATTCGGATTGGAGATTTGATTGAACCACCCAAATCCACTAAGAGAGAAGAATTAGAAGCTGTGACCACCCAATGTGCTGAGATGATCAACCAACTTCACGATTTAGGAAGATAGGTATTGACATCCTCCCATCGGCGTAGCCGTTGGTCTCCACGCCGAAAAAACAGATGAAGAGCTAGATCAAGCTATTACTGAAGCGATCAATTTGGTAACTGACAACGACATAATTGGCTGGTTTACTCACTACTGTTATTCCTGCATATCTTACCCCAAATGCGATGGGTGCAAGCATCGCATAGTTTGATGTTTACACCCGAATGCGATGGGTGCAAGCATGGCATAGTTCGATGCACCACTTGTCTCTTTTTTCCCTATTCCTAACTGCTAAACAGTTAGAGCTTTTGAATGGTCAAGGGTATTGGAAGAACGAGAGAAATAGCTCTTACCATATCTGGCACAGTAGGAATAACGGTCGAACTCCTTGGGGTCAACACCATTGATAACCATTCCGAGAACTTTTTGTCCTGTGGAAATTAGAGTTTCTTGAGCTAACTCAGCACTTTCATGTTCTACTATCCCAGGTCTACTGACAAACAGAATTCCATCCACTAACTTACTAAGAGTTAGGACATCTGCTGATACAGGTAATGGTGGCGCATCAATCAAGATTAAGTCGTATTCTCTTCTTGCTTTGGCGACCAACTCACTCATCTCTACAGAATCGATTAGTGATAGAGGATTAGAAATAATTTTCCCTGAAGTTAGCAGATCCATTTTTTCCATTGGTTGTTGGGTAACTTGACTTAGGGAAATATTTTCAGTTAAAACTTCTTTAATACCTTTGTGATTGTTAACTCCCCACAACTGATGTTGAGATGCTTTTCGTAAATCTCCGTCAATTAAGAGTACTCGACGACCTATTTGGGCGATCGCTGCAGCTAAGTTGGCAGTGACAGTAGATTTTCCTTCTCCAGGGATGGAACTCGTAACCAAAATCACTTTGGGAGGTCTTTGGGAAGTCATAAACTTCAAGTTTGCCTGAATCATGCGGTAAATCTCACTTGTATAAGAATCAGGCTCTTGCTGGACCATAATTCCATCTTCTCTGCGAGAAAACTTATTAGCTGGAATAATCCCTAATACTTTGTAAGGGAGTTTTTTCTTAATTTCTGGGATATTTTTCAGGCTGCGGTCTTGTTGATCTAAGATAATAGCAGTCAAATTAGATAGTAGTAATCCCGAGAGGATTCCTAAAGCCATCAAAGCCAGCCTACCAGAACTACCTTTTGATGGCGCGATCGCAGGTTCGATAATTCTAGCATTAGCTGTTTGCTGATTTTGCAGAATATCTAATTCAGTTTGAGTATTTAAAAGATTTTCGTAAGTTGCACGGAGATTCTCTACTTTCCGGATCGCTTCTTGTTCTTCTTTCTCTAACCGAGGTAATTCTTTAGCTCGTTGAAGATAGGCTTGCTGATATTGATTCATGGATGCAAACTGTTGTTGCAAACTTAATTCGTCGATCTTGAGACTAATAAATCTTTCTAAAGTATTTTCTTTTTGTACCACATTACCTTGTAGTAAACCATCAGAAATACTGACGTTACTACCAACTTTTTGCGCAATTTGTTTTTGTAATTCTCTACGTAAACTAGTTTTTGTGTCCAACAAACTTTCGATTGCTGGATGGTTATCGTTAAATCTTTGTCTCTCTTGACTCAATTGAGATTCTGTATTTCCCAGTTCAGTAATAATACTTTGGACAATAGGAGTTCTTCCTAATTGATCAGCCGCTATCGCCTGTTCTAAACCAAGACCCAATTCTTGTTGTAGCGCACTAGTCTGGGCTTTAGCTCCTTGTAACCGAGAGCCGATATCAGAAATTTGGTTATTTATTGCAGCGATTTCCTGAACTAAGATTCTTTTTTCTTGCGTTAAATCAACAATATTATTTTTTTCTCTAAGATTCTGCAAGATAGATTCGTATTCTTCAAGTCTTTTTTCTACCTCTGGTATTTGATTGTTAATAAATTTATCTGCAGTTTTAGTTTTTGCTTGATTACTAGTAATTTGATTTTCGGTATAGACATTCATCAAAGTATTGACTACATTAGAAGCCACTTGAGGATCTGGGTCTTTATAGGTTATCTCAATGACATCACTAGCACCGACTAAATCTGCTTTTAATCTTTTTGCCATTACTTTAGGCGTTAGGGGTTTTCCATCGGCATCTTTCAGTTGCAGTTGCTCAATAGTCTTTTGCAAAATAGGACCAGAAGTGAGGATCTCTTTTTGACTTATCAAAGGAGTCTGACCTGCTGTTAGGGACTTAAGATCATTGCCTCCTATGTCGAAATCAGTAAAATTGTCTTTGGGTTCAAACAGAATTTTTCCTCCTGCTTGATATTGAGTAGTCAAGAAACTGCTAGCAAGAGAGATAGAGCCAGCCGTTAACACAAATATTGCCAAGGCTGGTTTCCAACGTCTTTGAAGTTTTTGAAGATAACTTAGGATCTCTACTTCAAATTTTTCTTTAGATTCAGGATAATTACCTTGTGTGTATGAACTGTTTGTGGGAGTGTTATTTACTGGATACATAATTTAAAAATTCTTTTGAGACCTAATGAGTAAATATTCTCTGCTATTTTTACTTTATATAGATTCTTATAAACTATAAAAACATGATACTGCTTAAAGTTTCAGTAAAATTATAAGCAAAAACTATGAAAAACTCAATAAATATTACTTAAAATCATTCTCACTCTTCGAGAGCGCGATTCTGAGGCTTGTCCGCGGGGCGGTGTCTGACCATAGGATCCCTCGTCAACTAGTCCAAAACTTCATAAAATGGACTATTCAAGAACTGGAACTTCGATCACATATTAACGTCTTATGATTGAGTAAACTTAAAAATACATCTTATTTAATTTAGACATTATTGTCTGTAGCTTTTAATTACCAAAATTTCTATGATTCATGATATGATTCCATTCATTTTCCCTAATTTTAGGATTATTACTACCCTTGCTATTGTTTTGATGGTGATTGGGGGAAATATTTATCAGGTTAAACTCGCGCTTGCCTTGGACGAGGAAACACCCCTTCAAGTTCAAGCTTCGCCAGAGTCCCTCGTCAATGCCATACCCAAGACCAATGTAATAGCTCAAATTGTTAAAGGTAGTTCCGGTGGTCCTGTTAATAGTGCAAATTGTGGTTTTATAGCGAATTCTCCTAATTATACGATCAATTTGCCAGAGCGAGTTGACTATATGCGAATTACAGTTCAAGCCGTTGGTGGTCAGCCTACCTTGCTGGTGGTGGGACCTCAGTCCAATGATAGTTTTTGTGTATTAGGCGATCGCGGCTCGGGCTTGCAACCAGAAATTTCTGGAGTTTGGGAACCAGGAACTTATAGTATTTTCATCGGCGATCGCACTGGCACTCGACATAAGTTTACTCTTAATATTTCTCGTTCAAAATAAGAGACAGGGAATAGGCAATAGGGAGTCGTCCAGAAACAAGTTCCAACTCGCTTTCAAAGTGTTTATGGAATGTGCGAGCTAAAGATCCAAAGTTAATTTTGGACGACTCTTAGATAATAGGGATTTTTATTGTTCCTCATTACTCGTCTCTTGGTGCGTATTCCCAAGCCAGTCCGTTGCAGGGGTTCCCAAGGGGCTGCCTTCTGGGGTCTCCCCAGAAGTTTATAAGCCCCGCCCCGTTATAGGAACTGGCATTTATCTCAAACTAAGCGGGATAAACGTCTCACTCCGACGCTGGGGTGGAAGAGGGGCTTTAAATAATTTGATTTATGATCCACAAAATTTAACTGTTTGGTCATGAAGCCCCTCTCCCCGCGCACCGCTTCCTTGTTCCTTCATCCTTCGTCTTTTGAATCGATAACTTGAACTTGAACATCGACTGCTTCAACGTCAATTGTTCCAGGGGGAGTAATGCGAGTGAATTTTCCGCCATCTACTTGAAGAGGTTCGCCACAATTAGGACATTGGAATTGGCTGTTTTTCAATCCCGTAAATTCATAACTACAGACAGGACAACTATCTTGGATAAAGTTGCGTTTCAACCACCATTGCAACCCAAAAAAAGCAATTACTGGGCTAAGCAATAGTAATAAAAATAAAATTAAAAATCCGTTAACAATCCAACCCAAGCCTACAGCACTGAGCAGCATAGCAAAGGCAATAATAGTGAGCCAACATCCAAGGCCAGAAAAATTATATTGAAGAACTTTGTTATAGCGATCGTTCACAGGCTTGAGTTATTTGCAACTTCTAAAATTATTTTAGCTTTTTTATGGTAGTGTAAATTGTTGAACTTCTAAACCAAGATCCGAGAAAGTCTCAACATTAATTCATAATTACGAAGTTTTTGGTAGTTTCTAGAGTTTGATCATAAAATGACTGTTCTTCCAACCAAAACACCCTTAGGATTGGCTTCTCGTTTAGTAAATAGAATTCTGGCAATTAAACCCCTAGCAGATTTTGCTAAAACACGAGCCAGAAAGATGATGATAGATCGAGCAGAAGCCTTAGGTGTACCCTGGCGGAAAAATTTTGACGAACTTAGTAAACGTAACTGGGATCTTGAATGGGATGCAATAGTAAATCCTCAACTTCAATATCCAGAATATTATGTAACTTCTTTTCATGCTTACCCAGAGGGAAATCTTAGCTGGAAAGCAGCCTGGGAAGTAGAATCTGCTGCTTATGCGGTTCATGCCAAAATATGGCAAGAAGCAGGGGTAAAGGGAGACGCTAACCTCAGACAAAGTTATCACCAAGTATTACAAGAAAAGTTAACATCACCACCAAAAAGGATTGTCGATCTCGGATGTGGTGTTGGGATGAGTACATTGACGCTTCAAGATATCTATCCTCAAGCTCAAATTACAGGAATCGATCTTTCTCCTTATTTTCTAGCAGTAGCCGCTTATCGAGCTTCTAAGGCTCAAAATATTAATTGGCTCAATGTTGCTGCCGAAGCCACAGGATTGCCAGATAACTCTTGCGATCTGGTTTCTGCTTGTTTGGTATTCCATGAATTACCCGCAACCGCAGCCCGAGATATTATCATTGAAGCACGTCGCATATTACGCCCTGGTGGTCATTTAGCAATTATGGATATGAATCCTCAATCGGAAATATTCACCAAAATGCCTCCTTATATTTTGACTCTTCTTAAAAGTACCGAACCTTATTTAGATCAATATTTTGCCCTAGATATAGAAAAAACCTTGATCGAATCAGGATTTAAAATACCCACAATTACCATTAATAGTCCTCGTCACCGTACTATAGTTGCCAAACTTGCATCTATTTAATATCCACTCCTAACTCTTAACTTTTAACTCTTATATCAAGCAATTTTAATGAGTTAAAAATCAAGTAAGTACGGTAGAACCAAATATTTAACTAATAACTGCTTTATTGCCAGCAAAGTTAAAGTGAATTGGTATAAATAGCCAGTAGGTTGGGTTGCCCGAAGTAAAACCCAACAAAAGCGATAAATGGGAGATAATATGGCTTGAATTCTGGAACGCGAGTTTTTAATATTTGTAGTGATTAACTCGATGATGTTGGTTTGTTAGAGCGATCATGCTACAGATTTGCGATCGCATTAGGATTCATTGCCAATCTTTCAATCTATCCAGATAACTTTGCAACTGATTAGTCAGCCGATCGCGCTTACTTTCAAAATTAGCAGCAATTGAGATCAAGACAATACCCGCAATTAACCCAATAATCCATTTCAGGAAAGAATAAATAAAAACTAAAATTACTAATTGGTAAATAATTGTCAGGATAAAAGTAATTGTTCCCACAAAGAGAAATGCCCGAATTCGCAATCCCAAACCAGCAAAAATCGCGATCGCGCTAATAACACCAGGAACAACTCCTGTATCTTGATAAAACAGTGCTACCAGGCACATCAAGCCACTACCAGCGAGACGGAAATAATGTTGTTCTTGGCGATGAGCTGAGAAATAAGCATCGAATTGAGCAATATAGATTATCGATAAGCCGAGAATACAGGCAAACCAAACAGGTTGCAGTTCGTATTGCCAGGAAAATCTCGCCATCCCCCAATCAATAACTACTAAACTGAGATAACTCCAGCGTAAGTTTCTTTGCTGGTAAGCAATATAGAAATAAAAAAGAGCAGCTATCAATAAACTGAAGTAAGAAATATTCTCTGCTGTTACTAAGGCGATCAATGCGGGCATCACTATGGCAAAGCATTGCCAAGGAGTCGCTTTCCAGCCTAAATTGTGCCAAGGTATTTGATAAATAACTAGCCCAACAGCACAGGTAAGAATAACCCACCAGGGATCTAATATGCTGAGTTTGCTGAACATGAGGCGAGCATAAACTATAGTTGCAACTATTTCTCCTAATCCGAGATATACCCATAGGGAGGTAGAGGGAGCAGGGGAAGCAAGGGAAGCAGGGGAGGGGAGGGAGACGGAACAAGCTTGTAGATCTCTTCCTTGTAAAATTGCGTAGAGACCTAAAAAGATACTAACAGCAATAGTTATCGGAGTTAGACGAGGATTAATATTAGGATCTAGCGCAATACTAGCTACATTAATTAGGAGAATATTACTAATCACCCAGTGAATATTTGCAGTAATAATAATTTCCTGGAGGCTAAAGTTGGCAAATGATTCTTTGCTCTGTTGACGATTCCAGAAAGCAAGCAAATGATAGCAAAATGCGATCGCTGCCGCGACTAATGCCCAAATAGTAAAACCATCAGCAGCATTCCCTCCCTCGAATTGAGACATCTGATAGATCACCAATTCATAAATTGCCACAGTAATGCCGACGAGGCAAATATAGCGCAGAGTTTTATTGTCTCTTCCCCTATAATTACTGATGCCGATACCTGTGATCGCTGCACCTAAAGTGATTAATCCCGTACTACTGGTAAAATATCGCAGTCGCCAAACTATTGCGAGCATGGCATAGATGATAGGGATAAAAGGTAAGTTATTTAACCTTGCGACGGGAAAGGATTGCCTTGATAACCAATGAATCAACCAGAGAGAAAGTAATGCCAAAGTAATATTAGCAGTTGCGATCGCTAAACTATTACCTCCCGCAATCACAACTAAACTGGATACCACTAATTCAAATGTGCCGACAAAACTATATAATGCGATCGCGTTGGGTTGTTGCCAATAACGAAATACTATAGCGCCACCAATTAAGATCGAGGCAACTGGATATTGCCAATTGTCAATAATATGTAATGAAACACTAGGACTATTAGCAAATACTAGATAAGCCAAGTAAAGTAGAATTAACTCCGATGAAATTAAGGCTATCGCCCAATAATCAGCAGCCTGGATATATTTCTCGAATATTTTACTAGTTTTGAATCTGTTTGTAACTTTCTCTTGTGAATAATAAATAAGATATTTTCTTACTGCATATAAACTCCAAATCGCGATCGCGCCTACAATTAACCAATTGAGATCGCTTATATATTTCCACAGTAAATCGATTATGAGACAAAATGCGAAACCAATTTGCAGTGCTGCGATAAACCGATAGCGTAAGTAATAGGAGTTGACTAATATTAATACAGAAGCAACTGCTAAACCTAATAATCTGGTCTCTGGCCCCCATAAAGTAAGCAGTTGAACTAAAATTACGGCAATACAGCTAAAGAACGCCGCAAATACTTTTGTTTTCCCTTTAATGTATCTGGCAACTACAGTTAACATAATGGGAATTAGTAACCAAACATATCCCAATCCAGTAATGTCTAAATTAGCAACTTGAATATTCTTGATTTGCCATAAAAAACATAAATAACTTGTTCCTGCCAGTAACAAACCGTAATGCCAATTACTGCGATGCCAATATTTATTGATTGAGTATCGAGAATTGATTACAGGCGATCGACGGGGAGACGGGGAGAAAGGGAGCCCTAAAGGATTAGCTGGCGCGTCACGGGGAGAAAGGGAGCGGTCAGACCCCGCGTTTTGCGCTTGCGCTTGCGAAGCTCCGGGATGGGGGCTTTCAGTGATTGATGAATTCGTATCACTAGTTAATCCTATTTTATTTGAGCCCCCATTCCCGCCCGAAGGGTCTGCTCTACCCGAAGGGGCAGCGGTATCCTTTAGGACGGCGTAAGACGCAAGGGAATGCTGACCAAGAGAGACGGGGAGAGAAGAAGATTTATTTAGAATTAAAGCAATCCATTCACAAATTGCTAGGACAAGTAAGATACAGCCCCAGATTTTTATATTTAAAGGAGGGAATAACCACGCGATCGCACTTCCAAAAGTCAGCAATCCTAATCCATGAGTGGCATAAATAAGAGAAATAGTGAACCGTAAATAAGAAATATCAAATGCTAATAATCCTGTCGCTACAGCTAATCCCAGAGTTCTAGTTTCTGGTTGCCAAAGAGTTAGAAATTGTAGACAAAATAAAGCAATCCAACTAAAAATTGCAGCTATTTCTTTTCGCTTTCCGTTAATCTTTTTAGCAATAATAGTTAACATCAGTGGTGCCACTAGCCAAATCCATACCCAATCATAAGCACCCTTTTCAACCGCAGATAAAAAGCAAGTGTAACTAATGATTCCTAGCAATAACCCAAAATACCAACCACTGCGATACCAAAGTTTAAAATAACGAGATTTTCTGTCTGCAACCCTCCATAGATATATTAGCCATTCGATGGTCATTAAAAGTAATAAAATGTAACCCCAAATTTGGAAAGTGAGGTTAGGAAAAGTAAGCCCGATCGCACTACCAATAGTTACTAATACCAAGGCGTGAGTCAGATAAATTAACCAGACTCTAATTGGTTTCCGAATATAGCTGACGTAACCTAAAGTAAAGGTAGAAAGCAATAGATTGAGAGTTAGCCAAGTAGCATTATTAAAAGTTAACCTAGTTAACACAACTCCAAATAACAAAGTTAACAACTCGCTATATCTGGCAAGCTTGATCTTTTCTTGACGATATAACCAGGTAGCAATTGCAACAAATAAAAGTAAATAGGGAAAGAGAGTAATACTATAAACCGACTCGGGAAAATAACTAGTATTACTAATTTGGATTGCTAGTTCTATTACATTCCTTCTAAATTCAAGGGGTATTAATTCTTTAGCAACAAATATACTTTGTAATCCAATAAAAAAAAGTGCCGTTAAGTCTCGTCTGCGCCAATAAATATTCAAGCGTTGACTAAAAAAATGTATTGCTACAATATTAATTGCTGTCGTTTGCCAAAACTCTGAGCCAACAACAGAAATTAGCCAACTAAAGAAGATAATTATCAAACTAATTGGTTGAAATATTTTACTATAAAATGAAGTTTCAACTTGTTCGCTACTTTCTGATGACTCTTCTAATTGTTTACGATTTATTTGTCGTTCTTTATGTAAATAAATAGTAGCTAACAACCAGCTACAAAGCGCGATCGCTAAAGCAAAATTTTCTACTGAATCATAGGTAAATAAAGATCTAACTAATAAGAGTAACCAGATAGCTAATAAAAATAATGAATTAGTAATTTTATAATAATTTTGCTTTCGTAATAATAACCAGTAATTAGTAACCGCTAGAGCAAATATTCCAATATATGTAGCCAAGAGAGGTAAATTAGTTATTTCCCAACCCAAATGTAAATAACTTAGGAACAAAAATATTGGGACAAACCAAAAACGGGTAATTTTATTGCTATGCCTGTACTGTAAATAGGTAATTCCTGTCAGAGTAATAGAGGCGATCACGACAGTGCCAGCTTCGCTGATCGCAATTGGGATCCATTCCCAAATATTAAATCCCAAGCCAAAACTACTCATGGCCCAAAAATTAATTGGAACGAGCAAAACAGAGATATTTTTTAAACTCTGAGAAGTTAGCTTTAAATTATCGTGTTTACCCAACCAAAAACCAATTCCACAAAAACTTAGAGTATAGCCCCACAAAATTAGATATTGGCCAAAAGACGGAAAATTAGGCCACTGACTAGCTGCTAAAACGGCTGAAGAAACTACTACCAAAAATATGCCTAAAAATAATAACCAACGAATACTTAACTCATCAATAAAAGCTTGCCAAACTTGAATAACAAGATTCGGTTTTTTTTCTAACTTGGGTTTGATTACCTTAGCTGTTTGTACTAAAAATGGTTCTGCTTGAGTAGTAATA
>JAAUYK010071200.1_pt1 | contig 10964 bp, 7 predicted proteins | sample 7278021 | NCBI WGS metagenome assembly JAAUYK01 (sample SAMN14350223, study PRJNA611818) | marine sediment metagenome | isolation source: surface marine sediment (1.8m) | place: French Polynesia: Moorea | collected 2018-08
CACTGGAGGGCGTGATCGAAGCCACCAAGGCCGAGATCATCGAACCGCTCCTAGTCGGCCCCAGGGCACGCATCGAAGCGGCCGCCGCCGAGAATGACCTGGACATCTCGGGCTTTGAGATCATCGACGAGGCGCACAGTCACGCCGCCGCGGCCCGGGGCATCACACTTCTGAAGGAGGCCCGCGGCGAGGTTCTGATGAAGGGCAGCCTGCATACCGATGAGCTGATGAGCGCGGTCATGCAGAAGGATGCGGGCATGCGCACCGCAAGGCGGATCAGCCACGTCTTCGGCATGGACGTAGCGAGTTATCCGAAGCCGCTCTTTATCACCGATGCCGCCATCAATATTTTTCCCGATCTCGAGGCCAAGCGGGACATCATCCAGAACGCGATCGACCTCGCGGTAGGGCTCGAGGTGAAAGAGCCACGCGTGGCGATTCTCTCGGCGGTAGAGACCGTAACGCCCCGGATTCCCTCCACCATCGAAGCGGCCGCGCTCTGCAAGATGGCGGAACGAGGCCAGATCACCGGCGGCATTCTCGACGGCCCACTCGCCATGGACAACGCAATCAGCCCGGACGCCGCCCGGATCAAGCAGATCGCCTCCCCGGTCGCCGGGCAGGCCGACATCCTGGTCACGCCTGACCTCGAGGCCGGCAACATGCTGGTCAAGAACCTGACCTTCCTTGCCGGGGCCTACGCGGCCGGGATCGTACTCGGCGCCCGGGTCCCGATCGTACTGACCAGCCGCGCGGACTCGACCCAGACCCGCCTCGCCTCCTGCGCCGTAGGGGCGCTCTACGCCGAGGCGATCAGGCTCGGCAAGCCGGTACAGGTCTAAAGAAGCGGACAGAATCTTCCCGTAACTCTCTGAAAAATAGGTAATTTGACCGGGTCAACAAAGGGCCTCAGCCCAAACCCCTCACGGATCGCTTGAGTTCTCCGCGACCGGCGATCTGCAAAGTTGTCGCGATCCGACGCTCGGGATAGGCTGCGGGGACAGTAAACCGCGGTCGGACCGCGGACGAGGGTCCCGGGGGAGGTTGACCATGCATCGTCGAGACTCGGCGGCAGGGCCGGCGTTGCGGGCGTTTGCCTTTGTATTGGCTCTGATTCTGCTGCCCGCGTCCGCCGGGTCGGCGGCCGAGGGCACCGACACCCAACCGGAACCCGTCCTGCCCGAGCAGCTGACCGAGAGCGAAGTACGGGACCTGGTTTCCCGCCTGTCCGATGACGACGTGCGGGCGCTGCTCATCGCCCAGCTGGACAAGGTTGCGCAGGCACAGGCCGAAAGCGGTGCGGAAGCTTCCGGCGGCTTCGAACAGAGCATCGCGGACCTCCATCGACGCTCGATCATGATGAGCGACGCCCTGCCAGAGGTCTTCGGCCTGGGCGGGTTTGTCGTCGATCAGATAAATACCGGGCGACCAGTGGGCTATATCTGGTCCGCGTTAGCGCTTATGGCGGTCGTCTTCCTTGGGGCAGCTCTTATCGAGTGGCTGTTCCGCCGTCTCTTCACCCGGCTCCGCGGCTCCAGGCTGGAGGGCGAGTTCCGGGGTTCCTTTGATCAGGCCTGCGTCGCCGCTCTGGACCTCTTGTCGGAATTCGTCGCGATTGGCGTCTTCGCCTTATCGGCGGTCCTCATCTACTTCGCCCTGTACGATCAGCACGAACCGACCAATGCCGCCATCAATGCGGTGTTCTGGTCGGTGATCCTGATTCGGGTCATCAACACGGTCACGAGGACGCTGCTGTCTCCCGGTGATGCGCCGAGCCGCCTGCTCCCCCTGGATGACGAAGCGGCGCGGATTGCTGCCCACCGGATCGTCACGGTCGGGGCCATGATCGTGATTGTGGCCAACGTACTGAACCTGCTCCGTCGCTACCAGGCGCCGGAAGGACCGTTGCTGGCGACCGGCGCGGCCTTGAGCCTCGCGGTGGTGATCATGGTGATCGCCATGATCTGGCGCGACCGAACCACCGTTGCGGCGACCATCCTGCCCGACGGCACGCGGGAGACCGCCCCCGCTAGCCGGGCGAGAGAGGTCCTGGCGGCCAATTGGCACATCCTGGCCAGCTGCTATGTCCTCGGCCTCTGGCTTCTGGCGACGATCACCAATCTTCTGACGGGCGAATCACAGCAATTTCCAGTGATCGTGAGCTTCTGCCTCCTGCCGGGCATCCCGCTGGTCGATTGGCTCGCCCGCCGCGGCATCGCTCGTCTCTGCGGCGAATCGCCGGAGGTGCCGGGGGCCGCGGATTCAGTCCAAGGAGAACCATCGACCGTCCCAACCGGTGACGAGCACGCGACCGCGCCGAACCAGAGCCACCCAGACTCCGCTGGAAAGGCCTTCGAGCCCGTCATGGTGCGAAACATGCGGGTCATCCTGGGTCTCTTCGTGCTGATTCTGATGGCCAACGTCTGGGGCTTCGATCTGCACGACGTGGCAGCGGCGAGCATGAGCCAGCGGGTCGCCGACGCGCTCTTCGAGATCGTCGTCACGGTCGTTCTGGCCTGGGCCATCTGGGGCTTCGTGAAGACCGCAATCACCTACTACGCGCCGCAGGAAGCCATCGACGTGGAACAGATGGTCGAGGGTGAAGCGGGCGGCACGGGGCTGTCGCGGGCGCAAACTCTTCTGCCGCTGTTCCGCAAGTTCATCCTGGTCACGCTGATCGTGATCGTCACCCTGGTCGTCCTGTCCTCCCTCGGCGTCAGCATCGGTCCCTTGATCGCCGGCGCCGGCGTGGTCGGCCTGGCGATCGGCTTCGGCGCGCAGACCCTGGTACGGGACATCATCTCCGGCGCCTTCTTTCTGGCGGACGACGCCTTCCGGCTTGGCGAGTACATCGACGTCGGGATCGCCAAGGGCATGGTCGAGCGAATATCGGTACGATCCTTCCGCCTGCGCCACCACAACGGGCCGATCAACACGATCCCCTTCGGCGAGGTGCAGAAGGTGATGAACTACAGCCGCGACTGGGTGCTGATGAAGCTCGAGATGCGCGTTCCCTCGGACACCGACCTGGAGAAGCTCCGGAAGGTCGTGAAGAAGGTTGGGCAGCAATTGATAGAGGATCCGGATTTCGGCCCGAACCTGCTCCAGCCGGTCAAGTCTCAGGGCGTCAACCGCATGGACGACGACGGCGCCTTCGTGATCCGCGTCAAGTTCATGTGCAAGCCCGGCGAGCAGTTCGTTCTGCGGCGCGAGGTCTTCCGCCGGGTCCAGGAGGCTTTCGCCGCGAATGGAATCAGGTTTGCGCCGAAGCGCGTCATGGTGGACTCGGCGGCGGAGGAACCGGAACAGCAGGTTGCCCTCGCCGCGGTCGGGGCCGAACGGCCAGCCGGGGCCAAGGCCCAGAGCGATGCGCGCTAGCCTTGACCGAAACCCTGTTCGAAAGCGGCTTTCGACGGCCGGCTTCGGACCCTTTTGCTTGGATTTGGAGGTCGCTTGATGTCGAAGGTCATTCTTGGGATCGCGGGTGCCGCAGCCGTGGCGGGATGGGCTATCGCCGGGGTCGTCTTCGTTCAGAACGGCAGTCTGAGCGACGAGCTCGAGGCGAGCGAGGCGAACCGGAGCAAGCTGGCGCAAGAACTTGGATCGGCTCAGGCCAAGCTTGACGAGTACGTCAAATCGAGCGGCCAGCTCGATGCCATCGGCGGTAAGGTTAGCGCCGCCGAGCAACAGGCCACCCAGTTCGAGAACCAGCTCAAGGCGGCCCGCGAAACCTATGCGGAGTTGACCAAGAAAACCCAGACCAGCCGTAGCGAGCTCGCCGCGGTGGAGACGCGCCTGGCGGAACAGGAGGCGAAGGCGGCCCGGGTCGAGCAGGATCTGGAACGTGCCGAAAACCGCCTCACGACCCTGCGCGCGGAGACCGATGCTCTGCGCCAGGAGCTCGAGGTCTCCCAGGGGCAGGCCTCTAATATAGGAGGCACGGGCTCTTCCCAGGCCCCGCCGGTGCAGCAGGCGGCGACGCGATCCAAGGGCGACCGGATGGCGCAAGCCAAGGAACGCTTTGAACTCGTCGACCAGAACGGCGACGGGCGGATAGACGAGTTCGAGTACCGCTTCGCCAGCGTCCAGCTCCTGGGGCTAATCGACGTCAACGAGGACGGCTACATTATGATCGACGAGACAGTGCTAGGCGCCGAGGCCTTCAAGCGTCTCGATCAGGACGGCGACGGAAGGATCTCGGATATCGAGTTCAACGACGCGCGGGTCTTCCGGGAGATCGACCGGAAGGGCAGAGGCTATATCACGCTGGAGGATTTCCTGGAATTCATGAAGGCAGGCCAGCAGTAGTTCCGGATCTCAGGTTACGCGCGATCGTCGGCAGGTGAGGCCCCTCAGAAGAAGAGAGAGAGAAACAAGCGGGAGAGACGACCATGAGCGCGTGCAGGGCAGTCGCCTGCCTGGGATTGATCATGGCCTGGATCGGGCTCGCGTCACCGGTGCTCGCCGAGAGCTTGTCGTTCGATGATGTCGTCGAGCTCATGGGCTACAGCGACGAACAGAAGAAGGCCCTGATAAACGGCGATATCGTCGCGACGGACCTGGAAAGGACGCGCGAGGATCAGCTCTTCGCGGCCGTAGGGACCCGTTTGGACGAACCGCTCGCGACCTTGGCCGAGAACGCGCGGAACGGCGTCAACATCGAGAGCGACCCGGGAACACAAGATTTCGGCGTGCTGACTCCGGAGGGCTACCGCGAGGAGCTCGCGGCGGTGGCCTTTCCCGAGAGCGCGCGGGCGGAGATCAGGCGGCTCCTGAGGGTCCGGGCGGACGGCACCTTCAATCTCTCGAAGCAGGAGGTCGACGCGCTCCGCGCCGCCCTAAAAGACGTCAAGCCCGGCGACGCGGGCGCCGCGGCGGCGGTCTCCAAGGCCTACCAGGACGTGCTCGCCGGGCGCATCGAGGCCTATCTCGCCAAGGGCCTGAACGGCATCCCCGATTACGACCACGGCGGCAACAGACTGAAGCCGGGCGAGCAGCTTGAGATGATAGAGCAGCGGTCCGAAGAGTTTTTCGAACAGTACTATCCGGAATTCGGCCGGGCCGTGGCCGAGTACCCGAAGGGCCAGCCGGATTCCATCTCCAATCGCCTCTACTGGATCAGGCGGGACGTCGAGGGCCGGCCCGCCTTCGTTCTGGCGCATCAGATGGTCCAGGAGGGTGAGGATTTCGTGCTATTGAGCCAGCGCCAGTTCTTCGTCGGCCATACCTACCAATCCCTCCAGGCCTATGCTCTGCTGCTACCCTTGGAGAACGGCAGCGCGCTGTTCTTTTTCAACAGCGCCTTCACCGACAAGGTGGCCGGTCTGTTCAGCGGCGTGGCCCAATCGGTCGGCCAGGGACGCCTGAGGCGGGATCTTCAGAAGTACATCGAAGGGGTCAGGGAGGAGTCCCAGCGGTAGGCCGCGGCCGAGCGGAGAAAAGCCCGGAAGATCGTGCGATAAGTCTCTGATTCTCCGAGCCTGCTGGGGAGCTTCGACAGGCTGGGTTTTGCTGCGAGCTGCGCGCTTCCGGCAGCCAGTAAGGCACGCTAGAGCAGATCCGGGTTTGACTGAATCGCCGGAGGCGATCCATCAAACCCGGTGATTCTGCTCTATACCTATGCTGTAGAGCGGATTCACATGTTTAGTTGGCAACCACGGAGTGGTTCCACCTAAACATGATCCGCTCTCGCGTTCGGTGGGAGTTGGGTTTTTCTTTTTTTTTGCTGAAGGAAACTGGAGACGAGGGAAACCGGTGCTTAGGACTGGATATCGGGCGCTCGCCATTCTGCTGCTGGCGCCCAGCGGCCAGGCGCTGGCGCAAACCATCTTCGCTTATCCAAACCAGGGCCAGAGCCAGGAACAGCAGGACCAGGACTGATTCCAGTGCCACAACTGGGACGTGCAGCAGTCCGGCTTCGATCCCAAGCAGACCCCGACGGCCTCGAGCCCGCCGCCCCAGCAGGAATCGACTGGGCCGGGCATGGTCGGCGGCGCGGCGGGCGGCGCCGTCAGCGGCGGCCTGCTGGGCGGCGTGCGCAGCCAGCGCCAGAACAGGCGGAACCAGCAAGCGCGCCAAGACTGGGAGCGTCAGCAGGCCGCCCAGTATCAAAACGCCCGTAACGGCTACAACCGCGCTTTCGCCGCCTGCATAGAGGCGCGCGGTTACTCCATCAGCTAGTCCCGGCAGAGGAGACGCGACATGAACATCAAGACAAGCGGCCTTGTCTCCACCTTGGGTCTGCTGGTCTCCACGACGGCCCACGCGAGCATCGACGCCGGCAAGCCGGCGATCTGCGCCAACATGGAGATCATGGAGTGCGTCCCGGACGAGGGCTGCGAAAGGGTCAGCGCCCAAGAGGCGAACCTGCCTCTGTTTCTCAGGATCGACTTCAAGAAGAAGACGGTCACCTGCTCGCGCCCTGACGGTGAGGACCTGAGCAGCAAGATCGAGCGCAGCAAGGAGATCGACGACCGCATCATGCTTCAGGGGGCCGAGGACGGCGCCGAGGACGTGCGTGACGGGATCGGCTGGAGCCTGTCGATCGACAAGACCAAAGGCGAGATGGTCCTGACCGGTTCCGGCCAGGACGTCGGCTTCGTCATCTTCGGGGCCTGCGAAACGCCTTAGCAGGTTGCGGGAAGACTGCCAAAAGCCGGCACCATCACCCTTCGACAGGCTCAGGGTGAGGGTATTTTGTTTGAGCTACTTCACCTCATCCTGAGCTTGTCGAAGGATGACCGTGATCAAGAACTCGGGATTTTTTAGCAGCCTGTTAGGGGGCAAAACGGATAGCGACCGAAAGTCAAAGCGCCGGGCTCCCTACTCGGCCGGCTCCCTGGCGGCGGCCTTCTCCGGTCTGCGGGCAATGCGCTCGCCCAGCCCCTGCATCACCCGGTAGAAGACCGGGGTGAACAGCAGCGACATGATCGTGGCCGCGATCATACCGCCGATCACCGCCGTGCCCACGGCCTGGCGGCTGGCCGCGCCGGCCCCGGCCGCCACGACCAGGGGCATGAAGCCCGCGATCGACGAGATCGCGGTCATCAGGATCGGCCGAAAACGAAGCTTGGCGGCCTCCACGGCCGCCTCGAGGATGCCCATCCCCTTTTCCCGTTCCGCCCGGGCGAACTCGACGATCAGGATGGCGTTCTTACTGGCCAGGCCGATCAGAAGGACGATGCCGATCTGGGTATAAACGTTGTTGTCGAACTCGCGGGCGATCAGCGCGGCGAGCGTGCCCAAGACCGCCAGGGGAACGACCAGGATAACGGCGGCCGGGCTGGTCCAGCTCTCGTACTGCGCCGCCAGCACCAAGAAGACCAGCAGAATAGCCAGCGCGAAGATCATGACGGCTTCGTTGCCGACCTGCTTCTCTTGGAAGGAAACGCCGGTCCACTCGAAACCCATGGAGGGCGGCAGCTTGGCTGTCGCCATGTTCTCCATCAGCTGGAGCGCCTGGCCCGAGCTGAATCCCGGCGCCGCCGCGCCGGTGATCGACGCGGCGGGGTAGAGGTTGTAGCGCAGGATGGTCTGCGGCCCGGTCACGAAGTCGACGTCCACCAGTGTGCCGATCGGAACCATCTGCCCCCCGCTGTTGCGCACCTCGAGCTGGCGAATGTCGCTCGGCAGCAGGCGAAAGCGGTGATCGGCCTGGACCTTGACCTGCCAGGTCCGGCCGAAGCGGTTGAAATCGTTGACATAGGCCGAGCCCAGATAGGCCTGGAGCGTGCCGAAGACCTCGTCCAGGGAAATCCCCAGCGTCTTCGCCTTGACTCGGTCCACCTCGGCGAAGAGCTGCGGCACGCCGGCCCGGAAGGTGGTGTTGAGGTTGGTCAGGCCCGACTGGGCATTGCCGTCGGCGATCAGCTCGCGCGTCGCCTTCTCGAGTTCGTTCAGCCCGATACCGCCGCGATCCTGAAGCTGGAACTGAAAGCCTCCGGCAACACCGAGGCCGCTGATCGCGGGCGGCGGGAAGGCGAAGGCGATGGCCTCCTGGATCGAGAACAGCTTGCCCTGCAGGTTCGCCAGGATCGCCTCCTGGCTGAGGCTGGGATCGGTCCTCTCTTCCCAGGGATCCATGGTGACGAAGATGATTGCGGCGTTGGAGGCGTTGGTTCCATCGATCAAGGAAAAGCCGCCGAGCGAGACCCAGTTGGCGACACCGGGCATGGTCTCGAGCATCTTGTCGATCTGTTTCAGGACCTGCTGGGTCCGACCCAGGGAAGCGCCGTCGGGAAGCTGAACGCTGGCCATGACATAGCCCTGGTCCTCCTCGGGCAGGAATCCGGTCGGGACCTGGCCGAACTGCCAGCCGGTCAGGCCCAGGAGGCCGGCGAAAAGCAGCATCACGAAGGCCGCGCGCCTTACCAGCGACCGGGCCACGCGCGTGTAACCCGAGCCCAGCTTCTCGAAGGCCGCATCGAACCCTCGAAAGAAGGCGTTCTTCTTCTCCTTCGGCGGCCGCAGCAGCAGGGCCGAGAGCGCCGGGCTCATGGTCAGCGCGTTGATCGTGCTGAACACCGTCGCGACGGCGATGGTCAAGGCGAACTGCCGGTACATCTCGCCGGTGATTCCGGGCAGAAAGGCGGCCGGCACGAAGACCGCCAAGAGCACCAGGGTGGTGGCGACCACGGCGCCGGAGACCTCCGACATGGCCTTGATCGCCGCTTCCTTGGCGGTCATGCCCTTTTCGATGTGCACCGAGGTCGCCTCGACAATCACGATGGCGTCGTCGACCACGACCCCGATGGCGAGCACCAGACCGAAGAGCGTCAGCATGTTGAGCGAGAAGCCCAGGGCCCCCATCACGGCGAGGGTGCCGATCAAGGAGACCGGGATCGCCACGGCGGGCACGAGGGTCGCGCGCCAGTCCTGGAGGAAGATGAACAGGACCAGGAAGACCAAGCCCGCGGCCTGAAACAGCGTTACGAAGACCTCGTTGATCGAGGCCTCGACGAAGAGCGTGGTGTCGTAGGGGATGGTGTACTCGAGGCCGGCCGGGAACAGGGCCGAGAGCTCCTCCATGGTCGCCCGCACTTCCTGCGCCACCTGAAGAGCGTTCGCGCCCGGCAACTGGTAGATCAGCACGCTGGAGGACGGCGCTCCGCTCAGGCTCGAAGTCAGGTTGTAGTTCTGGCCACCGAGCTCGATCCTGGCGACGTCCTTCAGACGGACGATCCGGCCGTCTTCCGAGGTCTTGACGATGATCTCATTGAACTGGCTGATGTCTGACAAGCGCCCCAGCACGTTGACCGACAGCTGCAGCGTTTGCGAGTCGGGCGCCGGCGGCTGGCCGATCTGTCCCGCGGCGACCTGCGCGTTCTGCTCGCGGATCGCGCCGACCACCTCGGCGGTGGTGATGCCGAGCGATCTGAGCCGCTGCGGATCCAGCCAGATCCTCATGCTGTAGTCGCTCGACGGGAAGATCGTGACCTCGCCGATGCCATCGATCCGGGCCAGCCGGTCGCGCAGCTGCAGGGTTGCGTAATTGCTGAGGAAGAGCTCGTCGTAGCGGCCGTCGGGCGAAACCAGCGAAATCAAGAGGACGATGTTGGTCGACTTCTTCTTGGTGTTGATGCCCTCGCGCTTGACCTCCTCGGGCAGTCGGGGTTCGGCGAGCGAGACCCGGTTCTGGGTGAGGATCTGGGCGAGATCCAGGTCGGTGCCGACTTCGAAGGTCACGGTCAGGTTGTAAGAGCCGTCGCTGGCGCTGGTCGAGGACATGTAGATCATGCGCTCGACGCCGTTCACCTCCTGCTCGATCGGCGCCGCCACCGTCTCGGCGATGACGCTGGCGCTGGCGCCCGGATAAACGGCGCTGACCTCGACCGTCGGCGGCGTGATCTCGGGATACTGGGCGATCGGCAAGGTCCCGAGCGTCACCAGACCCGCGATGACGATGACGATCGATACCACGCTCGAGAAGATGGGCCGTTCAATGAAGAACTTGGAGAACATCCGCGGTCTTTCGCCTGGCTAGGGCCTGTGGCCATTCACGGCGCACGCCTGGCGGGAGCGCCTTTGCGCCGGGGCCAGGAGCGGTAGGCGCCGTGGGGTGACCCCCACAAGGCCTGCCGCGACGCCGCCCCGGCGCAAAGGCGCCCCGTCCCGCAGGGATCCGGCGCAATCGGCCCGCTGCCGCGTTGCTCGTCGTCGAATATGCTCGGGCATGTCCTTCCTCCTCGCGCCTAACAGCGGGCCAATTTCGCTCGGACCAGGCGCGCGCCGTGAATGGCCAAAGGCCCTAGTCCGTCGCCGCGCCGGCGGCGGTCTCGCCATCGTCGGCGGCCGCGGCGTCAGCCGCGTCGTCTGCCGGCGCGCTCTGCTCCGGCACCTCGGGTTCCCGCTTGGCCTGGATCGCTGCCTCGATCGCGGGCGCCGACAGGCTCTTCATGTCGATCTCCTCGGGTTCGACCTCGAGCCCTTCCCGCGCCCGCTGCAGGCCGACCACCACGACGCGCTCGTCCGCTTCGATGCCCTGCTCGACGACGCGCAGCCCGTCCACCAGTTGCCCCAAGGTCACGTTTCGCTTCTCGACCACGTTCTCGTCGTTGACCACCAGGAGATACTGCCCGGATTGATCGAAACCGACCGCCCGTTCAGTGACCAGAGGCAGGTCGGGTCGCGTCGCGATCGGCAGGCGTATGCGGGCGAAGAGACCGGGCAGCAAGATCGGCTGCTTGCCCGGATTCTCGAACACGCCGCGGACCCGAAGCGTTCCCGTATTGGGATCGACCTGGGATTCTGAGAAGTCCGTTTGGCCGATGTGCGGGAAGCCGTCTTCGGTCGCCAGTCCGAGTTCGAGCGGGGTCGCCTCCCGCTTGCCGGCGCGTCCCTCGTCGGCGTCCATGGATCGGCTCATCGCCATGACCCGCAGGAGGTCGCGCTCGTTGATGTCGAAGAAGACGTAAATCGGGTTGAAGGTCGTGATGTCGGTCAGGATCGTCGCCTCGCCCCGACCG
>JAAUYK010102924.1_pt1 | contig 10964 bp, 12 predicted proteins | sample 7278021 | NCBI WGS metagenome assembly JAAUYK01 (sample SAMN14350223, study PRJNA611818) | marine sediment metagenome | isolation source: surface marine sediment (1.8m) | place: French Polynesia: Moorea | collected 2018-08
CCCCACCACCCGGAACTACCACCACCCTCCAATCCTCCCAACCCAATCCCTCCAGCCCGTGAATTCCCTCCCCATTGGCCCTGGACCCTCACCTCCACTGACCTCTCTAACAATGAGCCAGGAGCGCCCAGGCTGCCAATAATAACTTTTCCAGCTGAAACTGTGGAGGGCTGTCAATAAGAGCTGGCAATAAGTGAAGCCGTGTAATTCCGTACCTTGATATTCGTTCCCTCAGTACACAACTGGCCGGCTCCGCCCCCATTTTCTGGATGTTTGTCAGCCGGACTGGAGTGACATCGACTGCACGCCTGAGGGCAGCGGCAGCCAGGCCTACTTCGCCAAGTACATCGACACCTACAACTGCACGGGCAACACCGGCAAGTAGAGCGGCATAAACAAAAGATTTAACCAAAGTCAATTTGAGTTTTTTATCAGAACTGTTTCCCGACCCTGACGAGCTCGAGTCCCGCCTGAAGGACGCCAGGCTGAGCTTCCCGTCCGGCCACGCCAGCTTCTCTTTCCAGACCTCGGTCTTCGTCATGCTGTACCTACAGGTTTCGGAAACTTTGTCGAATGAGTATATATTGTCAGCGATATGTGCAAGTCAAAGTTTTTAGGCCCGCCTTGTTAAACGAATGCGCCCCGCCAACACAGTTTTAGTCGGCATTATGCAGGCGCTCATTCTCTTCTACGCCGTCTATTCATCTCTCACGAGGTATTTAAGTAGATCGCGTATGAATTACCTGATTTTAGGATGTAACTCTTGCACAGGGTGACGGACGGCAAGCACTTCCCCGCCGACGTGGCCGCCGGCGCCGCCTTCGGAACCCTCGTCCAGATCATCAACTGCAACTACGTGATGAAGCTGTTCAACAGAGACGCCGGATTGCCCTACACTCGTTAGCGCCAGGATAATATTTTCCACTCGAAGAAATACAAGACTGGCCCAACGCCCGCATCGATTTTAGTCAGCATTGTTAGGAATTAAGGCAGAGAGTCTTCTCCGTAGCATGCAAAAGGCCGCTCTAGTATGTTATGAATGTGCAAGTTGTGCCGGATGCGCTCGAAGCCGCTTTAGGCTTTTTTCTCCACCCCGTGTGACGGACGCAAAAAGTGGAACACACACAGGATACATATTAATTGTCCTTGGACACTTGTGGCCAGAAACAGAGAGGAGCCGCCACTTTTTTGCTTTTCCTGTACATGCTTATATTACGTACGACGGTACGAATACACGGAGAACGACAGAGTAAGTACTACACATATGCCACACGTGAGTGACTAACTGACTATCTTCGTATTTATCCTTTGATTATCAATCTCACTCATGACCAAGTGTTTGTGTCGATTCACGCCGAGATGGTGCCCTAGGATCTAGCGTTGAGTGTACTAACCGCGTGCATGGCCGATCTAGGAGAATGAGGGCCGGACGATTGACTTGCACCTGTACAACAACGTATGCAACAACTCGTGGCTGGGCCGGCCGCGTCTCTCTTCCTTCTTCTGTCGTACGTTCATTCAGTCTAGTACATGTACTTGGCTGCCATGCACAGAGTGCGTGACTGAAGGCCCATCTGACAGCATGGTGGCCATCGTGTGCAGGAGGCTCTTCTTCCCGCCGAGGCCGTCGCCGGAAAAAAAGAGGAAGATCCGGCAGGCGGACTCATGGTCGTAAGTCACAACAAAGACAACATGGTGCATGACTTCTTAATTTGGACGGTTTTAGGGAGGGAAGAACGGAGGGACTGGTGGTCGGTCTGGAGGAGGCCTCCCTGGCCACGTGGCTCTCCGGCTACACCAGTCTCTCCATCTTGTTCGTCATCGGCCTCTTCAAGATGTTCTTCGTCGCCCTGGGGATGGCCGTCGAGGAGGACAAGGCGATCAAGGAAGATCAAAGGTACAACGTGTGAACGGGAGTTAAGGCCGACAATGCTTTACAAGCTTCCGCTTTCTAGGAGTGGCTACACACCCCTTTACAGCCGCATCCCGCACTTCCTCGTCTCGGAGACGAGACGTCGCATCGGCGCCATTATGTACCGGCCGATCGCCTCCGTGCCTGGGGCTCAGGTGGACCTCATAGACCGGCTACATGATAAGAACGCCGGCAGATACATCTTGCAGAAGGACAGCGTTAAAACGTAATTGCTCGCACATTATGGCATATATTAAGAAACTTTTAATATCCTGCGACAGGTATCTCAATTTCGGAAGCTACAACTACCTCGGATTCGCGGAGAATAGCGGCCCGGTGACCTCCTCCGCCATCGAGTCGGTCCAGCTCGACGGCCTCGCTCACGGCAGTCCAAGGAGTGAGCTGGGCAGCCACCGTATCCACTCTGAGCTGGAGGCCACCGTCGCTGACTTCCTCGGCGTCGACGAGGCAATCACCTTCGGCATGGGATTCGCCACCAACGCCCTGAACCTGCCCTGTCTGGCCGCCGGTCCGTCGACTCTGGTGCTGAGTGACGCTCAGAACCACGCTTCCATCGTCCTCGGTATGAGGAACTCCGGCTCGACTGTTAAGGTATACCATGAGGACAAATTTTATATTCGTGATTATACGCACAGTAATTTTCCCATGAGGTGTTCCGACACAACGACATTGAGCATCTGGAGCAGCTATTGCACGAGTGCAGCGAGAGGAATCGCCGCACCCGCCAGTGGACCAAGATCCTGATCGTGGTTGAGGGCATCTACTCGCTGGAGGGGACGATCGTCCGGCTTCCCGGCGTCATGGCCCTGAAGAAGAAGTACGGCGCCTACCTCTATCTCGACGAAGCCCACTCGGTTGGCGCCATGGGACCGACAGGAAGGAGCGTCGTAGAATACTTTGGGTAATCATTCGACCTGGCGGAAAATCCTACTATATTCCATTCCGTGCATTATTAAAGACTCAATCCCCGCGATGTTGACATCATGATGGGAACGTTCACCAAGAGCTTCGGCGCTGCGGGCGGATACATCGCCGGATCGAAGCGTCTGGTCGACTTTCTGAGAGTGAACTCCCAAGTAAGTAGAGCGCAAATTCCTTGGCATAATTCAGCCGACAACCTAAATTAATATTTTAAAGGCATCTCACTATCCGACCTCGATGTCTGCTCCGGTCGCGAGGCAGATCATTTCGAGCATGAGGGAGATTATGACCGGCGCAGGAATGAAGAGAATCGTGCGACTGAGAAGGTGCGCATGGAAAATCTAGCGAAACGTCTCCACACCGCAAATGTTACCATTTAAAATGTTAACAATTTTTATATGTACGTAGGAACTCCCGCTACTTCCGCCGACGCCTGCAGCGCCTCGGGTGCGTCGTCTATGGCCACGACGACAGCCCCGTCGTGCCGCTTGTGGTATTCCACCCTCTCAAGCTCTACGAGATCACCATGGAGCTGTATCATAAGTACGTGAATAGCTGCTACACGACGACGTCTGTAGTAGAAATATGTCAAAAAATGGCACAAAGCACCATTAGTATCAAATAAATCCTCTTTCAGGGGTATCGCCGTCGTGGGTTGCGGCTACCCCGCTACGGGTGCTCTGAGCTGCCGCCTCCGCTTCTGCGTCAGCGCCTGGCACACCAAGGACATGCTGGACAGGACGCTCGACGCCGTGGAGGACGAGATCAAGCAGGGCTACATCCAGCTGTCGACCAGGAGCCCCAGGGACGGGAGGATGTGCTCCGAGCCGATCGACTATTAGGCAGCCTTTATTCACTGATCGTTTCATCATCAATCCATACTGCGTAGAGGTATATATGTATACTATAGTAGTACGTACGACTGACCTGCTAGCTATACAAGAGAATACTAAATTATAATTATAACCGGGCATCACGAAACCAGCTACTCCCGCTTCTTATCTTTTTTTGAGTACGCCTCTCCGTAAAAGTGAGAGAAGAGCACGAAGAAGAAGATTGAATTGAGACTGGTGATGGCGGCCTGCGAGAGCGGGAACCCGCACGAGTTGTCGTAGAGTAGGAGCGCGCTGTGCAGAACCACGATGGTGAACTGCGCCAGCTGCAGCATCGTGAGGTACTTCTTCCACCAGAGGTAGGGCCGCATGGCCGGGCCGAGGGCCGCGAGGAAGTAGTAGAAGTACATGACAACATGGACGAAGGTGTTGAAGAGGCCGCCGAAGGACTCGTGTCCGCCGGGCGCGAAGCGGGCCAGCTCCCAGGTGACGAGGGGCATGACGGCGTGGTGGATGACGTGCAGGTTGGAGACGTTGCCGTACTTCTTGCGCGCCACGAAGAACAACGTGTCGATCATCTCGGGGTACTTGGAGATGTAGAACCACCAGGCGCAGGCGAGCATATTGCGCGCGTTCACGCTGTCGGAGGTGTCCACCGGCTCGCACCAGAAGCTGTAGTCGCCGTGCCAGCCGCTGAAGAAGACCCTCTGGCAGAGCCACCCATTGAACAGGACCTGCGAAGACGAAAAGGGGATTGATTGAGTTTGCGCTTAAATATACGTACTCGATAGGAATCCGTACCTGGAAAAGGTTATACGCGATGATTGTGTTCTTCAGCTCGAAGGGCTTCCTGTTCTCCATGAGCTTCGGGCCGATGACCTTGACGAAGAGGATGTAGGCGGCGGAGATGCTGACGGTGGGCCACACGCTGTCCATGAGGGGCCAGCCGTCGAGGCGGGGGTCCCGCTGGGACCACACCAGGTCCGACAGCGAGGTCGCGTTCATTATGTCCATCTTGAAACTGTTGTCCGACTAACTAAGTACGGAGTTGCACTTGAACTTGATGCCCTGCTGAGGATGAAAGTATAGAGACATTGATAAGCGTTGTCCACGAATTACGTAAAACGCAATAAACATCAAGGATATTTGGCAGGATCGAGACCAATCGCTAACACTTGAACCAATACTACGTAAGTAATTATTGTTTCGAATTTTAAACAATCAAGTACGTGTGATTACGAAGTGCATGTAATAGTGTTCAACTCACTCTATACGAGGAATGTTTCTCTCCGCGTGTCTGTATTCAACTGACCCGCGATCGATATGCCCATGAACACCGGCCGAACAAATGATACGCGAACATGTTGAGTGCAAGCACTTCATGCATGATTATGTCCAAGTAAGTCCAGAAAATTGATAAAAAATACAATGCAGCGAATCCACATCGAATTTTTTTTGTTGAACTGTCGGCAAAATTTAGTCACCGAGTCTACGTATAAGCAAGTATAGTATGGACAAACGAATACGTACGATGTTACAGGTAAGATAAGCAAATCAAGTCAATGCCCAATGAATCGAGCCAGGGCTAAACACATTCATGCTTTGCCAAGTACAAGCGAGATATACAGAGCACTCATTATGTAAGTCACTAATCGGCTACGGGAGCGAGCATTCATTGTCCGCTCAGCTCTGGACTGCGTCTTGTACTGTAATACGTACAGGCCCGGCCGGCACATCGTGCAAATGAATAGTGGGAATTTACCTCGTTTCAACAAAGTGTATTGCGAACGTCAGCAAATCAGTCGACGCAATTAATTGACCCAATTGGGTGCCTTGTTTGAGTGGTAAGCGCGTAATTAAAGTGTGTACATCTATCTTTCAATTGCAAACTCAGCTAACTAAGGGCATGCGCGTGCAAATATGGAGTTTCGCATTTGAGATAATTTCAGTTGGAGTTTTTGATAAAAGACGGCTTTCCCTCACCGTCAGCCAGCACTGAATCCCACGGAAAGATCCTAGCCTCCCGCCTTAGAACTCGCGACCAAGCATGGCCGTGTTTGAAGTATAGGAGGGCAAGAATCAACTGCAGAACTGGCATAATTAGGCAGGAAGCTGTCACTATAGACAAGAGCATGGCATTGATGAGCCAAATGGACTGCGCCTCCTCAGGCAGGAGAGGAAAGCCTTCTCCAGACATTGCCTCAGCACGCAGGTCAATTAAATGCTTCAAGAGGTACAGTGGAATGCAGCTGACTACGTGCTCGATGGCATAAAGAGTGATGGAAGCTGTCAATAGAAGAATATTTTTGATCCAGCATTGGGAGATTGTTGAGGTCCGCTTATGCCTGTACATCTCCTCCCAGTCGAGGAAGAGTGGGGGCGCAATGAGGGTGAACACTGCCAAGTGCCAGCTGTCCTCCTTTCTGCAAGCTAATTTCCCAATTATTATCCCGAAGACAAAGTGCAGGACAAGCAAAGCAGGTGGAATTGACGCATATGCAATGAGAGCCTCCTGTGTGCGAAAGAAATCTCCAGGTGACGTCTCAAAGGGCCCCCATTCATCGGCAAGAGTATTTCCACCGTAGAAAGCCTCATGGGTTAGGTCATCAGAGCCTTTGATGGTGCCGAACTGTGCCAGTCTCAGTGTATTGAAGAGGCCAAGAATTGGAGTGAAGAAAACAACGATGGCAAGCAGCCTTGAGATGATGCAGAGTAGAAAGAAAGCGACCAGAATTATTTTTCCAACTGTAGGCAGGTGGCCAGCCTTCCTTGCTCCAATAAATTCAATATGTCCTTTTATGATACTAAGTAAGGACAGTCCAGCAGATACGGCAAGGAGCAATAGGCTCCTATTGACTATAATTCTTCCAACAGTTTGTACTGCAGGCGTCTCAGTGTACTCTGTAAGGAAGACAACCACAATTAGGGAGAACTGGGACAGGTGCTCTACAACGTTTTCATTCATTCGAAAATGTGCTGATCTCATGCGTTGCTCAATCTGGACAGATTTAGCTCCTACAAGCGTAGTCAGTGTTGATGCTGAGCTCACTTTGACACTTGTCATATTCTCAACATTGACTAGAAGTGATTCATATAACTTATTTAGGTGCAGTTCAGCTCTCCTCCACTCATAGATTGCCATACCGGGCACTAATGGGGTAGCAAGTGAACACAAAAGCCTCCTTTTGTAGCCAAGTACCTTAAACTTCTCTAATAACAAAACTGATATGAAGTTCATGGCCTCTGTCACCATGATGGAAGCTACGATTAGGCAAAACAATAAAGCAGGATATGTGTTCTTCTCAAAGGTCTGGGTCGTCAGATCTTGTCCACCCATCACTCCCATCTTGAACTGCACGGCAAGGGCAATGTCCTTGCACAGGTCCGTATAATACAGTGTGATGGACACGATCAACAAGCAGAAGAACCTAGCCCTGTGACCAAGAGAGCTGCGAGCTGCATCAAGAACAAACTTGGGAGTTCTGGCCTGGATGAGTTCACCCAGTTTATATGGGAGTCCATAGTCAACTGCATCCAAAAAGTCCATAGTGGCTTTGCTGCTACCTAACAAATGGAAAAGGGCCAGCTCTGTTTTCTTCACGCCGTTGCCATTCCTTTCATAATGAAACTTGTAGAACTGCTCAGCCAGCAATCGAGCAGTTGACAGTCCTTGGCATTGCCGAAGAGCGCAGAAGCACTGCATTACAAGCTCTGAATTTTGAAGCTCAATAGTGGAGCTTTGCTCGCCTTCAGCACCGGATTTCCTTCGCCGCCGAAAGTACTCGACTAGAGTGAGTACGATGGAAAGAGTCACGGAGTTTGCGAGGAACAGGTACATAATGGGGAGGTAGTAGCTGCAACCCTGTTCGTCACTGTTGTCCAGACACAGGTCGTCCCTTCCATCACAGGGGTTGGCGCAGATCGGACGGCCAGTGTACCTGTGCTCGCACTGCAATATTAACAAATGGTTATACATTTGTTGGCCATATGAATACGATATCTGCGTGCATACTTGAAAGGTTGCTGTCCACTGATCGCCTGGACTCATCAGGGGAAAGTATCTTCCTCGACTGCACGACTTGCACAACTCCTGTCATGTCAGTTTTGTAAGAAATCAAAATGACATTCCTGACTTATACGTACCTCCCTCTCATCAGATCCGTCTAAACATTGCACATGGCCATCGCAAACTAGGCTCTCGTGGATGCAGAACATATTGTCCTCACACCTGCAAAGCCAATCGGTACGCTGTTTTAATGCTAACGGCACGTATACACTTAGAGAACACTCCACTTAAAGAAGCCCTTTTTCTCGCACGGAATTCGGTACAAAGCGGCGTCAGGGCAGAATCGCAGCTCTGAGTCGTCCGGACAGCCGGAGTGGCGGGGAGGCTTGACGTTCATTTTATAGGGGCAGAGTTGGGACGACGAGGAGTTCCTAGGCGTCCACCGTGTCCCCAGCGGCGACCACGACGACCCCGAAGTGAGACAATGCCTGTCTGGCAAAATGGGGCCAAATTTATCCTCCCCGGCGTCAATGCAAACGTTCCTTGACGGGTTGAGAGCGGCGATCTGGTCGGCCACGTAGGTCACCTCCGCGCTGGTGCCGCGTCGCGCGCAAAGCGCAGGGAAGTTGCCGTTAGTGCAGGGATATTTGCCTGCGAGATGTGGTGGTAATTATTGGCACGGCGACTCTTATCAGAAGATATGACACCAACAATTAGAGTCGCGCATCGCGCGTGTCGCCTCGAAAAAGGTCCTATTTCGACATAGATTCAGATGCTGCGGATGGTAGGCGTCCTCCTTAAGTGCGGCTTCCGTGCACACGGACGCAATGCTATGGTTGCAATAACATGTGCTTTAACCACAACTAGATCACATTTTTATGGTCATGCACCCCCACCCGCGGCATTTGCTCCCCACTCTGACCCCCATAGTCCCCGTCTGAGACTCGCTGCACTCCTCATAGTCCGTCACGAGAGGGGCCCGTCCGAAGGCTTCATCCAGGTGCAGTCGTGTGAACTGCCGCGCCGGTCGGCGGCGGCTCTTCCGTCTGTCGCCACATCCGGCCTCGTCGGAGCGGTCTGGGCAGTCATAGAGTCCGTCGCAGCGCTTGTGGCTGGAGACAAAGTAGGCGAACGAGGCCACATTGCACTGGAAAACCACCGAGACACACTGCTCGCAAACGCTGTCCCGTGTGCTATGCGTGTAGTCTGCAAATGGGCAATTGAAACTCTCGGTCGATTAAGGCATTGCATTTCCTTACCCAACTCACTAACGCATCCGGCCATAGCACTCCACTCGGGAGCCGTACAGAACTTTTGTAGGCTGCCGTTGAAGAACGCGTTCACTATCGGACACGCCTGCAGATTTCGTTCGGCATGCGGGAAAAAGATAGACATCCTTCGGATGATATCGTGCTGGCGGAACAGCCCGTCCTTGCAGAGACTTTGGTACTTGGTCCCATGAAGAAAGTTGATGCTTCCGCCGGGTGAACACTTGAAAACCTCCGTGTAAATCCGACTCTCCACCTCGGAACAGAGTCTGTAAAACGAGCATGATAGGCAATTTGAAACGTTCAATTACGTTTGATTTACTTGGCATTTCTCTTGGGCAGAGGCCTCCGGGGCGCAGGTAGTACCACGTCCAACAAGTGGGAGTGGCCTCTGGCCTCGGCGTAATCGGCCGCGGTCTGACCTCTCTCATTTCTTGCCCCTAGGTTAATATCGAGCCTCTTCAGAAGCATTGCTGCAGCGCGCATGTCGCCGTGAAAGACGGCGGCATGCATCGGCGAATCGCCATTGGCCCTCCTCGTGTTCACGTTTGTCCTTGGGTCGGTCAGAAGCATCATTACTATCGCTTCCAGAGCTGTTTTGTTCCGTGCCTGCCCTCCTGATAGCTTCATGACAGCGCTGCTGAGGGCAGTGCTGCCATCAGAGGCCATCCTGGCGTTGACATCGAGGTCACCCTGCATAAGAAGCAGGGACACAATGTCCGGACTCTCCGCCCAAACAGCGACCATCAGCGGCGTCAAACCGGCAGTATTGGCCCTATTTGATAGGTGGGGAGCCGACTGCAATAGCAACGAGACTACCTCGAGGCAGCTCTGCTCGCAGGCCAGGTGGAAAGCTGTGTTCCCCTTCGGAGTTGCCACACCTGCGTCCGTCGCCGGGTGCTTCAATAAGACCTCCACCGCTGCCGGTCGGCAGAGCTTCGACGCTGTAAGGAGGGCGGTCCATCCATTCCGATTGACCACGTTGGGGTCAATCCTCGGGTGGCGGAGCATGAGGCGCGCTGCTTCTATGTAGTATTGCTTCTGAGAGGATTTGCCCAGCAGCAGAGGCCAAAGAGAGTTCCGGATGAGTGTACTTCGACCCTGGGAGGCCGTGTGGTGCAACACAGTTCGCCCATAGCTAAAGAGACATATTTGATTGGTTAGATAGAAAGTGCGCATTGTTCCATAAGTGGGAGGTCCTGCGTCAATAACAAGATGTGAAGGCGACGGGTAGAAAGGAAGGAGGGAGGGAGGAGGTGAAGCATTATTCACGCAAGGCCTACCGTTCCTCCTGGGCATTGATGTCCAAAGTCTTTTGCTGGAGCAGAGCTCGAATCACACGTAGAGCATCTTCTGTCCCGTTTCTCCTTTCTGGCGGGAATATCGACGTTGGCACGTAAGGCACCCGCGTTCCCATGTACAGAAGGGAAGACCTGACAGACTGAGCAGGGTCTAAGTTTTTAGATTTTCCTCTGCTGGCCGATAGGGCTCCCAAAATCCTGCGGCACAAAAGAATCCGTACAAAATTTTGACATACGTAAATATACCCTAGGAATGGTATGAAACTTTCCAAGACACGGTGTACGGAATTTCCTCCTGCGTGACATTCGCACTCAAAACCCGGATGGCTGCGTTCGCAAAAGTCCTGTCCCAGATTGAGAGCTCGCTGCTTTCCATGACCTTTTCAATCTCTCCGGAGAACGACTGCCAGCCGGAAACGGGGGCCGTGGACAATGAGGGCAGGAGGTTCCCGGATTTAAGATTATGTTGAGCGAGTTTTGCAGCAGCTATGGCCTGAAAGTAAGAATAATTTGATCATTGACAGGATAATCTAAAAGTGCTCTAAACGATCACCCCATATTGTAAGTGGCCCCATTGTCTCTTTCAGCAATTACATCATGGAACGAAACTCAGTTTCGTTTTACTAAAAAATAGACTCCTCTTAAACGGCTAGGATTTGAGAGGAAATATTTGGTGTGAATATAGGCCTATCCTTTGTCCAC
>JAAUYK010001494.1_pt1 | contig 10960 bp, 5 predicted proteins | sample 7278021 | NCBI WGS metagenome assembly JAAUYK01 (sample SAMN14350223, study PRJNA611818) | marine sediment metagenome | isolation source: surface marine sediment (1.8m) | place: French Polynesia: Moorea | collected 2018-08
GGCCACAAAGGTGACCGGCTCGCCGGAATTGAACTTCTCGCGCATGGTTTCCAGGAATTCGTTGCGCGTTTCATCACCAAACAGACTGCCCCGGATGCCGACGCGTCGGCAGTCTCTTCCAGGACATGAATGCGGCGCCCATCCGCGTCGGCATCCGGGGCAGTCTGTTTGGTGATGAACCGCGCAACGAATTCCTGGAAACCCTGCGCGAGAAGTTCAATGCCGGCGAACCGGTCACCTTTGTGGCCGACATCACCACGGCCACCGAGATTCAGTACGTGGTCATCGAAACCATGCAGATGACCGAAAACGCCACCCGGCCGGATCAACTGGACTACTTCTTGGTGTTGAAAGAGAGTCCGCCGCCGCCCCCGCCGCCGGACCCGCTGGGTGCTCTCGATAGCGATCTGTTGGCGGACGCCGAAGGTTTTCTCGATTCAGCAACTTCCTTATTGGACGTAATTGACACTTTAGGAAGCGTTCCCGATCTCGGCAATCCCGTTGAGCCGTTATCCGGGCTTATGGATGAGTTCGAGTCAACCACCGAGGACTTGCCTGACCTACTGACGTCACTCACCACCATCCTGGGGGAACCCGGGGATGATTGAAGGATAAGGTCGAAAGCACCATGTCTGGCATTTTTGATCAACTACCCAATATCACAGCCTTGGAAGGCCTGCGGGATATCGCGGAGGCGGGATTTCAGGGTGCCCTGAGTAGCACGCCGACGAGCACCGAAGATGTTCTGGGCAGCCTGCCCGCAAATCTGACGTCACTACTGGGCAGTGTGCCGGATGACGCCGCAGGGCTTGTCCAGCCCTTGACGACGCTGTTGGGGACCGTTCAGTCGGCCGTCGGTGTGGATCTGGTGCAGCCGGTAACAATTATCGCAGACGGACTCACCCAAACCCATAACACCATCGTCAATAGTGCGTTGGGCGAAGTCGCCCTCGCGGCGGGTGAGACGCGCGAACTGAAAGACATCTTGCTCGAGCAGTTGCCAAGCCTCAGTACGCAGTATCTCGAACAACTGACAGCCGTGCGCGACGGCATGCTCTCCGAAGAACGCGTCCAGACCGTGATCGACTTTGTCAACGCCATATCGACGTTCACTGCTGACGTCCCAACCGAACCTGGGCAATTGGTCGATTTTCTGGCGCGGGGTTTTGTGGGCGTGCCCAGCTCGCTATTGGAGGCGCCCTCCGCCCTGGCAACACCTTTGCTGGACCAGTTGGCGCAGATGACCGCGTTGGTCGCCAACACCGACATCGCGTTGCAGCTCAACTCGCTCACCGGGCAGCTAAGTGGTGCGGCCGAGATTATCGGCACGCTCGATTTGAATGTCGAAGCTAGCTATCAGGATGCCATTGATCTTCTCAACGCGGCCCAAACGACGCTGACATCGGTTGCGGATGGCCTCCAGGGTATCTTCGATGATGTGAACAGCGGACTGGATCAAATCGATTTGAGTCAGTTCGAGGTCGATTTCCAGGCCGCGTTTGGAAGTATTCCGGACGTTGACGTAGCGAGCCTGGACGACGTTCGATCCATGCTGCTGGAGCCCCTCCAGCAGATAAATGAACTGGTGGCCAATCCGCAAGCGTTTATTGAACGCCTGCAAGCGCTGCTCCAGAGTCTGACGACTGGTTTGGAGGAGTCCGATATCGGTGCCTGGCAATCAGCCATTCTTGGTTTTTTCGAGGACGTTCGAAGCTTCATTGAGCAATTGGATCTGGTAAGCATTCGCGCCCAGATCGAGGGGGTCTTCGACACGATCGACCAGGAAATTGCCGACATGGGCGGCGATGTCCGACAAACAATTCTGGATGCGCTGAACCCGGCCTTCGACGCCGTTGAAACCAGCATCGATGCCATTGACCTGAGTGCAATCACTACCTTTATTGAAGATGTCTTCGGCCAGCTGGATACCGCCTTGGACCAGATCTCGATTGCCGATTTGCAGGCGCAGCTTGACGCAACCTTTGCAACCCTGGAGACGGTGGTCGATGATTTGGTTTCGCAGACCAACAGCATCGCCGATCAAATGGATCAGATTGTTTCCGGTGTAGGTGATATCCAATTCGATCCCGTGACAGAGCCGGTAATCGCCGAAATCGAGGAGACCACGGAGAAGCTCCGACAGATCGACCCGGATTCGCTGAGCCCTATTCAGCAGACCGCTTTGGCGGCGGCGGTAGGCATTCTCCAGGCGCTCGATTTCGAGGAGACCATTATCAACTTGCTGACAGACCGCTGCGCCGAGGTCATGGCACTGCCGCAAGAGCCTTTGCAGGCGGTTGGCGAACAGCTCGATACATTGTTAGAGGCTGTCACGGCATTCGATGCGGAGGTTTTGGTGGCACCCCTGAGCGATGCCTATGCGCAGATTACCGCGCCCATCGATGCGCTGGAGGCCGGCACCCTCCTCGAACCACTCAATGCTACTTTAGCCCAAGTTAAGACTGCGTTTGACGCGCTGTCACCGGAGCAATTGCGTGCGCCTCTCGATGCGCTTTACGCGCCGTTGCCCGCAGCCCTCGACGTATTGTCGCCAACGGATCTGCTTCAACCCGTCGTCGAAGTCTTTGACCAATTCGAAGAAGCGTTGAACAGAGTTGATTTGAGTGCGCTGCTGGAAGAGTTGCAGAGTGTTCAGGATGATCTCTTCGCCCAGGCCAAGGCTCAACTCATCGATCATGTTCAAGGTCTTGGATTACCGACGGCGCTGACGGACTTGCTGGTGACGCTGACACCGGTCCTGGATTTAATGTCCCCGGCCTTCTTCATTGACCCCGTGAACAAGTTTATCGAAGTTCTCGACAAAATCCTCGACGAGTTGCGTCCCGGTGATTTGTTTATTCCGCTTCAGGGGCTATATGACGAGCTTCTGGCATTGCTGAGTCAGGTGTCTGAAGAGATGTTGACCGGGGAGTTCGAGCAGGTGCGACTGGCCCTGGTAACCGGTCTCGACCGGATCGATCCAACGGTCCTGACCGCCAACATAGACGGTTTGTCCCTTGAAATCTCCACGTTCTTGGGTGCCATGGATCCGGCGTCGCTGGTCACGAACCTCAATGCACCTTATCAGTCCCTGAGCGTCGCCTTCGATGACTTGGACGAAACCAGTGTGCCGGCTGAATTGCAAACTTTATACGATCAGCTGGAAAACCTTGTGGCGGGTTTAAACCCGGAACCGGCCATTACGGCGTTGCAGAACAGCTTCACATCGGTACAGAGTCGCCTTGAGGGGCTTGGGACCGTTTCGCTCGACGGATTGGTCGATCCGTTCGCGTCCCTCCGACAGCAGATTGATGCCTTGATCCCCGATTTTCTAAAAGAGCCCGTCACCGCGGAAACGTTAACGGACGCACTGGAATCCGAGCGGCCCGATGCCCTGGCTGCCGACCTCAATGATGCCTTTGAGGAACTCAAGACGAACTATGCGGCGCTGAAACCGCAATTGCTGCAGGAGCTACAGAGCTTCGCTGACGAGAACCAGGACCTGCTGATGGTTTTGAGCATCCAAAGTCTAACGGGCCAATTCCAGGAGACTTACGATGCGATCAAAGCACAAGTCTTGGCCCTCAACCCGAATGGCATCATTGAGGACCTTCAGGGCACGTTTGATACGGTCAAGGCCCAGGTAGAGGAACTCAATCCCACCTTTCTCGTGGATGAGCTGAGCGAGACGTTCAATCGGATTACGGGGAAACTGGATGCGTTCGGACTGGATGCCATCGAAACCGGGTTGACGACGAGTCTGCAAAACATAAAGGACAAGCTGGCGGTACTGGATCCTCACGAGATACTGAGTCAAGCCGGGCTCCTCGACAGATTCGCAGAGCTTCAGGAGGCGCTCGATGCGGTGTCGGTCGTGGCCATCGTTGCCTCATTGGGCGAGGCCCTACAAAAACTATGCGAGGAATTACAGGAAGAGTTGGAGAAGGTGCAAGTTTCATTTAATGCAATGATCTCAGCTATACCGGCACAGATTAACGTGGGTATAAGTCTTTGATGCAAGATGGGCATAATGCAGAGGTTGGTTGACATGAACGAGGCGACGAGCGAGCAACGTGTGTTTAAAATCGGTGGGCTCAACCTGCCCACGGCTAGGGGTGGTGTAGCGCAAGCCCGCGCCCATGTCCGACCCGACGTGCATACCGTAATCGATCGCAACGGCCGCCAACACGCTTGCGCCGTTTTCAACCGGCGCCTCGAATGGGTCGAAGATCCCTATCAGGAGCGTACGCGTTATCGCTACGATGATTTCGGTCGTCTCGTTGCGCGCCGCGATGCGATGAGGCGCACCACTCACTACGCGTACGATGGGGCCGGGCGATTGGACGCCGTCGGCTATATTGACGGCTCAGTCTTGCGCCACGCCTATGACGATCGGGGCAGGCTCATCTCCCGGGAATTGCCCAATGGCGCAAATATGCAATTCGATTACGCCGCCGATCGCCTGGCATCGGTCACGTTTGCCGAAGACGATGGCTTCGCCCTGAGCTACGATGAACAGGGACAGCTTAGCGAAGTGGCGGATACGGGATGTGAAACATCGTATACATACCATCCGCAAGGCAGGGTCGCGGCTGTTACGCGTTGCATCGATGGTGTTACCTTTACCCTGCGTTACAGCCAAGAGGGTCATGCGGTCGCTCTCGAATTGCCCCATGCGGAAACGGTCGATCTTCAGACGCCCGCGGCGAAGGCGCAGGAGAAGGTCGCGCACAGTGAGCTGCGATTTGACCAAATGGCCAACGTTGTGGCCAGTAAAAAGGCGACGTTTGTCTATGATGCTTGCGACCAATTGATCGAGGCCCAGGATTCCAGCTACGGTGTCTTGCGCTACGAATATGACGGAGTTGGCAATCGCCTGGTCCGCAAGGAGGCCAAGGGCAAGACCCGCTACACCTACGACCAGCGCGACCGGTTGACGCGCATCGAGCGAGCGGATGGCTCGGTTGTCCAGCTAGGCTACGATGCCCAGGGCAACCTGACGCGCAAGACCGACGGCGCGACCACCTGGCAGTATGATTACAACCGTCGGCAGCAATTGGCCTGCATTCGTCGGGACGGACGCGTCGTGTCCCGGTACCGCTATGATTGCGGGGGGCGGCGCATCTGGCGGCAGGTCGGCCAAGAAACGACCCTTTACCACTATGACCTCATTGGCCGGGTGGTTGCCCTCACGCGAACCGATGGTCGACCTTTCGCCACCTTCGCCTATGAGCAGGGTCGCACCGTGGCGCGCAGGTATCATGCGTCCGGCGACATCGAGACCTTATACCTGCACACCGACCACCTCGGTTCCACGCAACGCATCACCGACGTGACGGGCAACTTGGTTTGGCAGGCTGCCTATACGCCCTTCGGTCGATTGCTGAGCGAACCGCCTGATTTCGACTGCCCTTTGTTCACCGGCCAGTTATGGGATGCCGAGAGCGGCTTGTACTATTTCGGCGCGCGCTATTACGATCCCGAGCTGGGGCGATTCATTTCGCCCGATCCGTGGACTTGCGGTCCCGATGATCCGCGGATTATGGGCCAGCCCAACGGCACGGCTGTGCTTCCGCAGGCATGGCTGACCCAACCGCGCGCCGCGCATCCTTACCTTTATTGTCTCAACAACCCCGTGACCTACCGCGACCCGGAGGGATTGGGTTGGGGCGCCGCCGTGGGTTATTTTTTTCTATTTTTATTGTGGTCGCTGCCATGGACGCTGCTGGGCCTGGCCCTGACGCTCGTTGACTGGGTATTTCAGTACCCTCTGTTTGGCTGGAAATACCTGCCTAAATATGGGCTCGACGGGATATCGAGTCTGCGGCTCGGCAGCTTCGCCTGGGTCAATATCGGCGGACTGCTTAATTTCCCCATGGTGTTGGCGACAGCCACATTCACGCGGCGCGGCTTCGTCGATCAGTTGAGCGAAGAGCGTGAGGAATACATCGTCCCGCTCGAGGCGCATCGCACGCCACGGGAATTGCGCCCGGCGCGCACGGCCTACTTCGAAAAGATTTTACGCCACACCGTACAGACGCATTGGTGGGGGCCCTTCTGGCCGTTCGCCTATCTGTTCGGTTCGAACTTCTGGGAAAAGGATGCCGCGCGCCAGTCGGGTTTTTCCCGGATTGCCGAACCCGTCTTGACGGTAACCCCGGACAAATTCTACGCGCGTAGCGGCTGTCACTTGATCGTGCTCGGTGGCGATGATCCCTTCACGGGCAGCGTATCCAACGAGCATGCCGGCAGCGTTGAATCCGTGGCGGGCACCGCCGGTGCCTTCGAGCCGGGCGTGCTCTTTGAATTGGCGGATGCGGGCGGTGCGCACCAGACAAGCCTGGACGGCGGCACCGTTCCGAGCGATCTGCGCACGGCGTTTCAAAACAGTGGCGTCAACTTGCCGCCGGCGCCGGATCCCAGTGTCACGCAGGAGCAGGCGGGCAGTCACTGGCAGATTACGCATGACGCCATTATCTACAACATCCACCGGCGCAATAACATGCTGTTCGTCGACTCGGCGCGCTTTCACGAGGCGTTGTTCAAACCGACCTATCGGCCGGATAAGTACACGATCACGGTGCGCGATCAGGCGAGTTTGAGCGATGAGCGGGACATCAAGATCGTAAGACTAAAGGTCAAGAAGGTGAAAAAGGTGGCGCCTGGCCATCTGATCCTCGACGACTTGAGCGAGCCGGAGCGCCCCACCATGCGCCTAGTGGATCGGCAAGCAGGAACCGTGGAAATCAACATCAAGCCGAACAAGGGAACGATGTTCTTCGAGGCCGTCGATCTGCACCCGACCATCGCAGGCCAGACGGCGCTTCAGTTATCCCGAACCAGTAGCACAGGGGATGCACGCCTAACGATTACGCCGCGCAGCGCGCCCGTGCGTGCAGGGATGCAGTTCGACGTGGCCGGGGCGGCGGCGGCCCAACCAGACCTGGATGCCGGCAATACCCCGGCCGCCCTATGGCAAGCCTTCCGGAATGCCGGTATCGCCCCGGCTGCAGCACCGGCCCCTGCGGCCAACGTTCAACAGGCCGGTGGCCATTGGCAAGTCACCCACGACGGGGTCGTCTACGACGTTCGCTGGCCGGATATTGTTGTTACAGACGGCAATGGATTTAACGTTGCCTACCTCGACCGCACGGCCCACGCCGATCTGCAGGCCAACCACCATGGATCGGCGAATCTGCAGGCGCAGCTAAGGAACGAGGGGTTTGCCAACCCGCCGACGGCCGTCGCGACGGTGCACGCGAACGCCGAATGGACCCTCACGATCGGGGGCCAAGCCCTCACCGCGCGGCGGCAAAACCGGCTCTACGTCTCGACCGATGCCGGCGCGACACCGCAGGACTACTCGGTGCACGTACGGCCCTGGGACGGCCAACGTCTCTTCAGGATCAACTTTACGGCTGCTCTCCAGAATGCCTTGGACACCAATTTGAACCCGCCGAACAACGTCCGCGTGATTTTCCAAAACAACGGCGCGGAACTTTCTCCTGATGCGGTGGTGCTGGTCGTGAGGGCGAGTGACGAGTGGCAGGTGCTGGATCACGACAACGACCAAGCATTCACCGTCCGACACGAAGGCGCGGACCTCAACGTGTATCCCGCGTTGAAGTGGCTTCAGGTACGAAGCCTCGCCTGGATCACGATAAAGCTCCAGGCGCATATTGTCCGCGATGACAATGGCCTGAATCCCGCGGCCGACAACGACAGACTCAACAGTCTAGTGGCACGTGCGAACGAAATCTGGCGACAGGCCGGGATTCGGTATGAGTGGCGCACCCAGAGGCAATACATCGATGAGGAGGACTATTTGACAATCACCTACAAATACCGACTTGCCGGTGGCGCAGCGGATCCCGCCCATCCTGACGAAGACGAGGACATGTATCGGTGGCGCCCGAATCCTCCTGGCCCCTGGACCGCCGCGTCCGGACAGAATCATCACAGACGAGACGAGAAAGCAATTCATGTGTACTTTATTAATTCGTTTGATCAACCGGCTAATAGTAACGTCCTGGCTTTTGCCGGTTTTAGGCGTAATTACTTGGTAATGCCGCGCGCCGCAGATGGCGACGATTTTGCCCACGAATTAGGACATAACTTGGAGTTGGATCATCCTGACAATCTCCCCAGTCCCCTTCATCCCGCCAATGCACCGGCACCGCCGAATGCAGACAAGCGTGTTATGTATAGTTTTTCCGCGACATTCGAAGGGCAACGATTTCTGATCGCCAATCATGAGCCGTCGCGGGAGCAGCGAGGCGGTGGCGTTCTGCCCGCCGGGAATACCAGCAGCAACGAGACCGCTACGGCGCGTTCTCAAGCAGTGAGGCGCGTCGGACCCTGAAGGGTAGACAAAGGTATTAGGCCAATGGTTTCCAGACAAGACATCGACGCACTGCTCGCGAATAAGAACACGGTGGTTGACGACCTGCGCCAACTTAAGTCGTCGGCTGTACCGGCGATCATCGACATCTTCATGCACGACGCGTCAGAGTGGAACGATCGAAAACGTCTCATGGCGCTGCGCGCCTTGGGGGTGGTTGCCACTAGGCAGGCCTTAGCGTTTCTTGTAGAAACCGCACAAGATGCCGAGATCGACCACTGGTTCCGAACGGAGGCCGTGCGCTCGTTGGGATACGCCAAGCATAAGGAAAGAGCTTGTGCTCATTTGGAGCCAATGCTGGATCATGGGGAGTTTCAGTTCAGAAAGAACGCCATTCTGGCCCTGGGCGACCTCGGAACGGCACGAGCGCGGGCGGCGCTGGAGAGGGTACGGGAACTAGATCCCGACGAGCGGCTGCGCCAGCGCGCCGCCCGGTTGTTGGGAGAAAAGGAAATGGGTGATGAAGAGGTCCACCGCAGCGATGAGAAACTGAGGTAGTGAACGGCATGCACGATGCAAAGGGCCAAACAACAAGATCCAGATTTCAGAGCCAGTTATTCCCATCATCTAAGCAAAGGCGCTGGTGGCATTACTTAGCTATAACCTCAAGGAAATACGTTTGGCCTGTTTGTGGCACTTGCTTGAAAAGAGCGTTTTACTGCTGAGAAAGAAATCAAAAATCAAAGCACAGTGATTGAGGTTATATCTCTACCAAACAAACATTGCCGCGGGAGAGATTGAGTTGATTGTGGATGATGAAATTCAGTTAACTAAATCGGTATAACCTAAGCTTGTTTGAGACTTGTTTGGACGGCAGGCCGATGTAGCAAAGAAGGTTTTTCATCGCGCACGAGGCCTAATTATGACGGGTATGTTTGCCATAAATGGAGATTCAGTATCAGCCGTTCGCCGACCCGTATTCGAAGTGCGCTTCGGCGGTGGTGGTGCAACCGCTGGATTAAGCGCGGCAGCGGATTTAGTGCCGAGTGCCGACGATCCTTGGGCTCGCAGTGTGAGGGTTATTAATGTCGAAACTGGTCTGGCGCCTTTTGTCGATATCGTAACCGTTGATATGGCGGCAGATGAGGAAGCACCCGAAGTGGCTTTAGATGACGAAGGGACCATCTCGTTGGGTTACGACGACAGTTCTGCCGAGTTGGTATTCACAGCCACAGTTAGCGATATTTGCTGCAACGTGCAGAGCACTAAACGGCTTAATGGGGTAAATGGCGGCGTATCACTTTCAAGGTTGCGCATCAATCAAAGTTACGAGCAGCAGAGCGCCGGAGAAATCGTCACGGACCTGGCCGCCCAAGCCGGGGTGGATACCGATGCGGTTGAAAGCGGAACGGATTTGCCCTTCTATGTGATCGACGACCGCCGCAGCATTTGGGACCATATCGCACGGTTGGCCCAAGACAGCGGCTACGGCGCTTATATCACCACCGCGAATCGGCTTTACTTCGGGCCGCTGTCTACAGGCCAGGCCGTTCAGACCTTTACCTATGGGAACGACATCCTGGCTTTTCAATCGACCCAGCGCAGCGGTCCGCTGACGGGCTATAAGGTGCTCGGCGAGGGGGCGGCGGGCAGTGAAGGGGACGACGCCTGGTGCTGGATCGTCAAGGATCCAGCCTCGGTGACCGCTGAGACCGGCGACGGCCCGGGAACCCGACTCGTGGCCCGGCCGGCCCTGCGGAGTGCCGAGGCCGTGCAGGCGGCGGCCGATGGTCTGGCGGCCGCCGGGCAGCGGCGTCTCAACACCGGACGCGTACTGACCGCCGGGGCGCCGGTGGTCACGGTGGGCAGCACCATTGAACTCGCGGATCTGCCCGTGGCGGCCTTCAACGGCGCCTGCCTGGTGACGCGGGTGATCCACGAGTACTCCAAACGGCATGGATTCGTCAGCCGCATCGATTTCGGCCAAACGGAGGCAAACGGCATCGGAGGCCTGCTGTGACCTATTCGCTTTTCGAAACCATTCGCCGCATCGTACGGGAAGAGCTGGGAGCGATCCGGACGGCCGAGCTGGCCGTGGTGGAAGAGCTACACCCCCACGCCGACGAGGGCGATACCGATAACTTCGCCTGCAGTGTGGCCCTGCGCGATTCGGGCATCGTGCTCAAAAAGGTGCCCGTAGCCACCCAGCGCATCGGCACGGTGAGCATTCCTGCGGTGGGCGAGCTGGTGCTGGTGCAGTTCGTGGGCGGCGACATCAACGCGCCGGTCATCACCGGGAGGCTTTACAACGACGAAGATCGGCCGCCGCCCAATGACGATCAGCAGGCAATCATGCACCTGCCTCTGGACGCCGGTGACAGCGATGCCGTGCACATGGAACTCCTAAGCGGCGATACGCGGAAACTGCTGTTCAAGCTGGGCGACGCCCTCGAGCTGACCGCCCAGGATGACGATCCGGTCATCGAACTCACCGTGGACGGCGGCAAGGCGAGCGTCAAGATCGACCGTGACGGCACCGTTAGCGTGGAGAGTCAGGGCAACATCCAGATGAAGGGCAGCGAACTAAAGATCGAGGGGCAGACCATCGCCGTGGAAGCC
>JAAUYK010188469.1_pt1 | contig 10960 bp, 10 predicted proteins | sample 7278021 | NCBI WGS metagenome assembly JAAUYK01 (sample SAMN14350223, study PRJNA611818) | marine sediment metagenome | isolation source: surface marine sediment (1.8m) | place: French Polynesia: Moorea | collected 2018-08
AGAGTTCCAGAGGCAGCTGGCCGAGAACGGATCGATGCTCAGTCAGGCACTGGACACGTCGAGAGCCAACATTAGAGCCATGCTCTCGGAATTCAAGACATCCACAGATGAACAGCGAACTATGATTTTCGAGGTGAGAAGAGTTGCGCCATAAATTGTCATTCTCCCCCTTCGCTTTAATCGTACAATGGATCTTTTTAGATATTCGATCGCGTATCCAAGCTTCAAAACTTGGTGGTCGGCGAAATCTCTTGGCTGTACACAGTGGTCTTCTACGGGACATGCCTCTTCGTCGTCTACCTGGGCACCGCGACGCGTCGAACGGCCGACGCCAGATTGTGGCTGTACTGCGTCCTCACAGTAAACTTCCTCCTCGAACGGTCCATCTGCAACTACAGCTTGCCGGAGACGTCGTTCAACGAGGGGGCCACCTCAACACCAATGGCCGACGAGCTCCCGGAGATCATCTACGAGAGAATTTGGCTCGTGCGCAAGCTCTCCGTGTTCGCCTGCTTCTGCGTCACGGGCTTCGTTGCGTACAATTACGTCGACTACAATAAGGTCAACAACCGACTTCTGGAGGACATCCGCAAGCAGAACGCGGACCTGAAGCGGGATATGGAGCGCATCCAGCTCGGATACAAGACCAACAACTATTCTGCTGCCGTCAAAGACGTGCACGACGGGTCGGAGTTCTCAGAGAAGGCACTTGTTGACCCGATTACGGGCGGCAAAGACGATGAGGGGGAATTGGGAGGGGATGAGTCGTCGGACGATGACGACACACTCAGCTTCGACTCCATGATGTCCGACCGGACCTGGATGGGGGCGGCAAGGGACGAGAACGGAGAGGTTGACGACGTCTCCACGATCTCCACGGACGACGAAATCGATCCGGCCGAGTTTTTCAGCGCTCGAAACACGAATAACAACTCGCCCGAGCCGGAGGAGACGGATAAGGCTCCCATCCTTGCTGCCATCTCGAAGCCCACGCCGGAGACACCTCGCGGTTCTTTGCGGCGAAGTTCCCGTAGGTCTCGTGCCAACACGCCGGCAAATCTGCTAGAGACAAGTCACCGATATAACTTGAGAAAGCGATCGGGGACGCCAAGGACAAATCCGATCTGCGAGAATGAAACTGCGCACGATTTCGCCCGAGAAGTCCGCAAAATGGCGAGCATTTGCAAGGTAAGTGGATTAAGGTTCGTTTCGGGGGCAATGACCAATGACATGATTAAACTGATTATCATTGCAGCGAAACGCTATTAAGGTCGACATGGCGTCAAGAAAGTCAGCGGCCCAAGCGTACTCATCGGATGAGGCGTGAGTCCAACCGATCAAGTTTAACTCCATATAAAAGCACCGATAACCAGCTCAATTTCAACAGTTATGCCTGTATCCTCTATAATTGTAAAAGAGAGGCCGTGTACGGCATAAAATAATGCCGAGCTATGATTAAATAACAACACCTAAATCGTTATCCAAGTACGTATTCTATCTAAACCTTATTGTACGTATATTTAGCACACTCTGTCGCTCGCATCGTTATCCTGCCTTGACCTGGCCATCTCCATCTCTAGCCGCACGAGCGCCTGCTCGATCTCGTAGTTCTTGGAGACGAGTCCGACCCAGTTGGCCTCCAGCTGCCTCAGCTTCTCCCCCACGTTTGTCTGCTGGTTCTTTCTCGCCCAGTTCACCTCCTGGATGTCCTTCTTGAGCGCCACCAGCTGCTTCTGCGCCACGGTGGCCAGGTGCTGCAGCACCTCGTTGTACTGTTTCCACGCCTCGCAGCCGTAATCCAGCATCAGCTCCAGATTCATGATCCTATCGAGGCGAGGGAGGGAGGGAGATGATAGCGCAAAGTCATTCCAGCGGCATTATCTACTCGCAGTCAGTTAGTTACCTGGTTCTCTGGTGCTCCAGCTGCGCCATCGAATTGTCCACGCACTCCGTCCAGGCCGCGACGTCCGTCATCTTTCCCGCTGGCGGCGTGGGCAGCTCGTACCGCTTCATGGAGAGCGTCTCCATGGGCTGCCGCGAGGAGACGCGGTCGTACTCGGTCCGGAGCAGGGGCGTCTCGAAGGCGGTCAGGTTGAGCGGGGGGAGGTGCTCCAGGTAGTTCTTGGTCGGCCGGTACCGTCGCGTCTCCTCTTCCACGAGTGCGAGGGCGGCCTCCCGCACGCCGGGCTCGTCGTAGCCGAGGTCGATGTAGGGAAGGGCGTCCACAACGACGCCGGCAGCGTTCGCTGATGCAGATGTGATCGGCATGGGCGCGAACGCGGTGCCAGAATCGCCGGACTCGGACGTCGGCATAGTGACTGTCAGTGTTGAGGAAAGGGCAGTGCGGACTGTGCGGTGCTCTAATCTATAAGCTTTAATTTTGGCAGGTTTAATAAATTGATTAAATTCTGCTTATTCTGGTGTAGTCGGCTCTGCTTGTCTAGCGGTAGCGAGTAAACGAACTTGATGCTGATGCTGACGCCGCGACGTATACGGAGAATTAAAGCGGGAGATACGAATCGCATAAAATGGCGTTCAAGGCCTGCTCTAAGAGATTGTCCGTGTATTTCTAGCATTCCTCTCTTGCTTCCCTTTAGCAACGTGTATTGGAAGTTGACATGGCAGTGCGGTTGCTAGTACCATTTGTTCAGACCGATCGAAATGTGTGAAAGGGCTAAAATATGGCTTGGTTGCAAGATCGACCACAGACGCGAAATCGGAGAAAAGGGAAGATTGAATACATACATAGGTTTGCGAAGTCGTTTTGGTCGGTGCAGAATCAACCTGCCCTTTGCTCCATTCTACTTCCTAAATTAATCTAAGTACAACCAACTATTTTAGCTTAAAGTTGTCGCCTGACTAGCATAAGGAATAGAGGTGAGTATCAAGTCTGTCAAGAAGTCGACGGCCGCGACCGCGTGCAGGACAGTCGGCACGCGGCGCTTACGCCGCCGCGGAGATGGCGGACCGGCCGGCTTAGTGGCCGTAGCCGCCGCCGTGGACGGGGTAGGCGGGGGCGGCGTGCACCTGCACCTTGGCGGGGCCGTACTCCTTGCAGATCTTCTTGGGGACCTTCTTGGGCACGTTCTGGCAGTTCTCGATGGGGATGTCCTCGCAGACCTCGAAGGGAACCTGGATCTGGACCTGGCGGGGAACCTGGGCGCACTTCTGCTGGGGCACGTCCTGGCACTGGGTGTCGAGGACGGTCTTGTAGGTGTCCCTGCACTGGGTCCTGGGGACCTTCTGGCAGTGGGGAACCTCGACGTACTGGGGAACCTTGATGGGGACCTTCTGGCAGACGCGGTCCCTCACCTCAGTGCACTTGGGGCCATAGCCGTAGCCGGAGGCCTCGGCCTCAGCCTCGCGCTTGTGGTAGGCGGGCTTGGCATAGCTCTCCTGGCAGACCTGCATGAAAATATTGGGAGTTTAACACAAGAGCTATGCAGTCTGTCTGTCGTTCCTGCATGTAAATGCTGCCACTACTTTATTGTAGTGGTACACGTACCTTCTTGACGATGTCCTGGCACTTCTCGTCGTAGGAGGTGGCGTAGGTCTTCTGGGTGTTCTTGGTGCAGACCTGGTCGTACTCAGTGTAGCACTCCTTGTCGGGGACCTTCCTGGGCACGGGGTAGCAGTTCTTGTGGTAGGTGGTCTCGCACTTGGTGTCGTACTTGGTGTCGTACTTCGTCTTGGCGCTCATGTGACACTTCTTGTCGTAAGCGGTGGCACACTGCTTGGTGTAGACGGTCTCGTACTCGGTACGGCAGTAACCCTCATGGCCGTAGGAGGCCTCAGGGGCGGCCGCGATCAGGGCCGGGAGAAGGACAAGAAGGGACAACTGAAAAGGAAGGAAAGATAAAAATGTACATATAGAATCATTTGCCTGCTGGCTAGGTTTCACAATGGCCTCGAAACGTTCCAACACTTCTCAAATGTCTGTCTTTTTTAAGCATCGCCAGTCATTTAGCTTCACTGAATGCGTTTGTTTTCACTTACTCTAAGCATGTTTGCGACTACTTCCCACTTGGAATACAAGAGCTGAAGTGACGACCATCGGAGTCGGCGAGAGGCTTTTATACTCAAATTGGGCGCGCGTGGTCGCCACACTGTGCAACAAAGCTTTTCCTACCGGACTCACTCGCTCGCTGCCATGGACATGCCGCCAGCAACCGCCTCGCCGCCGCCGCCGCGATCGAGCGCGGGCTCTCCTGATCCACTTCTGCATGGGTATCGGAGCATACGTCGATATGGCTGGGTGGAATCCTTAGTGAGCGAGTTTCAAGCGAGTCTGTAGATTTCATAGCCACGTCACCTTAGGTCTGCTCGTTAATAGTTCGTCTAGGGCAATTAACATTTTCGTCAAATTATGAATAGCTCGGTGCAGTCTGCGCGTTTGGCGATGAGCGCTCCCGGCATCGTTTGGCATAAAAGGACACCTGGCCGCGGACGGACGGACGGACGGACGGGCCGAGTTGGATCAACAGGAGCAAGTGCGAGTGACGGCGACGCAGACAAGCGCGAAGCAGGCGCCGTCCGGCCGACCGTCCGCGCCGCCGCCGTCGCCGGGCTACATTTGATGGATGCAGTCCTGTATCCAGTAGGTCGTCCACGAGTCGGCAGCTCGTCGTCGGCCTAGATAATACGCACTACGTACACCCGCCTACTTAGCATCTCTTAAGGGTAATGGGCACCGACCGGCGCCGGCCGCGCTCGTTTTCTGTTTCACAATTGCCTCATACGCGGGAACGTCCTATCTCGTTGAGCGAGAAAAAAGAAGATCAGAAACTTGTTCGTTGGAGATCTCATACTTAACTTGTTATGGCGCGTATGAGCATGAAAGTGCAAGTAGAGCGAAGTTAATGTTCTCTTCGCTCCTGTGCAAATTGAATTTGAGTTATTCATCCATGCAGTGCTTTAATTGCTTTTATTTTTAAAGAATTTGCAGGTTGTTCCCGCGTTGTTGGTCACCTCGAAAGATTGCCAACTTATTTTGCTCTGAGTGGCGTTGGTTTTTACCTAATACTAGAATCGCATGCTGTCCAGAAGAGCGCAACTTACTGGCCGGATTCGTATTTGCACTCGGGCGATTACGGCGTCATAATCGTTAATTGCTCTAATCGCACAAGACGTAACACGGACAGTGAAGAGTAAGCGTCTCGAAAATGACAGGAATGAATCCTGCATCAAGGCCGTCAGTTCGGTTTCTTTGGACAAATATCTGCAGTAGTACTGCATGTACTATATACGTAGATGCCCGATCGTGTATACGCGTTGCAAGGTGGCCGCCGACCGACCGTCACAAATGTCACAATTAGGCCCCAAGCGGCGCAGCGCTCACTCGCTCGGAATTCAAGCAACATGATTTGTTACAGCCACCGCCGACTTTTTTGCGCTAACATCTGCGTACGCGAAGTTGGTCAGCCGATCTAGCTGTTAGCTGGATCCTTAAATGCATCGCGTTGTTCCTGCTATTTCGTTAGAATCTGTACTGTACAGACTTTTTACGTCACAGGAAGAATTATTGCTGCTGGCGTTGAAGTTGCGAGCGAACGAACATAGCGAACCCGGTGGAAATCGCACCCTGATTAGGCCGAGTTACTGCTGCCTGCCAATGCCGTCGTCGCTGTCTTCATCGCCGGCGGCGCTCCTGATCTATCTGGGTTACTTGCCTGGCTGCCGGTTCTCCTCGCTATAACCTGTCCTGGCCGGCGCAAAATGCAACTGCAACTGCAGCAGCTGTCCCTTTAACGCCCGCCCGCCGGATTTTTTCGCTGCACTGAATTCCTCGGGCTAAGGAGAGGAGTTGCATGATTGCATAGGCCTAAATTGCCCGCGCCGAATTCGATATCTGGCACGGTGGAAATTCAGTCGATCGAGGGGCCATTCGATATAGGTCGCATTTTTTCCCTCATGTCTTGAAAACGAACCCTGGGGCCGGGTTTGCAAAAAGGTTACGTCTTGCTTGACCACTCTCGCCGGCGAACCAGATTCTCGCCCACCATCCGATGCTTGTCCGCCCCGGCCGGCCGAATCGATCTTGGCAGGCATATCGCGGCGAGAGCGGCATTTGGGGAAAAGTCCGCCGAGTAAGTTGTAGTGATCACAATTGTGCGAGTACGCGGTGGTAGGAAAATGGAGCAAAAGAATCCTTACATTTTGGTCTTTTCCGAGAATCTAGGACAGTTACAATTCGGTCGCACTTAAGGGGCACTTTTAGTATAGGTCTAGTCTACTCTGTACTTTGAAGACAGATCTGTAATTTATCGACAATTTTCCACGTGGTTGGGCAGCGAAGTCGCAACGTAGGCATCTCCTCTTTCATCATTATATGCTCGGGCGACCGACCGAGCGACCGACTAGATAATTAGGCAGGCGATGGGTGTTTCGGCATGAAACCGCAGCCACCGTCGTGTCTGTCTGAGCAAGACGAGTGAGCGCCCGTCAGACACACACACACACAAACACACGTACACTCCGCGAGTAATGTGAGCAGACGTCGCCGCCGTGGGATTTTGTCACATCTGTAGCAATCATGATCTCCATCATCAATTAGGCAGGAAGGACAGCTATAGATAACAATAGGGCCGCCAGTGATGTAGCGGATCGCGTCGTCTAACAGTACGAACTTTTTTGCAAAACCTGCCACGGTCGACTAATCCAAGTGACTGACAGTTCATGCTCGTTGTAAGTGCGAGTTTGTGTTACGGCCGCAAGATTTTGCGTTTTCGCTCCAGCTCATCAGCTTCGTTCCCACAGCGAGCTCGAACGTATATGGGCCATTGGGGCAGCCAGCACTGGCTGCGTCAATTGCCAGACGATCACGAATGCCAGCGAGGCAGGTGGGTTCGTAGTTTAATGAGGAGGCCTCGCTTGCTCGCTCGCTCGCTCGCTCACTCACGTCCGGCCGGGCGGCCAACCGTCTGCCTATACCACGCTTTTTCGGCTTCCTCTCAATTTCGTTTACGTAACATGTTTTAAATGAGACTATCCTGGCTGGCTGGCAGGCGTGCTTGCGACGCCGCCGCCGCGCCGCCCACCCTCATATCCAAGCGTCGTGTCATTGTTTGCAACATGCGTACTCTGCTGCGATATTGATCTCGGCCGCATATTTCTATTGTGACACAGAATACGTGTTCGTGCCCCCGAGCATTACATCGAGTCGGATTTGAGATACCTCCCCCACATGCTATACTCCCCTTTCCTATCGTAACGCTCGCAGCATCTCTGTTGATCCGGTTACATCATTATTCGCTCACCTGATACGTACTTCAGCGAACATTCCTACTGTAATTCAAAGTGCACAGCCAATGATAGATTGAGTTCAGGCAAGAATTTCTAGATAAAGGTCTTATACTGCATGTCCTTGATGTCCGATTAGGTGCATTAAATGCAGGGCAGTTATAGCCGCGGCCCCGAAGACGCTAGCTAGGTGTTTGTTGCGAATAATTACTTGCATCATGCAGTTAGCGCGTCCCGTCCGTCCGGCCGACCGGCGTGGATGCGAACACGGTGCCCAGTTAGGTGCAAGCTGCGTATCCGTGCCCTTTAACTCGATCGCTCCTATGCACCGGACCGACAACAAACTGCGCTGGCTGGCATGCAGCCGGCGCGGACGGACGGAGGCGGCGAGGACGCCCCCGGCGCCACTGAACAGTGTTGCTTGTACTTTCAGATGGACCTTAGCTGGCGCGGAAATTCGCAGACCGCATGCAGTTGCAAGAAGTTGTGCCACCTCCCTTGGGGAAGGATCGATATATTTGCAGTGTGTGAACCAATTTTTTTGCGGACACTGCTGCAGTTTAAAGTTTTACGGGCAATGCGTTGTGGCTTTAGATATAGTACATAGGTGGGGAGGATGGCAGTACACGAAAATCAGCACGCACTTAACAACGCGGACAATGCCGTTTTGTCGTAGTGGCCAATTTAATTTGAACATCGGTTCGATCGGTTCCAAGGCAACTTGGCAAGCCTTCTTTCTACGTATACGCACACGTCCGATTGTCTGAAGAGCAATTAGTTTGCACTGGTTCGCGAACGGCCGGAAAGCTGCGGCGTGATAATTGCTCTCCATTTATTGCATATTCGCCCGATCCAACGTCCAAGATTCGGAGGCGAGCAAGCAGGCAAGTTTGTTGGATTGGAATGGCGACGTTGCCGCAAACCATTTTCTGAGAACGTGCAATTGAGTGATGGCGCGAGGTACGCGACGTACAAACGGTGCGGCGCGGCGACGGACAGCCGCGGTTTCCGAAATGCGGTGTAAGAATAGCGCGTGCTGTTCTGCGTCGAGATGCAATTGTGTGCGGACAATGCGCTTTAGCGGCGCAAAATCTGAAGCTGAAATCACTGAGCGGCTCTCACGTAATTTCGTAGAATCAAAGCAATCGTAACGAGCCTTGGCCCAAAATAACCTGTTGACCAGTTTCTCTGTTCTCGCCGAATGCCAGCGCTTTATTGGGCAGTTTGGCAAGCGAACTAGATAAAGAAGGTAGGAGAACAGGTCTCGCCAACCTACTATAACGAGGACCCTTTCTTCCTTGCTGTGTGCGTACAAAAGATCTGGGCCACTCATTCAATCCAAGAATTGAGACTTGACACTCTTGAGCGCCGATCGCCTCCGGCTGGACGCGGCCCCCATCAGCCACCGTCATTTCTGCACCATCCACGGACCGGCCGCGGACCGTCTTTACGTATTTATACTTACGCATTATTGAATTAAGATAGAGTTATACTAGAGCGTGCCACGACCGGTGTCTTTCTCTGTAGCCAGCCATACTAGAACCGCATACTCTATACTATGAGGGCTAGCTGACATTTCCACAGTTAAAAATGGAGATTATTTCATGGCGATTGCATCGTCATTCGCGTACGTACAGATACGGATCGGCTACACAACGCCGGTAAGTACAGGGACTTATATGCCGTGAAAATTGGCCTGAAAGACAAAATGGGCGGATGCCTATCCAACTAGTTTTTCCCCCGATAATTGCATGGCATAGAAACCGCGAGGAGCGTAAACTCGTTTTCTATAGCTGCAACGTACGTTTGCCCTTTCATCCAGAACTCCGTTAGGAAGGTGGGAACTAGGAGTTTGTTCTGGTCGCGGAGACCAAGGGCGGGCGGCCGGGCGACGATTGCCCCGCGGTTTACTTTTTATGCTAGGAACTGTTTATAGACAATTACGTAGGTTGCCGTCACGTCACCCGGCAATCGGGACGTACACACGCGCGCACGTTCGTGTACGGTCAGTCGGTCGGTCAGGCTGTGGGCGGACATTGCAGGACTCATTGTGTTTGATTAAATGTCGAATTCGTCTAGCTCGATCTCTGTCCATCCGTCCGAAGCAAGTCAACGGGGAACAAAGCTCCTCCCTCTGCCCGATTGGAGCAGTCAGAGGACGGACACGGATTCGGTTTGCAAACTGGTACGTGTAGACTCGGGTATAAAGCTAGGACATCGCCTTTCTAAGAATCACGTATTCGTATGGACTTAATGCTACTAGGAAACTCAAAATTACCAACGCGTACGTATGAGAAGGAAGTTGCTCGGGCGCCGATTTTTCTCAGTCAAAAAATAGCGTTTTATTGCTTCCGCGTCACCAAGATATTCGCCGACGTTACAGTGCACTGTCATTGCTAGAGAAGTCCGAGGCGGTGGCTTCATCCGCGACGGCTGCCAATTAATTTCATTTCGCGTACGTGTTAGTATCACATGTTAGGGTTTGGTTTCGAGCATAGTATTAAGTTTAAGAATTCAGTAGGCAAACGTTCAGACCGGCAGCAGGCAGGGTTGAAGGACTATTTCTCTGCCCCCTTATTTATCTCTTGTTCATGTTGGGGTCGGACAGCCTGCCCATAAAGGGGTCGGGGCAGACGGCCTTCTTGACGCCGACGCCGGAGCTGAACTGGGAGTTGCCGCCGGCGAACTTGTTGATCTTGATCTCGACGACGTTGGTGTCGTAGTCGAACTTGATGAATCCCTTGTACCTCTGTCCCTTGTAAATTTCGTCCACCTTGCTGAGCACGTTCTTCTGCACCTTGGCGATGGCGTCGCCCACGCTCATCCTGCTCTCCACGGCAGCCTTGAACGCCAGGAGGGCCTCGTCGCGAAGGTTGTCGGGAAGATCAGACTCCACCTCTGAAGGAAGCAAAGGCAAGATTCAGTATTTCACGTTATAATGTCCTTCCCAATTTGGTAATTACCCTGCAATTCTCCCTTGATGGTGCCCGACGCGGCGGCCTGGTAGCCCCTGGTGTCGCCGGCGCCGGCGGTAACGCTGCAAGCTTGAGCCATGGTGTCGCTCTGTCTGTCTCCTGAGACGCTGCTGAGTGAATTGACCTCGGAGGCGGTGGCCTGCTACAGATATATACTCGCGGGGGCGTTGCTAGGATCTAGAAAGCACGCTTATTAGCGACGCCGACTCTAACACGAGCTCTCGCTTTTTCTCCCACCTTCTTTGGGCGTCGTATGTATGCGCGCTGGCTTTGGGCAAGCTGCTGCACTTGGCACGGGCTCAGGTCAGGTCACAATACTTTTTCTACGCGGACGTACGTACAGAGGAGGCGAAGTGGGCGGGGTGCAACAAATATTCAGATATTCTACGTACAATCGCCGTCTGTCATAACATAACCTGCATTTTAAGAATATCGTTAATTGTCCCTTTTCTTTTTTTCGTCCTAACAAGAAAACCCGCTGACGTCTGTAACTACGCGCCTAAATGTACGGACTACGCGCATACGTACTAGATGTCAATCTCACCTACATACGAGGTGTGTGTCACTTTAAATTACCGCCCCCTCTAACTTTGCGATTCCTAATCCTATCTCCGTCTTTTTGGACTCTTTTGAAAGGCCTGCCTATGCCTGTTTCAAGTTGTTTTATCATACTTTACCGTATCATAGGTGGTTAAGCCACTGCAACACATTTATTACACTAGGTGTATGTTGGGCGTTCCTCTTCC
>JAAUYK010106682.1_pt1 | contig 10959 bp, 9 predicted proteins | sample 7278021 | NCBI WGS metagenome assembly JAAUYK01 (sample SAMN14350223, study PRJNA611818) | marine sediment metagenome | isolation source: surface marine sediment (1.8m) | place: French Polynesia: Moorea | collected 2018-08
AAGGACATCGTTCTCGAAGACGAAAATGTCGGCACCGACCCGGTACTCATCTTCCGATAATGCGTCCAATGCAACTCCATGTTGTTCGGCCAGCGCGATAAACTCCGCCTTCGACATGCCCGACGACACTTTCATAGCGGCGCCGTTGACCGGATCGAACGCGATCATGTCACCTTGAAATGCCATGTCGATCTGCAATCCGCCGCTGGCGTTCCAGTTGAAGGAGCCGTCGGTGACCGCGGCCCGCTGCGGTTCGCCCATCGCCTCCGGGGGCACTGTCGGCGGTTCCTCGACAGGCGCGGCTTGTTGCGTTTCGAGACGCGCAATTCCGGCCATCACCGAGTCGTAGAACGCCTCACGCATCGGCCCTGTTTCCGTTCCCGCGGGAAGATGGGACCACGAGGGCCTGTTGTCGGCGTCGCCCTGCATCGTCCCGTTGTAGACAGAATCACCGCAGGTGACATTGAGCGCGTCGCCCTTTGTCTTCCAGGTGCCGTTACACGCCAGCAATTCCGGGTCGTCGGGATCCTCATCGATGGTGATTTCGGCTTCCCCGCCTGGTTTCAGCGCAGCCTCGACACGGCGTTCGCCATCGTCGTAGAGCCAGATGGAATCTTCCAACTGCGCGGTATCCGCAAACACCGGTATCGCAAAGAGCGCAGCCAAAACCGCCGAGAGAAGTACGGCCCACTTCTTGTTCATATCAGCTCTCCCTGTTTACCTACTGAGTATAGTGGGCCAGACAAACAGTGCCGTGTGGGCGCGAATTTTCCTACTCAAGACAGAGAGTTATGGTTCATCCTAAACAGTGTAGCCGAGCCTCGCGGCTGCGAGATCTCGCATCTGTTCGTAAACATCACGGGCTTCCTCAGCCAAAGATTCGAGGCCGCTTGCATCGGCCGAGGTAGTGGAGGGCACGAAATCGGTTTCGCCCGGAGGAACGTTCAGCGCAGACGACAATCTGGCCCAGACCAGCGCTCCGTGATCGGGTGAGCAGATATCTTCATAGCATACGAAATAGACGTTGTCCGTCTCCCTGTGCTGCTCGAGCAGGCATTTGTAGACGGTGATCCATTGCGAAACCCAGTAACGAACCGAATCTGACTGGGTTATATCCGGCACCGGCTCATCGACGGCAAACTGAAATCGTTTGTGATTCGACCCGAATTCGTGGTGCACAAGCCAGTCCATGTACTTTCGCGAAAACGGATCCTCGCGATGGGTCGTCGAGAAGCGCTGGTGCTGGCGCAACAGCGACGCTGATTGCGCCAGCGGATCGCGGAAAGGAATGACGATAGCGGCTTGCGGGAACGCACGTGCCAGCACGTGCGACCTGAGGATATTGTTGTTGTTCTTTGACAGATACCGGTCCTTTCCGGACTTCAGATTGATCAACGCGACATAGTCCGCGAACTTGCTGATGACGTCGTCGTCAACCTGATGCTGCGACAGAATGCACTTTTTTGTGCTCCGGAAGGCAGGGCTTCGGCGATTCTCTTTTTCCGTCAAGAGCTCGGAGAGCGGTACAGGGTCTTCCACTCGGGGAATTCGCGACCGACGAGTTCGGCCAGCTGCTCGGTTTCCGCCAGCTGCAAAGGTCGCAGGTACTCTATGACGGGCGTGGTATCGATCGAGCGCCGGTCCACCTTGCGCTTCGTCATGGCCCTTACCCTGGTGCGGATCGGTTTCGGGATCATCGGACTCACCGCGCGCCAGGATCGCCAGTGGCGCAACCTGCGTAGAAAGCCGAGCCGAGTCGCGGCATTGACTTCTCGCCCGGTCTTGTTGTGCCGTTCCGGCTTTGACGGCTCGACCGTCTCGTCGACCCCGAGCCAGCGGTACAGGTCCTGCATGCAGGTAACCTGATCGGTCCGGAGCTCCTCCAGTGTCAGCACTCGGACACGCTCGCGCCCAAAGGTCTCCAGGTACGGCTCGATCTGCCGTGCGTAGTGGCTCCATTCGCGATAGCGGGACTCGTCCCGAACCGCTTTCTCGATCAGCCGCGCCTCGTCGTGCCACTTGGCGTTGTGCCAGTAGTGGCTAATGGTTCGCTCGATCGGGTCGCGCAGTATGTAGACGATTCTCGCGTCCGGGTTGAACTCGGCGATGCGCGCGGCAACCCCGTCCACCTGCGGAAGCTTTGCGTAGCTGGTACTTGTCTCGCCCACAACCGTCGCGTCGCCGGCTTCAGCGAACAGCTCCAGGTAGCGGTCGCGGTCGCGCCAGTAGCCGGCACGGTACAGCCCGGGGCTGATCCGCCGAAGCTGCTCGCCGTCGACGAAGTGTGTCGGCTCCTTGACCTCGGACATGAAGATCGACGGGTGCGACGCCAGGTAGTTGTGCAGCGATGTGGTCCCGGACTTCATGGCACCAACAACGAAAAGGTTGGGTAGTCTTGACACGAGTAGCCCTGACGTTTTCGCGACGGTACACGCGGCACCAGGGCTTTGCAAGCGCCCACGGAAGCGAGCTCCAGGGACTCATCGGTCGTGATTCCTGAGCCCTCCGCGCGCCAGCAATGCCTGCTCGGCCGCAGTTGACTTGCCTATGGTTCCACGCGACGATGATTCGCGGTCGCGGTGCAGCGCTCCGGCGAAGGATGACTATGGCCACTGGTACGGTTCCGCGGGTTCTTGGGGCCATCATGCGTAAGGCGCGGGTTTTGCTGCCACGCAAACCGCGACGATTTCACGCTTACTGCGTCGGCGCGGGCAAGACCGGCACGCACTCCGTGCACAATATATTCCGCGCCCACTTTCGTTCAGAGCACGAGCCCGACCGTCTGGAACTCGTCGAGCTGCTCGACGGTGACAAGCTTGGGTCGCTGAGCGCCGACGAGAAGGTCGCGTTCCTGCGCAAGCGGGACCGGCGTATGTGGCTCGAGATGGACGCGTCGGCATTCAATCGGCGGTTCGTCGGCTTGTATACCGAGGTGTTCCCAGAGTCGAGGTTCATCATGACCGTGCGAGACCCGTACACGCGGACCGACTCGCTGATCAACCACATGCTCAATCATCCACCCGAGAATGACCTTCAGAGGCGCCGCCGCGACGCCATCTTCCGGGCTGACGAGTACCGCCACGGCCCCGAGGACGAGCCGCTGCGCGAGCGCGGTTTGCATCCGCTGGACGGCCTGCTGGCCGACTACGCCAGCGCCAACGCGGCCATCGTCGCCTCGATCCCTGCGGAACGGCTACTGATCGTCCGGACCGATCAGCTCGGCAAGAGCGCGGCCGCCCTGGCTCGCTTCCTCGATATCCCCGAGGACATGCTCGACGTCAGCAGATCGCCCGCCTACAAGTCGCCAAAGAAGTACGGCGTGCTTGCAAGCATGGATCCAGACTATGTCGACGCCCGGGTCAGGGCTCACTGCGCTGATCTGTTGGCGGAGCACTTCCCGGAGATCAGGTCGATAACGGACGTAGCAGCGAAGATTCAGCCAAGCACCTGAGCCGGTCGGCGGGGAGCGCCTTTCTAATTCTCGACTGCAGCCATGCGTCGAAAGGTGTCATTGCTGCGCACCAGATCGTCGAAAGAGCCATCTGCGACGATCTTGCCGTCCTCGAGAAGGTATATCCGGTCGCAGGAGCGAACCGTGCTCAGCCGATGCGCGATCTGAATGATCGTCTTGTGCCCGCCGAGCTTATTGACGGCGTCCATCACGACTCCTTCGGTCAGGTTGTCGAGCGCGCTTGTCGCTTCGTCGAGGACCAATACATCGGGGTTCCGGTAAAGTGCTCGAGCGATGCCGATTCGCTGTCGTTGACCGCCAGACAGCCGAACGCCGCGCTCGCCAACCTCTGTGTCGTATCCTTCGGGAAGCTCGCCAACGACGAAATCGTGGAGGTCCGCAATTCTTGCAGCACGTTCGACCGCCTCCATATCGATGTCCGATTCTCTGATGCCCAGCGCAATATTCATGGCGATCGAGTCGTCGGACAAATAGATAGCTTGCGGGACATAGCCGAGGTTTCTTTGCCACTGTCTGCGCGTGACTGAATCGAGCTCCTGTCCGTCTATCAGAATATCGCCCGTCTGTGGAACGAGGAGACCCAGTACGATATCGGCTGTCGTCGTCTTGCCCGAGCCGGTCGGGCCGACCAGAGCTATCGTTTCTCCGGCCTTGATGGATAGCGAAAAGTCGGAGACGACTGCATTGTCCGAGCCAGGGTACGCGAAAGTGACGTCCCTGAGCTCGATCGACGAACGGAGCTCAAGCTTTTTGTGTGCATCGTTCGGAGAGAGACCTTCCTTCGATTCTGAATCGCGAGGCAGGCCCATCGCTAGGAAATCTGTATGCAGACTATCGAGTGCTGCCTCAGACATTCCGAGATGTGTGACGCTGCGGTGCGCGCCCTGCAGGGCAGGCATAAGCCTGTAGCCCGCGAATGCGTAGAGAGCAAAGTGTGGCAAGGCGGCCTGGAAGCCTCCCGAGGTCAGCATCAGGTAAATGAGAACGAGCAGCATGCCTCCGAAGAGTATCGCCTGCATCGCAAGCGACGGGATCTCTCCCAGCAGGGCGCCGGTGATCTGCCGTCGGGCAAAGACCGACGACGGCTGGCGAAAACGATCGACGTACTCTCGTTCCAGACCGCTCAGCTTGACATTTTTTACTCCTCCGAATGCTTCCTCGATCACTCGATAGCGCTTCCGGTTTGCGACGAGGCGGTCGTTGCCCGTCCGTAGGATTCGTCGGCGTATACCAAAGAAGACGGCCGTATAGGCGCCGCCCAGCGTGACCGCAGACGCCAGCGCCAGGACCGGATCCACGGCCACGAGCAGAACGACGAGTAGCAGGGCGGTTATGCCGTTCGATATCAGTTCGAGTGCCGGCCGAAGAGCCTGCCTGACCACTTGCATGACTTCGGCGAGAATCGTTGCGCTTAGTGCGGAGCTGTGCCGAGTCAGGAACCACTGATACGGTTGTGCGAGATAGCCGCCCACCAATCGGCAACTCATTCTGTGACTGGTGAGGAAAGAGAACCGGAGTTGTGCCCATACGCCGACGGTCTTGAGCGCCAGGGACGACATCAGAATGATGAAAAACACGCTGCACAAAACGACAAGGAACTGCTCGCGGGATTTGAAATCGAGCGCCGCGTAGATTTCGGCGAGATACCGGTTCGTTTCGATGATGTCCGGATCGGCCAGTATCGTCATAAGAGGCAACACCGACCCCACACCCAACACCTCGCCAACCGCGACGCAAAACATCAGCAGGAAAAGTATCAGGGCCGACCGCTTTTCACGGCTAGTCAACAGTTCGATCAGCTTCTTGACCGAAGCCATTAATGGTCGGGGGGCAATGGTCTTAGTGGAAGGCATTAAGCAGTGCTATCCGGGGTCGCCGTGTGCAAGAAAGCGCATCAATGCGGTGATGTGCCCACATGGTACGCGTGCTGCGGCGCTACTTCCATGTGTGCATTTTCCATATGTGCTTTCACATTCACTTTCCGGGTTATGGTGACATCGATCTGTTGTGGCGAACTCTAGACAGAGTAGGCGAGCCGGGCGGCTGCCACTTCTCTCATCTGCTCGTAAACATCGCGGGCCTCGGCAGCAAGGGATTCAACACCGTTCTCACCGGTTGAGGTGTTTGAAGCCACGAATCCGGTTTCGCCTGGAGGGATATCCAGCGCGGACGACAGCCTGGCCCAGACCAGTGCACCATGTTCGGGTGAACAGATATCTTCGTAGCATACGAAGTAGACGTTGCCTGTCTCCCTGTGCTGTTCGAGAAGGCTATCGTAGACGGTGATCCAGAGCATCAGCCAGTATTGAATCGAGTCTGAATCCGTCGTGTCAGGGTGTGGCTTGTCGTTGCCAAAATCGAATCGCTTGTGATTCGATCCGAATTCGTGGTGTACAAGCCAGTCCATGTACTTTCGTGAAAAGGGGTCTTCGTGATGAGTCTTCGAAAAACGCTTGTGCTGGTTCAACAGAGACGCTGCTTGCGCCAACGGATTCCGAAATGGAATCACGATCGCGGCTTTCGGGAACGCACGCGCCAGCATGTGCGATCTAAGGATATTGTTGTTGTTCTTTGACAGATATCGGTGCTTACCGCATTTCAGATTGATCAATGCGACATAGTCCCCGAATTTTTCGATGACGTCGTCATCGACTCGATGCCGCGAGAGAGTGGTATTGCCGATGTACCGGTCCCCGGCAAATACGCGCCAAAAGACTTCCTCCAGTGCCTCGGGACTGTCGTAGTCCACACGCACACCGTCTCCATGCGCTCTTTCGGTTTGTTGCATGCGGCGTTGTCCGCGCGAAGAAAGCTTTTGCCAGAAGTTCGGCATCAATGGGAAGGGCATGTCCCTGTAGGTCAGCGACGAAAAACGTCCTGTGTCGTACAGGCTTCTCATCGCTATGGTTGTGCCCGCTCTTGCGAGGCCGCAGACGAAGACATGGTCTTCGGACGGGCGCATATCAGCCTTATGTAGCGACCGCTCGAGATCGAACATGAACTCACAGCGTGCGTCGGAGTTCAGAGCGAGATGGTGAAGTAGCTTCGACAGTCGACCGTAAGCCATCGTGTCAGCGCCGACGAAACCTCAGGTAGACGATCGCGATCAACGTGGACGCGGCGATCGCCTCCAATTCAAGGATCAGCTTTTCCAACCCCAGGTCGACGAAGTGATCCAGGATCAGGAACAGAAGAATAGGCGACAGCACCGCGAACAAGTGCACCAGGAGCATCAACGACGAGGCGCTGGCCCGGAACGCGTATTTCGGCAGGGCCAACTCCTTCCAGTGATCCGAGATGTGTTTGGAGCCGATAACGGAAATCAGCTTCTTATTAGTCTCGACCAGCAACGCAAATTCGGGGACAAGCCGGCTGCGCAACAGCAGTTCGCTGCAAATCAGGACACTCGTTATCAGGCACACCCAGTCCAAGTGTCAGGGTCCGCTCTGTTCAGCCTCGACAGCCTCAGTCTCTTCCTGTGAATCCTGAGGGTCTTCTTCACGAGCCTTCTTCTTCTTCTTCTTCATGGCGCGCTTAATTGGGTAGTAGACGATGGCAAGTATTGCGGCGAAGATTGATACAAGGATCCCGGCGATAGCGGCCAGGACACCTGCGCCCATCCCAGGGCCTACGTAGGCGTGACACGGCACCGCGACGAGCAGCAGTGTGCAGCACAAAAAAACTCGAAGATTCATCAATTCCCCTCTCATTGAAAGCATCGCAGGCTGTCGGCTAACTGCACGTACCGTCGCTGACCGCATCCCTGACGGAATCGCCTGCGGAACGTGGCATGAGTCTCACCCAGTTCATCGTGTAGATCCTGCCGTCGGACGCTCGGTTCACGTACTCCCAGAGGAGATCGCCGGACTGGTCGAACATGATCACGCGTCCATAGTTGGTTTCTTCGACCATCACACCGCCATCGGATGAGAAATCGTGCAGTCCCTGATTCACTGTCTTGATCTGGAGCCTCGAGAACGCCTCCTGAAAGTGCGTCGTATGGGTATCGTCCTCGAGCCGGTAGAGAACCAACTCATTCAGGCCCAGCACAAGATCGCCGCTTGCTCGCGTCGTACGGTTGTTATTGTATACGGACACCGCTCCCGGGCCCACTATGTCAATGTCGTGCTGGTGCATGATCGCGTCCTGTGACCACCAAAGGACCTCGCCGGTTTCGGGTCGAAAAAGAAGCACCATGTTCAAATGCGCCAGACTCAGAAAGACATCGCCTTTCTTCCAGAAGTCGGAGTCTGAAAGCACGGGCTCGACATCGTTCAGGTGAATCGGGTCCGTAACGTAGCGGTCATACACGTACATCCTGTTGATGAGATCGTTCTCGATCAGGATCTCGGTTACTGACTTGCTGTAGAGGACCTCGCCGGTGTCGGAAATCTTTACGATGTGATCGTCCTTGAACGTCTCATCGAACGTTTCCAGGGATGTCCTTCGTACACCCGGCACCCAGTAATCACCATTCTCGTCTCGTTCGAGACTGTGATGGAATGCGAAGTCCGTGTTTTGCCATTCGAGGTCGCCACACATATCGATGGAATACATGGGGGAGTAACTCGCGTGGAATACCAGATCGCCATTCGCTTCTGCGAAGGGATGTCGTACGAGCAGAAATTCTCCGTCTACACCGGGAAACTTGATGAACGGATTGTCGGTCGCCTCGACTCTGAATTCGCTGTCGTCAAGCGGCCAAGAGTACACAATTTCCTGCGTGTCGAGATCAACCAGTTCGACAACGTTGAGTTCGGTTTCTCCATCATAGCGGCTCAGCAGCAAATAGTCGGAAACCGCTTGCGAATCAGGGGCATAGGAGAAATCAAACCCGGCCCTGCCGGCGAACCTCGCGTGCGCATTCTCCGCCATGGACCGGTCACGCTGCAGTGACATATCGGCACTGATCGAATGAGGGTTTTCGTACTCCAGGTACGCTTTTAAATCTGCCGGTATGCTGGCGAGACGATATGCCACCTGCCCGGCAAAACCGAAGGTATCTTCTTTGTGTGCGACGTTTCTTACCATCGCGCCGAACACAATGAGAAGGATCAGAAGAACGGGCACGCTTAGAATGACGACCCAGGTTTCGATCTTGGAAAACAGTATTTTCTCGATTCTATTCATTGTTAGTTTCTGAGAACTCTCAATCGACATTCCAATTGCGCGAAACGCTCACACAACCCCTCACTCGACGATGAATTATGCATGTATATTCGAGGCCGGTGAACAGCCCCGGAATCTCTGTGGCTCGATCCAGTAAGTGGTATTGCTCAGGAAGATATTCGCGGCACTTTCGTGTGCCATTGGAAGGGCAATTATGGTAAAAAATAGTCCTTGGATTCAGTACCTGTGGTTAGATGAAATCCTGAGCCTCACTCCAACAGTCAGTCCGCGCGCGATGTCTCGTCTGCTGACTGTGAATAAGAACCAAACGAAGCGCATGGCCGGAGTTCGACGCCCGGCCCATAGCTCGAACCTAATAAAAGTAGCTCGAACCTAATTAGAACAGGGACAGATTATGCTGCCGAGATTGCGGTGCACGGGGGTCTATTTAGCTGACGTCAGGACCGTTCAGCATCAACAACGTTTCGGCCGCAATGCCTGGCATGCGTTACTGGCGCTTCTGGCGTTGAGCATAGGCGCGACGGCGTCCGCGCAGCAGGGCGATCCGAATCTCGACGCGATCGAAGAGGGGGCCGATTGGCTTCTGACCCAGCAGAACGCACAAGGGGCCTATCCATGGGAGGTCAACGGCGACATCACCGACGAGGCTCAGGGCGCGACAGCCCGAGGAATGCTGCTTTCCAATCTCCTGTTGTCCGCCACGGCGTACCTCGATTCGGCGCTGGCCACGGGTGATTACCTGATCCAAACCTATCCGAGACAGTTCTCCGACGGCGACCCCGACATTCATTCGCTCGATGTGCTGTTCCTGCACGAGCTGAGCCGAGTTTCCGGCGACGAGGCATACGCTAATTTCGTCCGGGCGAATCTCTGGGGCAAATTGAGGCTGGGCATCTACGGCGAGAACAACGACCAGGACATTGAGGCCTGGGCGGAAGTCATCCCGGTTCTGGAAGATTACAATTTCTACGTCGCCATGGAGCCCTTGTTTCGGGCGCTACCGGCCATCGCCGCCCACTATATCGACGAACCCGACATGGCCAACGCGCTGATGCAGAGCGCCATCCAGAAGTTCGAAGAAGTCGACGCGACATCGGACCCACGCGGCGACCTTCCCGGCATCGCGGCAGCCGTCCTTGCCTCGGTGCACACAGGTATCGATCTCGATCCGACCGTGGGCCGTTTCGCCGATTTCGACACGACGCTGGAATTCGTTGAGTACATGGTCAGCTTCCAGCGGCCCACGGGCGACTGGCCGCCACACACTGGCAACGAGCCGGGCTTCGTCGGAGACACCAGCACTACATCGTGGGTGATCATCGCGCTTCAGGCGTGGAGCGCGTCGCAGTATCAGCTCGAAATCGAAAACGCCCGCGGATTCATCCGCAGCGTCCAGGAGCCCAATGGCCAGATCCTGACCAATCCGGGCTGGTCGCCCGAAACGGTTACCGGAATACAGGTTCACGCCGAAGCATTGCTCGCGCTGGGTACGGATGACGGCGAAATGATGGATTTCGTGCTCGGGCCATTGAACCAGGCGCCGGTTGCGAACGACGACTCGGCTTCGACCCCGGTAGATGCCGCAGTCGATATCGACGTATTGAGCAACGATTCCGATGTCGACGGTGCAATCGACGCGACCAGCGTGTCGATCAACTCACTCGCGGCGAACGGCGTGGCGAGCGTCGATCCCGTCAGCGGTATCGTCACCTACACGCCTGACCCCGGTTTCTCAGGCAACGACTCGTTCACGTACTCGGTGGCGGACGATCTCGGCGCAGTCTCCGACAACGCTCAGGTCTCGTTATCGGTCTCCGGGCGCACCGTGGTGTTGACACCGATAGCCGACGCTTATGTGTCGGCGGCCCAGCCCAACAGCAATTTCGGCACTGCCGGCGATCTGCAGTACCGCAGGCAGCCCGGAAATCACCTTCTGTCCTACCTCAAGTTCGATGTTGACGTGCAGGGTGGGACGATCGACGGTGCCACGCTTCGCCTGCGGCTCACGTCTCCCAGCGGTGGATCCGGGACGCTTTACACCGCGTCCAACAACTACGTCGGAAGCGCCACTCCCTGGACTGAAACGGGTCTCACCTGGTTGAACGCCGATCTGTCGACAGGGAACGCATTGGCGACGATCAACGGTCTCGGTACGGCGGGCTGGTTCGAGATTGACGTGAGTGGCACCGTCACTGACGAAGGGCAGATCAGTTTCGGGTTCATCAATTCAGTCAATTTGTTCGGGGCATTCAGTTCGCGGCAGGGAGCGTTCCCGCCGGAACTCGTGCTCCAGGTCACGGATCCGCTACCGTCGGACGTGACGCCGCCGACGGTGACGATTACCTCGCCGACCTCGC
>JAAUYK010005692.1_pt1 | contig 10953 bp, 7 predicted proteins | sample 7278021 | NCBI WGS metagenome assembly JAAUYK01 (sample SAMN14350223, study PRJNA611818) | marine sediment metagenome | isolation source: surface marine sediment (1.8m) | place: French Polynesia: Moorea | collected 2018-08
GCACAATTAGGATTACAATATTTGTTATCTGATGAAGGAAGATATTTACGTCATCAATTGTTGTTAGCCTTAACAGAAGACGATCGCTTACACACCGAAGAAGTTCAACGTATTTGGGCGTTAATTAGTGACGATCTTCAACCCCAACAATTATTTGGTGTTGCTATGAAGGCATTTCAACAATTCTCGAGTGTAGGAGTTGCTGCCATTCTTCCCAAAACAGCCGATTTCAATTAACCTATTATTCATTCGGGTTTTTCATGTACTATTTACCTCAGCCTCCTTATTTCCTAATCTTTGCCGGTTTATTCATCGGCCTCACCTGTGGTTTAGCCTTTGAAGCTACCCTAAAGTCTCAAGTTAAAGTGATGTTAAATAAGCCTGTCGATCAAATGCTAAAAGGTTCTGGTTTACAGTTACCTTTTTTTGGTATTTGTGTTGGTATTTGCGTCTTTCTTTCTTCGGGTTTAGAGATTTTTATTTTTGACCGTTGGCTATCTTATGCCCTTTCTTTACCCATGACCATTTTTATTGCTGCTTTAGTATGGATACAACTGGCAAGCGTATTAAAACAGTTAAAAGAAGGTGGATCAAAAGCAATTGATTTAGACGCTTTTTATTAAAGAAATTGTAAGGATTCAGCGATAAGCTATCAGCTTACTTTCTAGAATACATTTGGGGGCTTAATAATATTAAGCCCCTACTTTTTAAATTTTGAATTGTTGAATATATCTCCACCCTTCCCACCCTCATTCAACTGAAATATTGATACACCCAATTAAAAACTAATGTAAGTTAACCAGGTGGCCAAGATAAAGATCGCCCTCCTAAAATATGTAAATGAAGATGATCAACGGTTTGGCCTCCATCATCTCCATTATTAATAACCACACGATAACCATTATTTAACCCTGCTTGTTGGGCAACTTGTTTCACTTTCATTAAAAGATGTCCTAAAATACGATGATCCTCTTCTTGCGCTTCTTCTAGTTTAGGAATAGGTTTTTTCGGAATGACTAAAATATGAGTGGGTGCTTGAGGGTTAACATCAGTAAAAGCTAAGCATAAATCATCTTCATAGACGATATTGGCTGGTATTTCTCGCCGGATAATCTTACTAAAGATTGTATCAGTCATTGTCTCATTTAATCAGTGACAATTTCTTATTTTATCATTTAGGGGCTTACTCATTCTGTATCTGGATCAAGTCAGGGACTATAATAGATAATTAAATCTTTTTAGAGAAGAGGAATGAAACATGAATCAAGGTAAAATTGTTGCTGTTATTACCGGCGCTATTTCTATCTTTCTAGCAGTTGCTTATTTAGTGATTGTTCAATTATTGGACTTTCGAGGCGAAATGATACCTGCGCCAACTTTGGAGATGATCTTCAATCTTTTTTAGTTTATCAATAATTGTAACAGTTTGCAGACATCCTCTAGGAGTTCTCAAACTTTTCTCGTTACACTGAATAACTATATCTGCGCACCCTCCTTTTTTTGACTAATTTTTTGCTATGATTCCTTTGCAACTTACCCTAAAAAACTTTTTGAGTTATCGAGATATAATCCTTGATTTTCGGGGGTTACATACTGCCTGTATTTGTGGGGCAAATGGTGCAGGAAAATCATCTTTATTAGAAGCAATAACCTGGGTTATTTGGGGAAAAAGTAGAACGGCAACAGATGAGGATATTATTCATACTACCGCAGCCTATGTTAGGGTTGATTTCGAGTTTATTTGTTATGAACAAAGTTATCGGATTATTCGTAGTCGTCAACGGGGAAAAAGTAACACTTTAGACTTTCAAATTAATAGTGGTGATGAGTTTATTTCTTTGAGTGGTAAAGGTGTTAGGGCGACTCAAGATATTATTATTGCTACCTTGAAATTAGATTACGAGACTTTTATTAATTCGGCCTATTTACGTCAAGGAAGGGCTGATGAATTTATGTTACGGGGGGCAACAGATAGAAAAAAAGTTTTGGCAGAGTTATTAAAGTTAGAGGAGTATCAAAAATTAGCAGAAAAAGCCAAAGATTTATCTAAACAATATAAAGGACAAGTTGAACAAATCAAGTTGAACTTAGACAGAATTAACCAACAGATAGAAGAGAGAAAAAATATTAATACTCAGCAAAAAGTGATTAATGAAGAGATTGAAAAATTACAAAATTTACAACAAGCTGATCAACACAAATTACAAATAATTAAACAAAAAAATAATCATCGTCAAGCTTGGTTAGAACAATTTACATGGCATCAAAATAAACAACAAAATTTAGTAAAAGAAGCACATAAATTAAATAAGGAATCTGGTGAGTTAGCTAATAAAATTAATAATTCAGAAACTATGATTAGTCAAGAACAAGAAATTACTGAAAAATACGAAGAGCTATTAATATTACAAAAACAAGAAGAAACTTTGTCCCATCAATTCCAAATTTCACAGGAACTTCAACAGGAAAGACAAAAAATAGAACAAGAAATTTTCAAAAAAAATAATCAATTACAATTACAAATTCGTCAAGAAAAAACTCGTTTAGAACAGTTAGAAGAAAATGAAAGAGAATTACAAAAAATAATTAGTCAATCCAAAGAAATTAAAGCAGCAGTAGAAAAGTTAAACAATCATCGTCAAAGATTACAAGAATTAGATAAATTACAACATAAAGTTACCCCTTTGTTGAAACAGAAGCAAAATTTAGAAACAGAATTAGCAAAAATAAAAGCTAATCTAGAAGCAAAGTTAGAACAATTTGAAAATTTAGAAGCTCAGTACAATCAAGAATTGAAAAAAATACCAGAAAGACGACAACTTCTTTTAGAGTTAGATAGTCAAATTCAAGAAATTGATAATCAGAAAGTTTATCAGATACGGGTTAAAGAAAAATCGCAAGAAAGAAAATTGAAACAAGAAAAATTAATAGTTAATCAACGTAACTATACAGAAAAAATAGACGAATTACAGCAAAAAATAAACTTATTAAATAATCCAGACTCTGCTTGTCCTTTATGTGAACAAGAATTAGATGAAAGTCGTCGTCATAATGTTGTTGATAAAACTCATCAGCAACAGCAGAGACTTCAAGAACAGATTTGGTTTTTACAAGAGGAACTATCTGTTATTAAGCGAGATATTAAATCATTAACTATTGAAGATAAGCAGTTAGAAAATAAGCTAAAAAATTCAGAAAGTATTCAACAAGATTTTTCTAGAATAGAGGCACAACTTGATCAAGCAGGAGAGGTAAAAATTAAGTCAAAGAAATTACAAAAAGAAAAAGAATCTATTGAAAACTTAATCCAAACAGAAACCTACGGAATGGATATACAAAATGATATTAAAACTATTAGTAAAAGATTAGAAGAACTGAATTATGATGAACAAAGTCATGGTTTAGCTAGGGGAGAAGTTGATCGATTAAGATGGGCAGAAATTAAACAAGCTAGAATAGAAGATGCTATCCGTAACCAAAAGAAAATAGCTCAAAAAAAGCCAGAAATTATAAATAAAATTGAAAAATTAGAAACAGAAATAAAAAAATTAGAAACCGATTCAGAATTAAGACAAAAAATAGACAAAATAGAAGGGGAATTAAATAACTTGAACTATGATAGAGCTTATCATCAAAGAATTTCTAGTTATATTCGTAAATCTCAATCTTGTGTGGTTGATTATCAAAAATTGCAAGATATTAAACAACAATATCCTCAATTGAAAGAACAGTTAGAAACTGTTACAAATAAAATCAATAATAATCAAGAAGAAAAAAAAGATACAGAAAAATTTATACAACAATTATCAACTCAATTAGAAACTATTGAAGATTATACAGAAGAAATTGAAAGATTAGAAACACAACTTAAATTAGAAAGGAAAAAATTAGATAATTTACTGGGTAAAAAAGGAAGAATAGAACAATCTTTATCTCAATTAGAAAGCTTTAAAAAAGACCAAGAAGAACAAGAAAAACAATATAAAAATATTCGTAAAAAATATCGAGTTTACACAGAATTAACTCAAGCTTTCAGTAAAAATGGTATTCAATTATTAATGATTGAAAATGTTTTACCACAATTAGAAGCAGAAACAAATCAAATATTATCACGATTAACAGGTAATCAATTTCATATTAGATTTGTAACACAACGTGCCGGAAAAAGTGGCAGTTCTCGAAAAAAATCAGCTAAAATGATCGATACCTTAGATATTATTATTTCCGATACAAAAGGCAGTCGTGCCTATGAAACTTACTCAGGAGGTGAAGCATTTAGGATTAATTTTTCTGTGCGTTTAGCCTTAGCTAAATTATTAGCACAAAGGGCAGGAACTACATTACAAATGTTAATTATTGATGAAGGTTTTGGAACGCAAGATGCAGAAGGATGTGAACGTTTAATTGCAGCTATTAATGCTATTTCTTCTGACTTTTCTTGTATTTTAGCTGTCACCCATATGCCCCGTTTTCAAGAAGCTTTTCAACATCGTATTGAAGTATATAAAACTAATCAAGGATCAAAAATTAATTTAGTTAGTTAACTATCTTAAATCTCTAAAAAATCCTAGTATCTAATAGTGTTATATTTAAAATAAATTTGGTATAATTAAATTAGGGTTTTATTATTGAGGTCAAAAAATATGATTAATCCTCTAGAAATAAACTGTGATTCTTTACAAATGACAGATGAACAATTTTTTCAACTGTGTCAAGACAATCGTAATTTAAGGTTTGAAAGAAATAGCAATGGAGATATATTAATTATGCCACCAACTGGAGGAGAAACAAGCAACCGTAATATTGAAATTTCTTATCAAGTTCAAGCATGGAGTCGTCAAAATAAATTAGGAATAGCGTTTGATTCTTCTGGAGGGTTTACACTACCAAATAAGGCAGATAGGTCTCCTGATGCGTCTTGGATACCTCTAGAAAAGTGGAATGATTTAACATCAGAACAGCGTCAAAAATTCTTACCTTTATGTCCTGATTTTGTTGTTGAATTACGTTCTCCTAGTGATAGTTTAAAGACGTTACAAAACAAGATGAAAGAGTATTTAGAAAATGGCACAAAATTAGGATGGTTAATTAATCCAAAAACTAAACAAGTGGAGGTTTATAGACAAGGTAAAGATGTAGAAATATTAGATAATCCTAAAACTTTATCAGGGGAAGATATATTACCTGATTTTGTTTTAGATTTAGAATTAATTTGGTAGAATGAAATTAGAGCTTAATTATTGAGGTCAAAAAATATGATTAATCCTCTAGAAATAAACTGTAATTCTTTGCAAATGACAGACGAACAATTTTTTCAACTGTGTCAAGATAATCGAGATTTAAGGTTTGAAAGAAATAGCAATGGAGATATATTAATTATGCCACCAACTGGAGGAGAAACAAGTAACAAAAATAGTTCAATAAACTATCAACTTTACGCCTGGAATCTTCAAAATAAATTAGGTATTACCTTTGATTCATCTACAGGTTTTAAGTTACCAAATAAGGCAGATAGATCACCTGATGCGTCTTGGATACCTCTAGAAAAGTGGAATAATTTAACCCCTCAACAGCGTCAAAAGTTCTTACCTTTATGTCCTGATTTTGTCATTGAATTACGTTCTCCCAGTGATAGTTTAAAAACGTTACAAAATAAGATGAAAGAGTATCTAGAAAATGGCACAAAATTAGGCTGGTTAATTAGTCCAAAAACTAAACAAGTTGAAATTTATAGACAAGGAAAAGAAGTGGAAATATTAGATAATCCCAAAACATTATCCGGGGAAGATATATTACCTGATTTTGTTTTAGATTTAGAATTAATTTGGTAGAAAAAGTATTAATTTTTACAACAAAATATTGACATCATTAATAATTACTTAGGGGTTTAACACTGTTAAACCCATCTTGATATATTATGCTGCTAACAATAAACAAGCTTGAATATCTTCAGATTCTAAGTCAGGAAAATCAGCTAATATTTCTGATACTTCTACATTCAAAGCTAACATTTCTAAGATATCTGTTACCCTAATTCTCATACCACGAATACAAGGTTTTCCTCCACATTGTTGAGGGTTATAAGTAATTCTATTTAATAATTCTTGTTGTTGATTCATTGTCATATCTACCGTAGGGTGGGTTAGACGGGGATAATATCAATTATAACCAGTATTTAACTATCCGTCGTAACCCACCAATATACATAAATATCGCACGGGTTTAACACTGTGTTTTACCCATTCTCTAAGAATAACAATCTAGCTTAATCATAAAGGATTGGGCATAATATTATTATGCCCCTACAAGGTTTATAATTCAATTAAATATTTAAAATTGATATCAGTTACCATAGGGTGGGTTAGATGGGGATAATATCAATTATAACCAGTATTTAACTATCCGTCGTAACCCACCAATATACATAAATATCGTAGAGGTTTAACATTGTTAAAACCATGTCAGTAATTTATATAGTAGATAATAAATAATCTTGAAGATGTCTTGCTTCTCAGTTATAATACGTTAGGATAGAGTATCATTATCTGAATATTACTATGCTTAATAGTTTACTTGATTTTTTACGAGATCCAGCTTGGACAGCAATAGGAGTTATTTTTAGCTTGATATTTGGATTTATTGGATTTTATTATACAGCAAGAAATAAATTATGGCTGTATTTATCCATAATAGTTGCAGTATTTATTCTTGGTTTAGGGTTAGGAACTGGATGGGAAAATCAACCCCTTGTTTCTGCTTCTGAAGCTCCTTTAATTCCAGTAGATTCGACGAAAGGTTGGCAATCAACAGGTATTAATGTAAAGAAAGGAAATACAGTAATAATTAGTGTTAAAGGTGGAAGTTGGACTCTAGGGAGAAGATTAATAGATATTAAAAAATATCCAGATATTGATCAAGCATATATATCTACTCCTAATCTTGATGAATTATGGCATCAATTTTCTGAAAATACCGGAGAAGGATATGAGTCTTTAAACTGTGTAACTTTAGAATGTCCTGCTGCTCAAATCAAGGCAAAGTTAGGAAGTTTAATTGCGAAAATTTCTAATGAGAAAAATCCTAAACTTGACGAATTTTTTGAAGTTGGTAAAGAAACTAGATTCACATCACCTATAGATGGGATTTTATTATTAACAATGAATGATAGGGATAAAAATGATAATTCTGGAATACTTTTAACAAAAATAAATGTTGTCCCATAAGTTGAAGACTATATGAAAATTCTCTAGGATGAATAGGTTGTAAATATAAATCATTCATAATTAATAATTGAGAACTAATCTAAACACTATCTTATCTAGAATTATATTAATCTTGTTCTCTCTTTCATCTCAAAACCTTAAACGAATCTTAAAAAAATCAGAGCAAATATAAGAACATCCCGAAAAAACCGTTAAAATCAAAATCCTGTAGTATAACTTGTCTTAAGAAACACCATAGATCAAAAACTCTTAGTTTCGATAGCATGGGAAATAGAGGCCCGTTGATTCACCCAACCGTTAAATACTTGTCCCCCCATAGACACAGGTTCAACTAACACCTTCTAACCGAATCGATACCTTAACCATTCCTTAAGCTACGGTTGAGTTGCAGACTAAACCCACTTAAGCAACCTAGTTACCCTTAAATTTTGACTCGTATGGATGAGCGCAACATAATGAATATGACCCAAAATACCCATAACCAACCCAACGCAACCTATATGGGAATACCCTCCCTAGTTGAAGAAAGAGACGCTTGTGGGGTAGGATTTATAGCAGATGTGAAAGGTAAAGGCAGCCATAAACTGATCCAACAAACCTTAACTGCGTTAGACTGTATGGAACATAGAGGCGGTTGTAGCGCAGATAATGACTCAGGAGATGGATCGGGGATCATGACCGCTATTCCCCGTGAGTTATTAGCCTCCTGGTTTGCCGAAAAAGGCTTAACTATGCCTCCTGTGGAACAGTTAGGGGTGGGGATGGTATTCTTGCCTCAAGATAGCAGTAAAAAAGAAGAACAAAGATCCTACGTTGAAAGCGTTGTTAAGGGTGCAAACTTAACCGTTTTAGGATGGCGTGAAGTTCCTGTTAAACCTGAATTTTTGGGAGTTCAAGCAAAGGAAAACCAACCCCATATTGAACAAATAATGATCACGTCTCCTGAAGGGTTATCCGGGGATAAGTTAGATCGGGTTTTGTATATCGTGCGATCGCAGATCGGGAAACGGTTAGCGGATGATTTTTATATCTGTTCCTTTAGTTGTCGTACCATTGTTTATAAAGGGATGGTACGCAGTGAGGTATTAGGACAATTTTATCAAGATTTAACCGATCCTAACTATATTAGTCGCTTTGCTGTCTATCACCGTCGGTTTAGTACCAATACTATGCCGAAATGGCCTTTAGCTCAACCAATGCGTTTATTGGGTCATAATGGAGAAATTAACACCCTCATCGGTAATATTAACTCCATGACCACCAGAGAAGTTAAATTAAATGCACCAGGGTGGAAAACAGAGGAACTAGAAGCATTAACCCCCGTTGTTAACACAGCAAACAGTGATTCCTATAACTTAGATAGTGCCTTAGAATTATTAGTAAGAACTGGTCGCAGTCCCTTAGAAGCGGCCATGATCTTGGTTCCCGAAGCTTACAAAAATCAGCCCGATCTCAAAAATTATCCCGAAATTACCGATTTTTATGACTATTATAGCGGTTTCCAGGAACCTTGGGACGGTCCAGCATTACTAGCATTTAGCGATGGTAAAATGGTAGGTGCTTGTTTAGATCGCAACGGTTTACGGCCTGCAAGATATTGTATAACCAAAGATGATTATGTAGTCGTTGGATCAGAAGCAGGAGTTGTAGATATTCCTGAAGCAGATATTATCGAAAAAGGAAGACTTGGCCCCGGACAAACCATTGCAGTTGATTTAACTAGCCAAGAAGTGTTAAAAAATTGGCAGATAAAACAACGTATTGCTAAAACCCATCCTTATGGGGAATGGTTGCAAACCCATCGTCAACAACTAACCCCTCAAACCTTCTCAGATACCCTTCTCTTAAGCGACAAGCAACAACTCTTACAACAACAAACCGCTTTTGGTTACACCGCAGAAGACGTAGATATGATCGTGGTTCCCATGGCCACCCAAGGAAAAGAACCCACTTTCTGTATGGGAGATGATATTCCCTTAGCTGTGTTATCAGACAAACCCCATCTACTCTACGACTATTTTAAACAACGGTTTGCTCAAGTAACTAACCCTCCCATTGATCCTTTACGGGAAAGTTTAGTCATGTCGTTGAAGATGTTGTTAGGGGAAAAAGGAAACTTACTCGCTCCTAAAGCAGAAGACGCTAAACTACTACAAATAGAAAGTCCCGTTCTCAACGAAACCGAACTAGAACAAATCAAAAACTCTGATTTTAATGTTACTCAGTTATCCACACTGTTCGATATTACAACAGGGCCAGAAGGTTTAAACACTGCTTTAGAGAGACTCTGTAATGAAGCAACCGCAGCAGTAGAAAACGGTTCAAAAATTCTCATTTTAAGCGATCGCCTTGTGGGAGTCACAAGTATTAATGAGACAACCAGTTATATTCCTCCCTTACTCGCAGTAGGAACCGTCCACCATCATTTAATTAAACAAGGGTTACGCTTAGAAACCTCCTTAGTGGTAGATACGGCCCAATGTTGGAGTACCCATCATTTTGCCTGTTTAGTCGGTTATGGGGCCTCTGCTGTTTGTCCTTATTTAACCCTAGAAACCATCCGTCAATGGTGGAATGACAGCAAAACTCAGAAGTTAATGGCCAACGGGAAACTAGCAACCATTACCTTAGATGAAGCATTAGGAAACTATCGTCACGCAGTAGAAGCAGGGTTATTAAAAATTCTCTCCAAAATGGGAATATCCCTCTTAGCATCCTATCATGGGGCCCAAATATTTGAAGCCATCGGCCTCGGTATGGAGTTAGTCAACATGGCCTTCAAAGGGACAACCAGTCGTGTTGGTGGTTTAAACATGGCAGAACTCTCTCAAGAGATAATCGCCGTTCATAGTCGCGCCTTCCCCAGTTTAACCGATAAAAAACTGAAAAACTTCGGCTTCATTAACTACCGTCCCGGGGGAGAATACCACATGAACTCCCCAGAAATGTCCAAATCTCTCCATAAAGCTGTTAAAGCCTATAAAATTGGACAAAATGGGGCAAATAAAGAGGCTTACGATCACTACGAGATGTATCAAAAATACCTCGAACAGCGTCCTATTACTGCCTTACGAGACCTCTTAACCTTCAAAAGTGATCAACCCTCTATCCCCGTCCAAGAAGTTGAACCAGTGGAAGACATAGTTAAACGCTTCTGTACCGGCGGAATGTCCTTGGGTGCATTATCAAGAGAGGCCCACGAAACCTTAGCGATCGCCATGAACCGCTTAGGGGCCAAGTCCAACTCAGGAGAAGGAGGAGAAGATCCCACCCGTTTTATTCGTCTCTCCGATGTAGATGCAGAAGGACATTCCCCCACATTCCCCCATCTTAAAGGTTTACGCAACGGTGACACCGCTAGTTCTGCCATTAAACAGATCGCTTCAGGACGCTTTGGAGTCACTCCCGAATACCTGATGAACGGGAAACAGTTAGAGATCAAAATGGCCCAAGGTGCAAAACCAGGAGAAGGCGGCCAGTTACCAGGCAAAAAAGTTAGTTCTTATATTGCCATGTTACGCCGTTCTAAAGCCGGTGTTACCCTCATTTCTCCCCCTCCCCACCACGATATCTACTCCATCGAAGACTTGGCCCAGTTAATCTTTGACTTGCATCAAATTAACCCTAGTGCTAAGGTATCCGTTAAATTAGTCGCAGAGATCGGCATCGGAACCATCGCTGCTGGTGTGGCCAAAGCTAACGCAGACATCATTCAAATATCTGGTCACGA
>JAAUYK010143341.1_pt1 | contig 10949 bp, 10 predicted proteins | sample 7278021 | NCBI WGS metagenome assembly JAAUYK01 (sample SAMN14350223, study PRJNA611818) | marine sediment metagenome | isolation source: surface marine sediment (1.8m) | place: French Polynesia: Moorea | collected 2018-08
CAGGCGGGCCGACGGTGAACCCCATGAAGCGGGTGATGCCGACGAAGATGATCGAGACCGAGGTCCCGATGATCGACATCTTCAACTGCCTGGTCGAGAGCCAGAAGATCCCGATCTTCTCCGTGGCGGGGGAGCCCTTCAACGCCCTGCTGGCCCGAATCGGCTTCCAGGCGGAAGCGGACGTGGTGGTCTTCGGCGGACTGGGTCTCATCTTCGACGACTACCACTTCTTCCGCACCCAGTTCGAGGAGCACGGCGTCTTCCACCGCACGGTCATGTTCGTGAACCAGGCCTCCGACCCCATCGTGGAGCGGATGAACGTGCCGGACATGGCGCTCGCGGTCGCGGAGAGGTTCGCGGTGGAGGAGCGCAAGAGGGTCCTCGTGCTCCTGACGGACATGACCGCCTACGCGGACGCGATGAAGGAGCTCGGCGTCGCCCAGGAGCGCATCCCGGCGACGCGCGGCTACATGGGCGACCTCTACACCCAGCTCGCGCGGCGTTACGAGAAGGCCTGCGATTTCCAGGGCGCCGGCTCCGTCACGATTCTCACGGTCACCAGCATGCCCGGCGGCGACGTCACGCACCCCGTTCCGGACAATACGGGCTACATCACGGAGGGGCAGTTCTACCTCCACGAAGGCGTGATCGACCCCTTCGGCTCGCTGTCACGGCTGAAGCAGAAGGTCATCGGCAAGGTCACGCGGGTGGACCACGGGCAGATCATGAATACCATGATCCGCTTCGACTCCAGTGCCAAGGAGGCCCAGCAGAAGCAGCAGATGTCCTTCGAGCTCTCCGAGTTCGACGAGAAGCTGCTGCGCTTCGGTCGCCTGTTCCGCGAGCGCTTCATGAAGATCGAAGTGTCCATGCCGCTGGTGGCCGCCCTGGACCTGTGCTGGCAGACCCTCGCCGAGTGCTTCGAGCCGCAGGAGCTGCTGATGAAGGACGAGCTCGTAGCCAAGTACTTCCCGAGGCGGGATGCCGCGGCCGGCGCGCAGGCGCCCGCCGCAGCGGTCCCGGCGAGCTGAAGCGGCGATGGCGAAGCTCCGGCTCAGCAAGAGCGGGCTGGCCCAGGAGCGCGCGCAGCTCAAGATCTACCAGCGCACGCTTCCCTCCCTCGACCTCAAGCGCCGTCAGCTCAGCACGGAGCTCGACAACGCCCGGCGCGCGCTCGCCGAGGCTCGGAAATCCGTCGACGCGCTCGAGACGGAGATCGGCAGCGAGCTTCCCATGCTGGCGAATCGGGAGATCCGGTTGAGCGGCCTGGTGAAGATGACCGCCTTCGAGCTGGGAGAGGAGAACGTGGTCGGAGTGAAGCTTCCGCGTCTCGAGCGCATCGAGTGCGAGATCGCGGACTACACGATGCTGGCCCGTCCGGCCTGGGTGGACCTGGCGGTCGATCGCCTGGTGCGGATCGCCGAGGAGCGCACGCGGCTGCTGGTCCTCGAGGAGCGCGTGCGGATCCTCGAGTATCAGGAGCGTCGGGTCACCCAGCGCGTGAATCTCTTCGATCAGATCCTGATCCCGACCGCGAAGCGGAACATCAAGCGCATCCAGATCTTCCTGGGCGACCTGGAGCGGGCGGCGGTCGTGCGCTCGAAGCTCGCGAAGGCCAAGCAGGTGAAGGCGCGCAGCGCCGCGCTGGTCGGAGGGGTGCGGGAGTGAGCATCGTCGACCTGGCGAAGGTCACGCTGATCGGACACGCGGACGACAAGGAGCAGGTGGTGGCCGAGCTCCAGGAGCTGGGCTGTCTGCACCTGATTCCGCTGTCGCCCGAAGGAGAGCCTCGCGGCGAGCCCGGGTCGTCGCGCGAGTCGCACGAGGCGTTGAAGTTCCTCGCGAGTGCGCCGCAGCGGCGGCGGCAGACGGTGGACGGCTCGGGCTTCGACGCCTTCGAGGTCGAGCACAAGGCTCTCGACCTCCAGAGACGGCTCTTCGAGCTGCGCAACGAGCGTGACTTCCTCGAGTCGCGCATCGCGTCGCTCGCGCCGTGGGGCGATTTCGAGTTCCCGCCGCTCGAGCAGCTGGCCGGGCAGCGGCTGTGGTTCTACGCCGTGCCACACCACGAGCTGAAGCAGCTGCCCGAGAGGGGCCTGCGCTGGGAGGTGGTTCGCAGGGACCATCGCTTCTGCTACGTGGTCGTCGTCTCCGAGGAGGAGCCGGAGCCGGACACCATGCCCGTTCCCCGTACGCACACGGGCAGCCGGTCGCGTCGCGAGCTGCTGGGTCGCCTGGAGGAGGTGCTGGTCGCCATCGAGGACGTCGAGGCGGAGCGCTACGGCCTCACGCGCTGGTGCACCCTTCTCGGGCGCGCGCTCGACGGCCTCGACGATCGGGCCGAGCGCGCGCGGGCCGCGGCGCAGACGGCGCGCTCCGGTCCGGTCTACGCGCTCCAGGCCTGGGTGCCACGGGCGCGGCTGACGGATCTCGAGGCCTACGCGGCGAAGCGCGGCCTCGTGCTGCAGATCTCGGAGCCTCAGGAAGGCGACGAGCCGCCGACGCTCTTCGAGAATCCGCCGGCGCTGCGCGGCGGCCAGGACCTGGTCACCTTCTACATGACGCCTGCCTACTGGGTCTGGGATCCGTCCTCGGTCGTCTTCGTCTCCTTCGCGGTCTTCTTCGCGATGATCCTGGCCGACGTGGGCTACGCCTTCGTGCTCGGAGCGATCGCGCTCGCCTTCTGGAAGCGGATGGGACGCTCGGACGCCGGGTGCCGCTGGCGCATCCTGCTCGGAGTGCTCTCGGGTGCCACCGTCGTCTACGGCGTGCTGGTCGGCAGCTACTTCGGCGTGTCGCCGCCGCCGGAGTCCCTGCTCGGTCGACTGAGCATCCTCGACCTCGGGGACTTCGACACGATGATGAACCTCTCGATCGCCATCGGGGCCGCCCACGTCGCCTACGCGAACGTGCGGGACGCGCTGCGCCACCGGAGCTGGCAGAAGCGCGTCGCACCGCTCGGGTGGGCCACGGCGATTCTGGGAGGGCTGTGCGCCTGGAGCGGGGTGCAGACCGACTCCGAGACCCTGGTGCGCGCGGGTGCCGCGGTCGGGACCGCGGGCCTGCTCGGCGTGGTGGGCTTCGCCGGTGCGGGGGAGCCCCCGCTCAAGCGCGCGCTCCGGGGCGTCGCGGCACTCACGGGGATCAGCAGCGCCTTCGGCGACGTGCTCAGCTACCTGCGGCTCTTCGCGCTCGGCCTCGCGTCCGCCTCGCTCGCCTTCGCGTTCAACGACATGGCGGGCAAGATCAGCGACGCCGTTCCCGGGATCGGATTCCTGTTCGCGATCCTGGTGCTGCTCATCGGACACACGATGAACTTCGTGCTCAGCGTGAGTAGCGGTTTCATTCACGGGCTGCGACTGAACGTGATCGAATTCTTCAAGTGGGGTGTGAAGGACGAGGGAACGCCGTACCGCACCTTCGCACGAAAGGAGACAACGCCATGGACGACTTCATCCTGATGCTCGGCTGGACGGGGGTCTACGCGCCGCTGGCTCTCGGAGCGGTCGGGAGCATGGTGGGCGTCGCCCGCGGCGGGATGGCGGCATGCGGCGCCATGCTCGAGGTGGAGAGCGGCTACGGGCGCTACATCGGCGTCTCGGCCATGCCGTCGTCACAGTCGATCTACGGGATCGTCGTGACCCTCACGCTCAACGTGGGGCTCACCGTCGAGAACGCCCCGGGCATCTTCGGAATCGGCTTCCTGGCCGGCCTCGCGCTCATGCTGAGCGGCTTCGCGCAGGGCAACGCCTGCGCGGCGTCGATCAACGCCTCCAAGGGAAAGCCGGAGATCTTCGGCATCTCGATCGCGCCGGCCGCAGTGGTGGAGGGCTTCGCGGTCTTCGCCTTCGTGTTCGCCCTGGTGCTGGCGGGCTCGGTGCCCGGAATGGGAGGCTGAGATGGCGGAGCAGACGCGGGCGTCTTCGGGCGTACAGGATCTGATCTCGCGCATCCGCGACGAGGGCGTGCAGTCCGGCAGGCAGGAGGCCGACCGGCTGGTCGCCGAGGCCCGGCGCGAGGCCGATCGGCTGCTCTCGGACGCGCGCTCCCAGGTCGACGAGATGCGGCGCAAGGCCCGCGCCGAGATCGAGGCCGAGGAGCAGGCGGCCCTCGAAGCGCTCAAGCTCGCGGCGCGCGACTCGAGCCTCCAGCTCGAATCGGAGGTCATCTCCGCCTTCGAGAACTGCGTGAAGCGCCTGGTCGCACCCGTCGCGCGGGATCCCGAGCTCATCAAGGCCCTGGTGCTGGTGCTGGCGGGTCACGCCGTCGAGGAGTTCGTGAAGGATGGAGAGATCCGCGTGCTGGTCTCCGATCTGCTGTTCCAGGAAGCCGGCCAGAGCCCCGAGCTGAAGGAGCGCGCCAGGAACTCGGTCCTCGGGATCACGGCCGAGATGCTGCGGGAGGGCGTCGAGCTGGTCGCGGCCAGCGACGTGGAGGGCGGTGCGCGGGTGCGCCTGGTCGGCGAGGACCTCGAGATCGACCTCACGGAAGAGACCGTCCACAAGGTGCTGCTGAAGCACCTGCTCCCCCGCTTTCGGGCGATCCTCGAGGGCGCGGAGTAGGCGGAGCCGTGGCGAGGACCTACTACACCCTCGTGGCGAGCCTGCCCAGCCTGCCGCACTTCGAGCGCGCGGAGTGGCTGCCGCTCTCGCGCAAGCAGATCGACCAGCGCCTCGCGATCCTAGATCCGGAGGACCGCAGCCAGCTCGATCTGGCGGAGTCGCTCCTGCGCTGGGACCTCCACCCCGTCACCCGCACCCGGGAGGAGATGCTGCGCCGCTACCGCCTCGTACTCGAGCACGCCTCGAACCCCGGCCTGCGCGAGTTCGTGGAGTTCCGGATGTCGCAGCGCAGCGTGATGGTCGCGTTGCGTCGTCGCCGCCGAGGCATGGGGCCGCCCGCGGCCGGGGAGCCCTGGGGCGTGGGGCCGTGGGTGCGGCGGATCGTCGCGGGCTGGGACAGCCGGGACCTCGGCCTCGGGGACGTCATGCCGTGGGTCGCCGAGGCCCGGGGGCATCTGGAGGCGGGCCGCGCGCTCGAGCTCCAGCGGCTGCTGATGGACGTCGTCTGGCGGCGGGCGACCCGGATCGCGGACCCCCATCCCTTCGGCTTCGAGCAGGTCTTCGCCTTCGTGTTCAAGTGGGACATCCTGCAGCGCTGGCTGTCCCACGACGCCGACGCGGCGAAGACCCGTTTCCAGGAACTGATCGCAGAGGTGACCCGTGACCACCAGCATCTCTTCGCCTGAATCCCGCTCCGAGCGACCGCGGGCGCCCATCGTCAGCGTCAAGGAGAGTCTCGTCTCGATCGACGTCAGCCGGACCCCCGTGATGAAGAACGAGGTCGGCTACGTCGTCCTGGGGGACGAACGGCTCAAGGCCGAGGTCCTCCGCGTGCAGGGCGACACCGCCGACATGCAGGTCTTCGAGGATACGAACGGCGTCAAGGTCGGGGACGTCGTGGAGCTGAGCGGCGAGATGCTCGCGGTCTCCCTCGGGCCCGGCCTGCTGGGCACCGTCTTCGACGGGCTCCAGGTGCCGCTCGCGACGCTGGCGCGTGAGCACGGCTTCTTCCTTCCGAGAGGCGCGGTGGTGGAGCCCCTCGACCAGGAGAAGAGGTGGCCGTTCGAGCCGCGCGTCGCGTCCGGAGCGAGGCTCGTCGCGGGCCAGACCTTCGGCACCACCCGGGAGGGACCCTTCGACCACGGGATCATGGTGCCCTTCGACGAGCCCGAGCCCGTGGACCTCAGCTGGGTGGCGAGGGCCGGCAGCTACACGGTCTCGGAGCCCGTCGCGCGCATCCGACGTCCGAACGGCGAGGAGCGGGAGCTCACCATGACGCGGCGCTGGCCCGTGCGGAGGCCGATTCCAGAGGCGATGCTGCGGCGGCGCGTCGTAGAGCGCCTCTACCCCGACGAGCCGGTCACCACGACGCAGCGGATCATCGACACCTTCCTGCCCATCGCGCGCGGGGGCACGGCGTGCATTCCCGGCCCCTTCGGCGCGGGCAAGACCGTGCTGCAGAGCTGCATCGCCCGGCACTCGAGCATCGACATCTGCATCATCATCGCCTGCGGCGAGCGCGCCGGCGAGGTGGTGGAGACCATCATGGAGTATCCGGAGACCCCGGACCCGCGCACGGGCGGGTCCCTGATGGACCGCACCATCATCATCTGCAACACGTCCTCCATGCCGGTCGCCGCTCGGGAGTCGTCGATCTACACGGGAATCACCCTCGCCGAGTACTACCGGCAGATGGGCTTTCACGTGCTGTGCATCGCCGACTCCACCTCGCGCTGGGCCCAGGCCATGCGCGAGACCTCCGGACGCATGGAGGAGATCCCCGGCGAGGAGGCCTTCCCCGCCTACCTCGAGTCGTCCGTGAAGAACGTCTACGAGCGGGCGGGCCTGATCCAGACCCCGGAAGGTGCAGTCGGAAGCGTCACCCTGATCGGAACCGTCTCGCCCGCCGGCGGGAACTTCGAGGAGCCGGTCACGCAGGCGACGCTCGCCACGGTGAAGTGCTTCCTCGGTCTGTCTTCGGACCGGGCCTACAAGCGCTTCTACCCGGCCATCGACCCGCTGATCTCCTGGTCGCGTTACGTGGACCAGCTCGAGGGCTGGTACAAGCAGCACCTGGGCGACGACTGGGTGCCGAGCGTCAAGTCGCTCCACCAGCTGCTCTTCGAAGGCGACACCGTGCAGCGCATGATGCAGGTGACGGGCGAGGAGGGAGTGACGCTCGAGGACTACGTGAAGTTCCAGAAGTCGCTGCTGCTCGACATGGTCTACCTCCAGCAGGACGCCTTCGACGACGTCGACGCCTCGATGCCGCGCGAGCGGCAGGTCGAGAGCTTCAAGCTGGTGCGGGAGCTCATCGGGTCGGACTACGACTTCGCGGATCGCGACGCGGCGCGGGACTTCTTCACGCGCCTCACCGGTCTGTACAAGAACTGGAACTACGCCTCGCCCGAGAGCCCGGACTACGCGCGCTACCAGCAGGAGATCCGCGCGCTCGCCGACGCGCACCGCGTCGGGGGCGAGGCTCGGGAGTCCACCGGGTCGGAGAGCCCGGAGTCCGGGCCGTAGCCACCCGGAGCGTTCCCATCGCGCGCACATCCGCTGGAGGGGGCTCCATCCGCCGGAGGAGGGACGCCACCCGCTAGAGCACGTCCACGGCGCGCTGGCACAGCCAGTGATCGGCGAGGACGAGGCACACCATGGCCTCGACCATGGGGACGGCGCGCGGCAGCACACAGGGATCGTGGCGGCCCTGGGCTTCGAGCACCGCGGCCTCGCCGCCGCGGGAGACCGTCTGCTGGGCGAGCGAGATGGTGGCCGTGGGCTTGAAGGCGACGCGCAGCACGATGGGCTCGCCGTTGGAGATGCCGCCCTGCACCCCACCGGAGCGGTTCGAGAGGGTGCGGGGCCGTCCGTCCTCGCCGGGGACGAAGGGGTCGTTGTGCTCGATGCCCGTCATGCGCGTTCCCGCGAAGCCGCTGCCGATCTCGAAGCCCTTGGAGGCGGGAAGCGACATCAGCGCCCGGGCCAGGTCGGCCTCGAGCTTGTCGAAGACCGGCTCGCCGAGTCCGGGCGGGACGCCTCGCGCCACGCACTCGACGACGCCGCCCAGCGAGTCGCCGCGGCGCCGCGCCGCGTCGATGCGCTCGATCATCTCCTGGGCGGCGGAGGGCTCGGGGCAGCGCGTGGGCGTCGACTCCACCGCCTCGAGCGTCACGGCCTCCGGGTCGAGCTTGGCCTCCACTTCGTGGACCTGCTGGACCCACGCCAGGACCTCCACGTCCGCGACGGCCCGCAGCAGCTTGCGCGCGACGGCGCCCCCCGCCACGCGACCGATCGTCTCCCGCGCGCTGGCGCGCCCGCCACCCTGCCAGTTGCGAATGCCGTACTTCGCCTCGGTGGTGTAGTCGGCGTGGGAAGGCCGATACACGTCCTTCATGTGATCGTAGGCGGAGGGCCGGGCGTCCTTGTTGCGCACCAGCACGCCGATGGGGCTGCCCGTGGTCCGGCCTTCGAAGACACCCGAGAGGATCTCCGCCCGGTCCGGCTCCTGGCGCGGCGTGGTGAGGGAGCTCTGGCCCGGGCGCCGCCGATCCAGATCGCGCTGGATCTCTTCGACGGCGAGCGGCAGTCGCGGGGGGCAGCCGTCGATCACGACGCCCACGCCGCCGCCGTGGCTCTCGCCGAAGGTCGCGATCCGGAACCGGTGACCGAAGTGACTGCCCATCAGGGCGGAGGATACGCGCTCGCTAGCGCTCCCGCCGCAGCAGCACGTAGGTGGCGCCGGCTCCTCCGTCCCGGTCGAGGGCACTCGCGAAGGCCATCACGATGCGGGACAGGGGAGGGCGCTGCAGCCAGTCGACGAGCGCCTCCTTGAGGACCGGTCCGTCGCGCGAGTGGCGTCCCCGGCCGTGCACCACCAGGACGCAGCGCGCGCCCGCGCGCCGCGCTCCGGTGAGCGCCTCGCGCAGCCGTCGCTCCGCGGCGTCGGCCGCGAGGCGATGCAGATCGAGCTCGCGGTCCACCGGCACCTCGCCGCTGCGCAGCCGCGCGAGGGTGCGGGGCGGCACGCCGTCGGCACGCCCGTCCACGCGCTCTCCGGTTGCGTGGATCTCGAAGCGCGCGCGGCGCGGTGCGCGGCGCGGGACTCGCGGCGGAGCGTCCGTGGGAAGTGGCAGCGGGAGCAGCTTCTCCCGGTCCGCGAGACGCGTCACGCCCGACATGGCCTCCTCGAAGGAGCTGCCGTGCGCCCCCTCGCGATCGGGCCGATCCCAGGACTCGGGTCCGCTCCGGTTCCCGGGCTCCCGCGGCTTCGTCATGCGGGATCGCTCGCTCGGAGCAGCGCCAGGGCCTTGCGGGTCACGGCGCCGTGGGGGAGTCCGGTCAGGGCCGCGGGGGCCAGCCAGCGGTGGGAATCGAAGCCGCGCAGGCGGACGCGGCCCCGCGGCGGCTCGCACCGGAAGACGTGCAGCCGCAGCCGCAGGTGGCTGAAGAGGTGCTGGACCGAGCCGAGGGGCTCCGCAGCCTCGACCTCGAGTCCGACGCGCTCGCGCAGGGTGCGGTGCAGGGCCGCGGGCGGCGCCTCGCCGCCCACGAGCTCGCCGCCCGGAAGCTCCCACATTCCGCCCAGCAGGCCCCGCTCCGGACGCCGTACCGCCAGTGCGCGGCCCCGGCGCGTCACCCAGCCCGCGACGGCCTCGACGGGCCGCTGCCGCACGGCCCGCGACTTGACGGGCAGCGCCTCCGCGTTGCCTCGCGCTCGCGCGACGCAGTCGCGCGACAGCGGGCAGTCGGAGCAGCGCGGCTCCCGGGGCGTGCAGCGCGTCGCGCCCAGCTCCATCAGGGCCTGGTTGAGGTCGCCCGGGCGCGGGCCCTCCGCGAGCTCCCCGGCGATCTCCCACAGACGCGCCTGCACCGCCCGCCCGCGCACGTCCCCCTCGATGCCGTGCAGCCGGCACAGCACCCGCGCCACGTTGCCGTCCACCACCGGCGCGCGGCGATCGAAGGCGATCGACGCGACGGCGCCGGCGGTGTAGCGACCCACGCCCGGCAGCTCCCGCAGTGCCTCCACGTCGTCCGGGATCCGACCCGCGTGCTGCTCCACCACGCTGCGCGCGGCCCGGTGCAGGTTGCGCGCGCGCGAGTAGTAGCCGAGCCCCGCCCAGGCACCGAGCACGTCGTCGAGCGGCGCATCTGCGAGCGTCTCCACGTCGGGAAAGCGCGCCAGGAACCGCTCGTAGTAGGGCAGGACCGTCTCGACGCGGGTCTGCTGAAGCATGGACTCGGAGATCCAGATCGCGTAGGGGTCGCGGGTGCGGCGCCAGGGCAGGTCGCGGCGCTCGCGGTCGTACCACGCCAGCAGCCTCCGGCGCAGGGCCTTCACGTCACCACCGGCAGCGTGCGCTCGACCCGAATGGCGCGCGCGCTCACCCGGGCGCCCAGCGCGAGCGCCTCGACGCCCGCCCGCAGCGCCCGGCGCAACGCCTCGCCGTAGGCGGGGTCGATCTCGTCCGCGGGGGAGACCCGCGCGCAATCCGCGCGCTGCACCAGGAAGAGCAGGATCGCGCGCGCGCCACCGCGACGCAGGGTCTCCAACACCTCCAGGTGTCGGAGGCCGCGCTCCGTCACGCTGTCCGGGAACAGCGCCGCGCCGTCGCGCGCGAGAGTCACGCTCTTGACCTCCAGATAGGCGTCGCGGCGGCTGCTGCCGCGGCGGGACAGGCGGAAATCGAGGCGCGACCGGCCCGCCGCGTTCCCGACCCGGACCTCGCGTTCGACGCGAGCGTAGCCGGCCAGCGCCGGGAGCGCGTTCGCGGCGAGCACGCGCTCGACCACCGCGTTGGCGCGTCCCGTGTGGAGCCCGACCCAGATGCGGCCCGCGCGCATCATCTCCAGGGTGTGGCGCAGCTTGCGCCGCGGGTCGTCGCTCTCCGAGCAGCGCACCGCCGCGCCGGACCGCCGGAATCCCAGCATGCTGCCCGGATTCGGACAGTGGGCGGTGATCACGCGACCGTCGGCCAGCTCGACGTCCGCGAAGAAGCGCTTGTAGCGACGCACGAAGCGTCCGGAAACCCGGGCCTCGAGGGGCAGCTTCACCGGGTCGATCGTCGCAGCCTCGCGTCCACGTGCGACTGCACCCAGCGCGGGTCCCACCACTCCAGCGGGTCGACGTAGGTGTCGCCGACCAGGATCGCGAAGTGGAGGTGGTCGCCACCGGCGAGCCCGGTGGCGCCGGAGCGCCCGAGCTGCTGGAGCGCCGCGACCGCATCGTCGCTCCGCACCTCGAGCTCGGAGAGATGCCCGTAGAGGCTCCCCACGCCGAGACCGTGATCGATCAGGACGCAGTTCCCGTAGATGCCGAGGTCGCCTGCGAACGCGACGCGGCCCGCGGCCGCAGCCGTGACGGACGCGCCTCCCGTGGAAGCGAGG
>JAAUYK010174710.1_pt1 | contig 10948 bp, 9 predicted proteins | sample 7278021 | NCBI WGS metagenome assembly JAAUYK01 (sample SAMN14350223, study PRJNA611818) | marine sediment metagenome | isolation source: surface marine sediment (1.8m) | place: French Polynesia: Moorea | collected 2018-08
CACGTCGCGCACAATTGCTCTTCCCATCGTAGGCGGAGCGGAGGCCATGCACACTGCTCGCTCGCCCGGCTTGCTTTCGTCCGCAGTCAGTATATACCTAGCGCGCGTACTAACGTTACGTGGCCATCGGAGATAGAGGATCGAGCTAGGGAGGAAAAAGTCAATATCGCGGCGGAGCACCGCCGTTTCAACTGCAGTTAACACTATTCGCCGATAACGATTGAAGATGGCCGGCGAGGTGGTCACGTGCAAGTTCTGCATGTCGGCGGGGTCCGTGCCGAAGGCAGACCTTGCCGCTCACGTGCAGTCGGAGCACGAGGGCGCGCTCTTCGGGTGCGGCTTCTGCGAGGCGGACGACGGCAAGTTCGAGACGCTGCGCGCCGCCGCCGACCACATCAGGGTGGAGCACAAAATCAAGAAGGAGGCGATCGTCAACAAGGCGCTGAGGGTGCCCTACGTGGAGTTTCTGAGGAGCTACACGTGCGCCATGTGCGACGCGCAGTTCATCGGCACCACGGAGGAGAAGCTGTTTCAGGTATATACTATACAGTAACTTGACATCGCTGAAACGTTTTACTCTACGTAAATCATTTTCCAGAGCCACTTTAAAACTTTCCACTCGACGAAGAAGATGAAGCCCGGCTTCCTGGAGCGAGTGTGCCGCATCTGCGACCTTGACGAGTGCACCACCGACGCCGAGCTCGTGAAGCACATCAACGAGAAGCATCCCAGGGAGCTGTACAACACCGACGACGAGGACGACGACGAGCCCGCTCCGCCGCCGCCGCCTCCGGCCAAGGTGGCAAAGACCTCGGCCTCCGCGCCCGCGCCCACGTTCGCTCCGGTCCCTCCCGTGTCCACCTCGATGTCCGCGGAGGAGGTCGCCGCCGCGGTCGCAGCATACGGCCGGCCGCAGCAGCAGCAGCAGCAGCAGCACCCGCAGCCGCCGCCGTCGATGCCCGTGCCCGTGCCGGCCGTCCCGCAGGACACGGAGATCAGGGTTCGCCCGCTTACCCTGCCCAACATGATACATCACCCTCCCCAACAGCCTATCTTTCCGTCGGCCGCAGCGAGTGCTGGCCACGCCCTGGCCCCTCTGCCGACTCCCGTCCCGAGCACGCGCAAGCGCCGGTCCAGCTCGTCCTCTCAGGTCACCGGCAAGGCCGGCAAGGCGAAGGAGAAGAAGCGCAAGAAGAAGAAGAAGCGCGCCGTCAGCCAGACGTCGTCCGACTCGGACTCGGATTCTTCTTCGTCGGATTCGTCGAGCAGCAGCACCGACTCGTCGGAGGAGGAGAGGCGCAGGTCGAAGGCGGCGAAGAAGAAGCGGAAGAAGAAAGAGAGCAAGAGGAAGAAGAGGAAGGAGAAGAAGAGGGTGAAGAGGGAGGCGGAGAAGGTGGCCGCCATACTCGGCATGGCCGCCGCCGAGAGCAGGAAGAACGAGGAAGACGATGACGACGACGACGACGAGGAGGAAGGGTCCGATTCTGAGGTGGAGGACAGGAAGGCGCAGGCGGTGACCAAGGACGACATCAACATCTTCGAGTCATTGAAGAAGAGGTACAAGGGCGACTCGAAGAAATTCAATTCGGACAACCTCAGCGACGGGGAGATTGCCGACTCTGTTGCCTCCTCGCACACCTCCGACATTCTTAAGAGGAGGCAGAGGCAGGACCACCAGGTCGAGTGGAAGGTGGTGGAGGCGGCGACCAAGCAGGCCGCGTCCACCAAGGGAGTTTCCTTGCAGCTGACGCCGGCGTTGGATCCCTCAAAGCGGCCCGTGCGCACCGTGTTCTTCGACGGCAACGACGCCAAGTCCCCGCCTCCGTTCCCGCCGGGCCTGCCGGGATCTTCTTTGGACGGCGGAAGGCGGTCTCGGAGCCCTTCGTACGAGTCCGAGAGAGACAACCACCGTTACGGAAGCCGGCGAGACTCCGGCGATCGCAGCAGCACCGCGATCCCCGGCGGGTTCTGCAACGACTGCAACCTGCCGTTCCGCGCGGGCGCCGACGCCAACAAGCACTTTACGAGCAAGCTCCACCACCAGAAGACGCGCGACAAGAAGCGCTGCTACCTCTGCTCCGCCTACGTGATCCACATGAAGCAGCACCTGGAGAACAACCACGTGCGCGACGTGTTTCAGTGCAAGATCAAGAACTGCTTCAACCCCAAGTTCCTCGAGATCGTGAAGATCATCAACCACTTCGAGGACCGCCACCCGAACGAGCTGCGCGGCAAGAGCAACATGGACCTGATCAAGCACGGCCTGATCTCCGCCCCCTGGCGCCTCACCGCCTACAAGTGCAAGATCTGCAACCTGCCCTTCATCGGCCAGACCAAGGAGGACGTGTTCCGCCACCAGCAGTGGGAGGACGGCGTGACCAGCCCCAGCTCGAAGGACCTCACCTTCACCTGCAGGGTGTGCGGGCCGGCCAGGTACTTCGACAGCGACTCGCAGCTGCACAACCACATCGACACCTTTCACGACAAGGAGGAGATGGGCATCATGGACCTGGGCAGCGACCGCGACGACGGACGCGGCGGCGGCGGCGACCGCGACCGCGGGCGAATGAGGAGGAGCCCGAGCTACAGGAGCGTTTCAAGGTCTAGGAGCCGTTCGCCTATGAGGAGGAGCCGTACCCCGAGGAGCCGGTCTCGCTCCAGGAGCAGGAGTCGCCGCCGCTCCACATCGAGCTCGTCGAGAGAGCGTCGTAGGAGGCGCACTCCACCGCCCAGACTTCGGCGTTCAAGGTCAGGCGGGGGCGGAGGAGGAGGCGGAGGCGGAGGACGTCCCGGCCCCCTGCCGATATCTCACATGCTGAGGCGACCCCGCCGGAACTACATACGCTGCCACTACTGTCCTCAGGTGACGGAGCCCACGGAGCCGGACGTGAAGGAGCACCTGAAGCGGAACCACCTGGCCTGCTTTTTCCGCTGCCGCGAGTGCCGCTCTTCCAAGTTCATGTCGGCGAGCCTCGCCTCGGTGTTCGTCCACCTGCGGGAGGGACACAGCTTCGGCGACGACTACACCGACGAGGAGCTGCTCAAGCATCACACCGAGGCGCCGGGAGACCTGCGCAAGATCTACTGCCGCCTCTGCGTGAATGTCTCGCCCGGCCAGGAACAGTACTCGACCTCGTTGCCCATCTGGCTCTGCCAGTCGTTAAAGGACGTCGACGAAGAGTTGGAGGACCATTTGAGCCTGGCCCACCCGGATACGAAGCGACAGGAGGACGCCTTCATCCTCGGATGCAGGGCCTGTCCGGAAAAGTTCGCCGTCTGGCACGAGGAGCAGAGGTGGAGGGATCACTTGAGGGGCGCGCACGCCACGCATCAGAACACCAGCAAGGGCAGGTGAGAGAAAGCGACCGTTTCTCTAGCTTCGTAAATTCTAATTCCGAATGTCCTTCACAGGGATCGTTTCTCTCGCTCTCCCGATCGCGATCGCCGCCGCTCCAGGAGTCGCCGCAGCCGCAGCTCGAGCCGCAGCAGCCGAAGCAGCTCTGACGACGAGCGGGCGAGCAGCCGGCGCTGCGTCTTCTGCGTCGACGACGACCCCCTCGATCCGGGCGAGTCGATCGACCGCCACGTGCGCCGCTGCCACACCTCGGCCGCCTTCGTTTGTCCCATCTGCGAGGACCTGTTCGCCGCCTACCCGGACTACGAGCGCCACTGCCGGGACGACCACCGCGACGAGTACGAGGAGAACAAGTGCCAGGTGCTCAGGGTGAAGACGATGCCGGCGAACCTGACGGCGCTGCGCTGCAAGCACTGCTCCAAGGTGTTCCACGCCATCAGCCTCGAACAGATGCGGCGGCACGTGGCGCGCGCGCACGCCGGGCAGGCCTTCGACGAGGTCCACCTGGACTTCCAGTGCCGCGTCTGCATGAAGGACGAGCAGAACGACGACATGGCCGAGCTGTTGGAGCACATCAAGAGCAACCACGGAGAGGAGGGCGAGGCCGGCGGCGGGGCAGTCAATGGACAATCGTCGAATGCTGCTGCTGCTGCTGCTGCTGCTCCAAACAAAGAGATTGACGGTGCTGAGAAGAAACAGGTTAGACTTTTATGCTTTTCCCGACGTTTAATGTCGTTTTCTACACAGTATGTACTACGTAAATCAGCGAAGCGTGTTTGATAGGTGTCGTAATAATCTTCGCTCCATTCCAGCTTCCACCGCGCACATTCGATCACCCCAAAGGGAATATTCACTTTCAAACGTTTTCCAACGTCGCCCATTGATTGGCCGGGACGCCTGCCATATATGCATAATTCTGTCCCGGATTTGCTCGAGGATCGATTTTCTGTCGCACGCATTAGAGCGACATACCTACACATCCAGGGCACATTAAGACTTCCAGCCGCCACGATTGACGTACGGTGGCCCCAATGACCTTCTTCTGGCTTTCTCTCGTACCTGCCGTTCGACTGCAATAGATTAAGTGCGCTTCCTTCCCCCTTAGGTTCCCCCGCAGCCGACGGACTATTACTTCAGCCCGCCGTCCGGCAGCGTGTCTGACAACTGCTACTTTTGCCTGAGGCCCTTCGCTGGCATCGACGGCCCCCGTCACATTGTGTCGGAGCACCGCATGGCGTGCTTCGAGTGCATGCTCTGCTCCAGGATGGTCTGCGCCGACCTGGAGACCGGCCGCAGGCACCTGGACAGCGAGCATGGCGTTGAGATTCCCATGCCGAACACGCAGGAGGGGAAGGAGAAGATTGTCGGCACTTTGAGGTAACAGGTCTTGTCTTAATGAGCAATATATGGAACTGCAGTTCATGCTCAACAGGTTGCCAAGCGACAGGCGGAGCGCGGAATGCACCCGCTGCGGCCAGGTGTTCCTCTGCCAGCCGGACCTCTCCGCCCCCTTGGAGCACCTGGGCAAGGAGCACAACGTGACCGAGGGTGATGACGACGCGAGAGCGGAGCTGCTCGTCTTCTCCTGCAGGGTGTGCAGGACGCGCTGCGACAATCTCGCCCAGCTCGAGAACCACGTCGAGGTCTGCGATGTGGGAGTCTAGGTTGAGCCGACATCGAACAACGCACCGCACAATTCGATCTTCTCGATGTCACACTTTTTGGCTCGGCAAGGCATCAATCGCTTCAGTCCGACTAATTAACTTCTATGTAGCGTGAATCAATTACCGTTGAGCGTTTGTTACAGCCGAATCGTTGAGTTGGGTCAGCAAATTAGCATTACCGCTTGCTTTTTTATGCAGCCAAGCCTTTTTATTGGATCCTTGACTGCCATTAGGTTCGTATTGCCGCGTTCAAGTCAAGAATTAATGTCTACGAGGCTATGTATTCAATACTATTCTCCCTAATTGTCAGGAGGTGTGCTAAACATTAAATCTTTGTATCGCTTTCCCGCAATTTCTACGATATAATCACCTGAGAGTAATTAGGTAAGTGCACGGAGAGTGTTTGTTATCTACTACGTACGGCATGCCGCTATAACGCGGAGCCGGCCGTTTACCGTAAATGGTGTTATGTTGTTAAATACAATTCGTTGTATGTGAAGATGGCTGTTCGCGCGAGTTAATTGCGAATGCGACACCGGTTCGTCAAAGGTCGTTTTATTATCCTCGTCACTTCATCTTTAGGTTAGTCCTATAATCTAGAATACTACTAGATCTTGGTGATCGATCGATCGAACGGACGAACTTAATGTGCGTCCGGCCTGCTGCTGCTTTCTTAAATCTCCGTCGCGTCGTATCTCTCTTTCGTCTCACTCTCTTCCAGCTCCTCCTCCGCCTCCGGCGCGCTCGATCAACTACCCTAGCTTCCCCTCCTTCTCAGTGTCCTTACTCGAACTTTTCAAACAGGGGTCAACGTTGCAATTACAAGAATTTAGTATTTGGGGGTTGGGTTCGACCTCCAGCTTAAAGCCTAATTTCTTGACTTGGTCAGATCTAACTACGATGTGGGGGGCGAAGGCCGGTTTGACGCCGGCCTATCTTCTTTTGAAAGGCCACTGTTATTGCCATCTAGTCGTATATGTGTGCATTCCGTTATTACTCTCGTTTGCTGTAGCGGGGAAGGAAGGTGGGAAGGGCAGGCGAAATTGCAAAAGTTTTTAGCTTTACCTCCCTGTGGAAGCCGCGGCCGGCCGACCTTGTGTTGTGAGTACACGTACACGTACTACATGGTACTTTACAGCGTACGCGCGGTGTGCGGTTATTATAACAACGATTCTTATTTGAGGGTGGGGTGGCGGAAGTGAGCGGCATACGCATGTAGCTGCTTGGAGCTCTCGGTCTCGTCAACGTTTCGGCGGACGTGGAATTGATTTTACATGCGTTCCGAACATTTGGCACAGCTGAAAGTTGGATTCATTATCAGAAGTTCTTCGAGTCGACCTTTTCGGCGGCGGCCGTGCTGTGATGATATGGAATCTTGCTAGCTCCGTTTGAAAGGGTCCGAATTGAAATATGCGCTCTCGCCTGCGATAATAATATACGTATCAGTCTTGGGCCTTTAAGCATAGCGCCGTCATCATAAAGGGCAATGGCGGCGTCGAATTGAGAGCAACGTTGAACTGAATGAACTGAGAAGACGGAGAGGGGACAGCAGTAAAACTAGGATGGCACTGGTTATATTGCAATGTCTGTTGCCTGAGGTATTGTGCAGAAGAGGGATGTAGTATATATAAATACGTACAGAGAGACGGTTTGGGGGGCCGGAGGGACTCACTCATTCGTTACAGGACTTCAACTGACGGAACTTAATTACGCAGGCAGGACGAGAGCTAGCTTTAATCTGTGGTAACGGAGGAGGAGCGAGCTAGTATATCGTCGTAAGTACGTAGGCATATTTGTAACACTTTTGTTCGTACTCTCTTTTTCTGACATCGAAACAGTATATTGTTTTTGTGTGTGTATAATATATGTACATACTCCGTCGACCTAGTAAGTGTACGTACACGCGTATGTATATATTAGGAGGGGATAACTTAACTCAGCAGACGAAATGAGGAACTTTAAAACTCCTGCTGGCAGCACTCGGGGTAGAGAGTTCTTGGTTTTGATGCTTGGCGCAAGTCAAAGTCGACTGATCGATCGGTGTGTGCACGTACGTACGGTAACTAATAGGGAAGAAAGTCTCTACGCTTGGATATATCGCGATTTGCAGTCATGATCCTGTGTTGTTTTTTTGCTCGCTGCATATGTAGTGAGGTCCCGAGTCCAACTATTTCGTGTGATATCTCTTATCTCTTTAGTGCACTCTATCACAATGAGGAACGCGTACGGTTGGAAAGCCAAACCAACTGAATAAAGAGGAGATTGACCATGCACCTAAAAGTAAGGGGTATGTTTTTGCCGGTGAGGAGGGGAATGGATTCGCGCCTCGGCCCATCGAGGCTCTGGTTAGAAATGCTATCAAAGTAGAAAATTAAATTTCGTTAATGGGCGGCCCAAGTGGGAAGTATGTGCTGTGCACGTACGTATTCGGGGCCTCTAAATCCTAATCGCGTGTATCGAATTCTTTCACTTTTTTTGGAATGGCTGCTGCTGCTTTTGAACCGGGACGAGATATACAGTATATATGGGAGCCTACTGCTATATTCAGCACTACTACAAAGTCTCTCTCGTGTTAGGTGCACAATTATAACGTCTGCTATCTCGCTACCATGGCACGTGTATTGCTATGCGATGAAGAAAATCCGTTCGTTATTGCTTACTGTTTCTTTAGGCTTCTGCGTTTTGCTAGCTAGCTAGCTCCTAGCTGCGGCTACGTTACATCTCAAGACTTCCTCCTATCGTGTGTGTGTGTGGTGCCTTTTCATACGTACGCCATCTAGTATAGTATGTATGTAAGTACGTAATAATTAAGTGTAATACAGTGTGTGCGTGTGTGTGTAAGTACGTAATTTCTCCTTTGTCAATCTCTCTCGTAAGCTAGCTCTCCATCTTCTTCCTCTCATCTCCATGGTTGTGGACGACACAATGCGTTGCTGTGGTATACGTACGTACGTCAAACTATATGGTGGAGACTACTTTTCCGTAAGTCAGTTCGCCACGGCGGCCTCGGGCGGCGCGGCGGTCGCCGGCGCGGAGGTGGCGGGGTCGCCGGCACCGGACGAGTCGGCCTTCCGCTTGTTCTCGTTGCCCTCGTCGTCTGACAGGTCGTCGTTGTCGGCGTCGGAGCCGAGCTCGCCGTCGCCGTTTCCGCCGGATCCTCCTCCTCCTCCGCCACCGCTCTGATCCATGTCCTCCTCCCGGTCTCTGTCGTCGTCCGGGTCGGAGCCGTCCTTGTTCATCCCGTCGCCGTTGATGGAGCTGGCCGACTGGTTGCGCTTGGCCGTGGCTGCGGCGAATGCAGCGGCGGCCGCTCGGCTGTTCTGTCCGAAGTTCAGCATGTTGGCCATGGCGCTGCCGGTGTCGCCGCCGCCCGCTCCGCCCCCGGCGGCCGCGATCATGGAGAGATAGGTGTCCAGGAGGGCACTGCCCATCGGCCCCGAGGGTCCACCAGCGGGCGGGGCGCCGCCAGACGCTATAGCCATCAGGTCTTTGGGATTGAGCCCTCCGAAAGGTCCGCCGGGGAGGCCGCCGGGCCTGAGATGAGGAGAGGTCATACCGCTGCCGCCTCCACCTCCGTTGGAGTTGGTGAACGACGGCGAGGAGGAGGGAACGCGCAGGTCCTCGATGCTGTCGTCCCGGCTGTTTATGCTGCCGCCTCCGCTGCCGCTCCCGCTGCCGGCCCCCGGCCCGCCCGCGCCGCCGAACATGGGTGCCATCGAGGCGGGTATCGAGGGCGGAAGGGGGAAGGCCTGCTGCACCATGCCGGCCAGGTTGGTGTCCAGCTTGGGCAGGTCGCTTCTTCTGGGCGCCGTCGGGGAGGCCCTGGCGGCCAGCTCGTTGGGCGACACCTTGACGCCGGACTTGGCGAGGAGGCGCGAGGCGAGCTGGGCGTCGAACGGGGCCGGCATGGGCACCACGGGCAGATCCTTGGTGGAGATGCCGCGGTGCTGGCGCGACATGTGCGAGTGCAGCGAGTTCCTCGACTTGGCGACGGTGCCGCAGAGCACGCAGCGGTAGCCGGGGCACACCGTGTGCTTGTCCTCCATGTGCGTGCGGAGGGTGTGCGCGGAGCGGTAGATTTTGCCGCACTTGGGGCAGGGACGCGGGTCGGTGGCTCGGACGCGCATCATGTCCAACTTGCCGGCCACTGGGAAAAAAGTGCCTCGTTTTAACACGGCGTAAAAAAATCCAACGCCTGCTACTCACGATTAGGGTTTCCTGCGTGACTCTGCAGGCCTACTTGGGGAACAGTGGGGGCGATACCGGTAATGGAAGACGTCGGGGAGTCGCGGTTGCTCCCGCTGCCGCCGCTCCCGCCGCCGGGACCGCTGCCGCCGGCCGCAGCCGCCGCCGCAGCCGAACCCGAGGCGGCTGCGAGGCCGAGGAACGCGGAGGGGAAGCCGGCCTGGCGGTAGAGCGCCTCCAGCCCGGGAGGGAAGAGACCCGACCCGGAGATGCCCGCCGAGGTGGCGATCTGGCGCTGGAACGACTCAGCCACGGACTCGGACTTGATCCCGCCGTCCATGACGAGGCTCTCGGGGCGCTCGGAGGTCGTGTCGGACGCGCTGTCGCCCTGGTCGCCGCCGATGCTGCCCGAGAGGCCGTTGTCGCCGCGCTTCTCCAGCGCCTGGCTCAGCAGGGAGTCCTGAGGAGCAATGGGGTGTGTTTGTTATACGTAAAGGGGAACTCGCCAAATTTGGCATGATCCTAAATTTACCTGGTGTGGATGCTTGTTGTTGTTCTCGCCGGCAATGTTCTCCAGGCTGGACCTGCCCGGCCACCGCGGGAGGTCGCCGCTGATCGGGGTCGGGACCGGAGACCGGGCCGGAGACCGCGCCGGAGGCGACATCGGCCGGCCCGTGAGCGCCTGAGGGGGCGGCGGCAGGGGCAGCGGAGGGCCGTTCAGTCTGTGTCTCTTGGCCGAGCCGGGGCCGAAAAAGTCCGACGGGTCGTGATCGCCGCCGCCTCCCGAGTCTCCTCCTCCTCCGATCTGGAAGGGCAAGGCAAAAAAGGTAAGCACGGATTAATAATCGCCGCGGACTGAGCTCATCCAAGCGAGGATTCATTCCGTACGATCATGACTTTTCATGGTATTTGCAGCCGGCCGGCCGGACAACTACCAACTTCGAGCTGGAACATAAATGCATCGGAAATCGACCACCCTGTGGCGGCGGCGGAGGTAGGCCGCGCATTAGGATCAACTAGTGCGCGAAACGCACGAACGGACGGAGAATGCAAATTAGCCTGGCTAATCGGATGCATCGCTGGTTGAACACAGCGTCCGTTATGCCTGATCTTGAATTAAAATTGTCAATGCGACGAATTGGAAAGTATCATACGTCATCGGGAGAGGGAATGTGCACGGTTCATTAATCCGCATGTTGCCTTTTAAACGCGGCCGGCTGCGGTGGTAATCTGTCGTCGGCTGGCTCGTCAGAACGAGGCATAGCGCACCGTACACGCCGCCACCACCATGTGTTGTGTGCATGTGTACGGCCGCCGCCACCGCCGCAAAGAAATACATGAATGTTGGATATGGCGCGTTAGTTACCTGCCGCCGCCGCCGCCGCCTTAACCGCACTTCGCAGAGAGAGCACGGAAAAAGTACGTAATCAACAAACGGTCTGGTCAATGAGCCGAGACGAACGGACGGACGGACGGACGCGGCCGGGTTGCGCATACTGATTTCATTTGAAAATACCGCCGCCGCCGCCGCCGCCGCCGCGCAAGATGACAGTCTTTTCAATAACCGCAGCGCCGGACTACTACTGTACATGCAAGAGCAGGACTTGCGGAGACGTTTCAATCAATTTTCCCTCTGTCGTTTAACATATTCGGAAAACAGCGGTCGGTCGGTATCACATGCTAACACTCGGCGGCGGCAGTAGAAATGAATTCACAAGTGCGAGATGCAAATTTAATCCTCCCG
>JAAUYK010035926.1_pt1 | contig 10945 bp, 9 predicted proteins | sample 7278021 | NCBI WGS metagenome assembly JAAUYK01 (sample SAMN14350223, study PRJNA611818) | marine sediment metagenome | isolation source: surface marine sediment (1.8m) | place: French Polynesia: Moorea | collected 2018-08
CTCAAGCACAGCGAAAATGTGGATTTGGGCTAGAGCAGATTTTGTCACTTTTTAGAATGAAATAGCCCTGTCTTTCTACCGCTTGTTGTTCTCGATAAGCTGTCAGAATCTCATCCGCACTTAATTGTTGATTCTTTAGGATATTAGTAGCTAAAACAAACCGACCAGCTCGCTTTTTCTCCGCAGCAATTATCTCGTTATTTTCTAGAAAAATTGCTTCAATTTTATAGACATTATTCTTTGAACTTTTCTCCTTGAATTTAATCAGCTTAACTAGATTTAACTGATAATATTTCAGCTTTTTATTCTCGGCTTGGAAAATTGCTTTGGCTGCCGCAGCACTCTCAAATTTTTCCCGAGAGAGACGGGCAAGTAACTGTTGAGCTGCTCGCTGTTTTTTCCTCAACTTTTTCTCCAATTTTTTTAGGTCTGATTCTTTTCTTTTTTTCCTTTCTACTCCCAGCCATCTTTGTGCTATTCCCCCATAATTACTATTTTGAACAGTGAAGGCATCCCCAGGATTTTCTTGACTCTTTATCAGTTCCTTGTCCGTTATTTTTGTGACTAAATTTTGGGCAGCTTTAACCGATAAGGGAACCCTGGTTATCCACTTTAAATCTTTAATTAACGAGAGATTTCCTTGACTATATAAGGCACTGTCCGCCACCATAATGCTTTCAAAATCGACTTGTTTTTTGAAGTCAGCTAAAATTTGTCCAAAGACAGCTTTATCGGTTTCATTTCCATCTGCTGTCTTCAAAAATAAGGGAATATCTCCATCCCCACTGACTATTAAATCGAGAATAAATTGTTTTAAATCAGGACGTTTATCACGAGAATAACCATAAGTAATCGTAATCGGTTTAGGTAGAGCTGTATCCTCTGATGATGCTGATGATGGACTATCTCTGACTACCTCTATCTCTGACCAGTTATTTTCATATTTTCCGTGTAGGGAGAAGGAAGTGGCATCTAGATGAGAATATTTGGTAGATATCCCATATTTTTTGACTGCAGCTAAAGCAATTAACAGGAAAATATTAGTTAGTCCTTTGACATAAAGCTTATCCATTACTCTGCCAATTTTATCATCGTTTAAATGTTCTGCTAGTATCCCGAATCCCAATAAATGTTCCGTGGCTTTGTCCTGAAAAAATTGAGGGAATAAGTATAACGGTCGAGAGACAAAGCCTAATCCATTCAAGAGAATTGCTTTGACGACAACTCCAGCACTCACTATTTCTCCCGGCTGGATTCCCACTAAGTCATTGATGGTATCTACTATTCCTAGTTCATCAATAATTCCGGCTATTAATCCCAGATGATCGAGATTTTTAACTTGAATTTCGGCATTTATTGGAGTCATTTATTGCTGAGAAACAAGAGTAGCTTTCTGTCTTTTTTTACCACACAATCTCTCTGAGCCAAAATTCCTTCTTATATAGAACATCAGTACTATTGTTGCCCCCTCGATTGATTCTCATTCTCTGAGAATGAGTTGGGACACTTGGGGGTGCGGAATGTGGGATTTAAAGTTAAGTAACAAAATCAACTAATTTAAGATTTGAAGAAGTAATATAAAAGCAAAGATTTTAACAAAAAGCAAGTAAACAACAAGGAGAAGAGTAGAATGATCAAAGATTCTATTTCTAGTATTGAGTCCGCTATTATGCCTGAAGTAGCTTATTTAACGCCTGACTAAGGTTTTGATTTTCCTAATGAATCAGAATTTATGAAACCTGCGAGAAGAGCGCAACTTTTTGGAGATAATTGGGATGATCCAAAAAAATATTGGTGGGGCTATGAGCCGAAGTTTGATAGATCAAGAAATGGACTTTCGTATTGGCCAAATAGAGATAACTTCGCTTGGAATATAGAATGGTATATGAATGATCGAGATAATGGTTATGGAGATAACTATGGAACAGCCAACGTAAGTTTCCTTATATTTAGAGTTTGAGAGAAAATTACATTCGCCAATTCAAAAATGAAGTGTAGTTTCATCGAGGATCACGACCATGGATAATCCTGGTGTTCCGGGGACACATACTTCGACTCAATTCGTTTACGCCTCTCCAGATCTTGATTACCCTACTGCCCCCCCGCCAACAGGCTTTGAGGAGCAGTATTCTGCATTCGAGAATCCCAGCTCGTTGTTCTCTACAGGAACGGTCGATCTGTCGGATTTCGTTGAGTTCGATGCAAGATATCCTTGGCCATTCAACAATCAGCGGGTTCCACTTAATGGCATTGTAAGAGTTCCAACTGGCCAGGGACCATTTCCACTCGCCGTATTTGTGCATGGCAACCATGATGCCTTTGAAAACTCTACGCCAGGATATCTCTATCTTTGCGAGCATCTTGCATCACACGGGATTATCGCTGCCACGATTGATTCCAACTTTACGAACGGATGGAATTTCGGTGAGAACGAATCGCGGGCGCTGGTGATACTCGAACACATTCGGCAGTTCAGAACCTGGAACGCAACCCCCAGCCATCCGTTGCAGAACAAGATTGACCTGTCAAAAGTCCTCATTTGCGGGCACTCGCGAGGGGGAGAGGCGGTCGGCCACGCAAGCGTAATAAATCGTCTTTCGTCGATAACAGCAGACCCGACCAGTTTCCCGACTCCGCTTGACGGGTCAGCCGGGCTTGGCCCCTACAACTTTGGCCTCCGTGCCGTTATTGCGATTGCTCCGACTGACCTGCAGTATATTCCCGTGGATGGCCCAAAGGGCGTGCGTGACAATTTTCTGATCTTGCACGGCAGTCGAGACGGAGATGTCTCTCAGTTTCAGGGATACGCCACTTATGATCGATCTCACGCGGTTCTCCCATCGTCCCCAACGCAGCCAGCCGAGGGATACAAGTCACTTCTATGGATTCATCGTGCTATCCACAACTTCTTTAATTCGGTCTGGAAGAGCGAGTGGCTAGCACCCGATGGCAGCAACCAAGGTCCTGACACGTTAAACCGCGAGACACAGGAGAGGATTGCGAAGCTATACATTGGTGCAATAGCGCTTGCTGAACTTCGCGGACAACATCATTACCGACGTCTCCTCAGAGATCATCGTGTTGCATTCGATGAAAATTGGCTCGCTAACAACATTACTCTTGTTTCCCAGTACCAGGATCGCAAGAGGATAATGGTACAGCATTTCCAAGAATCGGGTCCCTCGATTTCCGTATCAGCGCCGGTACAAGGCACCGTGTCGCAGATCAATCTCGATCAGGTTGACGAGCTGAGATTTAACCTTGCACGCGGTAGTCATTTGTCGCAAGAGACAAAAGGGCTGCGAATTCAGTGGAGTCAGGCTGGAGAATATCAAATCGACGTTGACCCAGTCTCGCTGACTATCGACGACTACACGCATTTCGGATTGCGCATTGGGCAGTCCTTTGAAAGCCAGAACACGCCGGGAAATGAACAGAATCTTACGATCGTATTCGAGGACGACGCGGCAAGCGCGTCTTTTTCCTTGAGTTCGTTCGGATCCCTGCACTTCCCAGACGTCTTTCAACAAGAATTGATGCGAACTGAACCCTTGACTGTGATGCAATCAATTCGCATTCCGCTCTCCCAAATCAATGATGCGGGCGTCCACACATCGGGCATCCGACGGATCAGATTGGTGTTCGATCAAACGAATACTGGCATTGTTTATCTTGATGACATCCAGTTCAGCAACTAGAAAGGTTCGCAGCCATGACAGTCTCCGGAATACCCAAAGTACGCTCAGTTCAAATCGTGGCAGTTTCGCCCGAGCCCGCTGATTCGAGGCGATTGGCCTTCATGAGGTCAGAAGAATCCACTCCTGTTGAAGAAGTGGTTCACTTGGTCAAAGTGTATTTCGACAGTCCCCTCCCGGTCACCGGAAGTGCGTTCTACCTTTACGTCGGTGATGCTTGGATTCGACGTTATTACGGGTTCAATGGTGGAGTGTATTTCAATGTCGATGACCCCGCATTCATTCAGAAGCACAGCGGCCAGACCCTGCGATTCACTCAAGACCATATTGAGTTCATCGACAGCCAAGTTGTGTTGCCGGCATTAGCCGACGATAACGCAGTTAACTTTAGACTGCTTTCTGCGCTAGAAGCGGCGCCCGTTCCCTCAAGACTACCGTCGAAGCGAGCTGCTCTTGAACAATAACGGCTCACCGCACGGCTTTTTCCATTACACGTCTCAATATATCAGGATCCGCCCGGCCACCGCTCATTTTCATCGCTTGCCCATATAGCCATTTAGGGGAGCATAAAAAACCGTGGGGCATTCAAGCGGCTAGCCTGACATCGGATGCTTCCTGTCCCTTGAACCCCGGATACCACTGCTCGAACTTGGAGTCTAGCTCGTCGTTTAGAACTCTCGTCCGAGCTTGTAGGCCTTCTAACGGAACTTTCGGATTGGCAAATTAACGAAAGCCTTCGCCCGAGAGGCTTTCAGCGATTTTTCAAGCCCCCGTTACTGGGTACAATCTCTCTGAGGCTGATCTGAAGCGTGTTTTGAGGCGATCGCACCTATGTTTTTAAGTTACTGCGATCGCCAATATAAAACAAGACCATACATGGACACACCTCAATGAGAGTCAATGGCTGAATCCTTTATGGAGAGAAGTGTTGAGGTCTATTTTAGTACATTTGTATGGGGAAAGTTCCGTTCTAATAGCATCGGACCCAAAATGTACGTTAAGGCGTTCAGTTTGCTGAACACTTACCTTAACCACCCCCGTTCGCAGACTGTCCCAAGATCGCTTGAGCTTGGGACAGTTTTTGATTTCAAGGCTCTTCACATATAGGTTACAGGCTTTTGGGTGACTAACTCGAACCATCGTAAATGGGACAGTTGATTTTATCGCTCTCCAAAAATTAGATGTGGTGGGAGTTTCATTTTTTTGTGCCATGCCAGCAGTTGTTCATTTTTACTCAAGGGACGTGGCTTGGGTTCGGGTTCGGCCAGTCTTTCTCTATGTCTAACCGCTTCAGAAATAGTGGTGTGAGAGTTTATGTAGGCGAGTGTCGGTTTTTGTACTTTTAATTTGCACTATTGATTAATCTGAACTTCTTACCGGCTTATAGTGCTAGGAAAATTATCGAATAAATTAGATGTTCATACACTGATTTCCCTGACCAATCTCGACTCCCAGCTCAGTCTTGACAAGCAGCTCGGATTAATTCTACTCTTGGCTGTTGTGAATTGAATTTGCCAAAGCTAAGAAAAGAAAATAGACTCCTGAATTCTCATCTATTGACTAAGTTTGCCAGTTAGATGAGCAATTTGTGATGAGAATAAGAGAAGCGCTCTAAGAGGCTGTTTGAAAAGTACTTTTTGCTACTTGAAAACAGGCTAGAGTGCCTAGATAGAAGCGCTGAAAGCATGATGATTACGTTGGATCCAGATCCGCTTCAAGTAACAATTTTGACTTTTCAAACAGCCTCAGTAGATCAAAAAGTTTTCTAGCAAATCAGTTTTAGGCATCGAACGCGACCTAGGCACAGTGCAGAAAAATCAAGAATAAAACCCTCCTTCTCTAAATTCCTATGAAAACACAAATCGTCGAAAGAAAACGCTTGGAATTACCTGATAATCCAAAGTTCCTTTCTCCTCCAATAGTCACAGAACCTCTCTATCAGTGTGCGATCGCTGTAACGGTTATTTCATATACATTAGATGCCGAGATAGAAATCGAAGTTGATGGAGTGACAGTCGCTTCTGCCAATGGTGGATCGCCATGGCCAGAAGGAGTAACTGTACCTATACCAAATGCCCTCATGGCTGGGCAAAAAGTGCGTGCAAGACAAAAAACAGTGGTCGCGCTGAGTGACTGGTCAGCAACAGTGATTGTGAAAGACCACACCAAAGACTACCCCGCTGGTCCACCCCGACCAGAAATTAATCCTGCCCCGGTTTTTGAATGTGGCGTACGCACGGGAGTTTCTAATCTTCTAACGGGCGGCAATGTATGGATTAATGCCGATCAAATCGAAGTTGGCAGAGTCAATGGCTGTAGCTCTCATCAGGGAGTAAATGTTAGTCCTGCCTATGGGTTAGGCCAAAAAGTACGGGCTTGGTTTGAATTGTGTAAAGATCCAAGTCCTCCCTCTAGTGAATATGTAACGGGAAAGCCGCCCAATCCATTACCTCCTCCAAGTGTTGACCCTGTTTTTCAGAGTGGAACAGTTCTGACCGTCAAAAACATTGTTAATGGAGCAAAAGTTACCGTTTATCGCAACGGTGTTAACCAAGGAACCTGGCCATGCTGGGGATTTTCCATCACCATTAATGGTTTAGGTCCTTTCGTGACGGGTGATCAATTTACTGCAATTCAGAGCATGTGTCCAGGGAATCCTGACAGCCCCCCCGGCGCTGGGATAGTTCAACCCTGTTCGAGTTTGCCTCCTCCTGAAATCGGACCAGTTCAGGCAGGTGATAACCGCATCACACTAACTCAATTTATTCCGGATGCCATCATAAAGGTTTATCTGAACGGGGCACTGGTGGGTGCAAGCGGCGGTCCCATCGTCATACTGACAAAAAAAGTGGCATTGGGAGATACCCTAATCGTCGTTCAGGATTTAAACAATTGTCAGGGCAGACTGGCACTTGAAGTACGGGTTTTATGCGCAGACCCACCGATCGCTAGCAACCCCTCAAACCTCAACCTCTTTCCAGTAGGGTTTAGTGAATATCAAAAAGGCGGCATCAAAGGCAGTGTTTACTACCCCGCAGAAGATGATGGTAAACAGCAACCCTTCAATAAGCGGCTGGCATCATTAGGTCGAGTACCCATTGTCTTCATGGCACATGGTAATCATTCCCCCAGCGATCCAAGCTATCTAGGATATGACTACTTTCAAACAGATCTGGCAAAGATGGGTATTATTGCTGTTTCAGTAGACTGCAATGCCTTGAATGGGCCTGGCGGTGGAGTTCAGAACATAGAAGATCGTGCTGACTTAATCATTGACAACATTGCCTTCTTTCAAGGATTGGATGCCGACCCAACTTCAGTCTTTTTTGGACGAATCAACTTTAATCTCCTTGGATTAATGGGACATTCACGCGGAGGGGATGCAGTTGTCACTATTCCAACGGTCATAAATTTGCCAGGAGTAAATGTCAAATCTGTACTCGCACTCGCACCAACAAATTTCCGATACCGGGCAGGCTTATCAACTATTCAACCTAAAGGCTATGCATTCATGACAATATTGCCTGCGGGAGATGGCGATGTTATAGATAACAATGGGGCTCAGTTCTACGATCAAGCTATTCCCGATCCGTTTAAAGCTCAGCTCTATGTCCATTTCACGAATCACAACTTTTTTAATCGGCGGTGGCTCGATGATGATAGCCTCTGGACTTTGCCCCAACCAGCTGTGATCACCCGCTCAGATCATGAACGTATCTTGACGGCTTATGGATGTGCTCTATTTAGAGCTACGTTACTGGGGCAATCTACATCTAGCTATCTTGCTAGAACTCAGCTCCCTAATGGGGTATTAACGCAGCATGTTTATCTTTCCTATGAGCGCTCTAAGGTTTTAACCGTGGACAATCATGAGGATGGCAATACGATAAATATCAATTCTTTGGGACAACCCACAACCCAGCTTAATGGAATGAGTGCGGATGAGTTTCCGTTTGATCAAGTAGCTGGCGCATTCAACGGTTCATTCTATGGTCTTAGTATCGGTATGGTAGTCAGACCAGGACAACCAGGGCGTGTTTTCCGTTCTGAGTTGAGAAATTTTGCCGATCTTTCGACAAGTGAAATTTGGATTCGAGCTGCTGAGGTCACTGATGGATTTTCAGTTGCTCCTAGAGCGACTGGTTTTGAGCTTGGTCTGGAGGATAGTAATGGTGTTCAAGTATGGGTTGACTCGGATGATATAGGCGGTCTCCCAAGACCTTATCCTCGTAATCCGGGTATGATTAAGACAATGCTTAACACATTGCGCTTCAAAGTACCCTGCTTCAAGAATGAAGAGTTTAAGAGAGATAGCATCCGTGCTATTCTCATTCGGTGTAATCGAAATGATGAAAGCGCGATCGCGTTTGATGACTTACAAATAATTAACTGATGGAGATTTAATGATGTCTATGGATGTCTCTCAACCACTTCCAGCAGCTCCACGCCCTTTGTGGGAGCTACCTGAAATCGTTGAAGTACGAACGCTTAACGTTTCCTTTGAGCCACGTCAATTAAGGAATTTTAGGTCATCTCTTGAAGCCAAAACTGAGGCAACAGAGTTCCAAATTAGAACAGCCAGTCCTATCCCTATTCGTGCTCTTAGCCCAGTGTTACATGTTGGGAATGTAGTCCTAACTGAAAGCGAACAGATTGGTGAGAACCTTTATAGATTTTGGGCGTTTGAACCCAATAGACTTGAAGCTGAAGCACCTATCTCTCTAAGTTGGACGAATACTCCTAATGAGCAGCTTCAAGAATCCCAATTTCGTTATCACCGAAACCAATAAGCCAAACGCAAGAATTTCATACTGGCTCAGAGTCTACCGCTGACATTAAGAATTGTCATGGGCGATCCCCTCGGAACTTGTGTTGCAAGCGTAATAAACTGTAGTGTGAGGATATTTTTCTAGAAGGGGTTTGTGTAAATGCGCCCGCTAGTCCTAGTAGGCTTCCCGGTACTCGGAATGGAATGTTTCTAGGGAGTCCGAGTCAGTGCAAGCTAGCATCTGCTGTTTAGACCTTCTGAGAACAGGAAGTATTAGATACTTTCGTTGATGTCTCCAAGCCGCTTCATGTGGGCCGTGTCAAGTTGAGCGAATTGTTAGGCTCAGGTCTGTCATGTTTGTCGATTCGGAAAGCAGACGGCATAAGTGGCTCACATGAACGGGCGGACGAGCCACAAGTGACTCCCTATGTTTTCCGGTCGCAAACATTAGCAGCTAGATGCCCAATTCCATGAGTACTCTTTCTTCATCGGTGTCAGTAAAGTGCTGTCGAAGGTCTTCAACAATTCTGTCAATTCGAATCCCTTCGTTATTGAGCCACTTCCCACTAGCGTCTCGCTCTCCGCCTGCATGGTGGAGGGCAACCAGTTGCCAGAGATTGTCGAAAACAGGAGAACCTGAGGAACCAGGCTCGGTGTCTGCTTTGTAGAGTATGAAATTGTGAAAAAGCTTATCAATCTCGTTGTCTTGAAGTGCAACTTCTTTACGCCGCCCATCGGGGTGTTGGATGACATTGAAGTGCTGCTCTTCACGAAATATGGGACTATCGTTAAGTGGAATGAATCCCCAACGGTCGCCAGCCACCACCGGCTCACCACCATCGATCGCTGGCTGATTGGGACGTAGCCGAATCAATGTATAGTCAAGGGCGACATTCGTTCGAAAGACGTCATTAGACGCTGGAAGGAACGACTCTGTTGGTCGCTCGCTCCCGTCCGGACCAAGCTGGAAATTAAACTGAATGCGAATCTTCTTTGCGAATGCTTTATCTGGAATCACGTGATTGTTGGTGAGGAACAAACTCGGAGACACCATAAATCCGGTTGCCCAGCCAGTACCTGGGGGAAATCCAGCGTGTGGTTTGGTGAGTACGACTCTTGCGATAGAGCGTTGGCTCTGAGCGCCTTGCTCAAGGAACCAGACAGGAAGGAAATCCCTCTCATCAATAAGTCTCTCAAACACCGCTGTGGGATCATTCTCCGCTTTAGGGAGTGGGATTTCATCACCCTTTGGGTGTTTGAAATCTTTGGTCCTGAGCATTGGTGGATGGTACTTTAGTGTAGAGAGTCGACTAGCAATGAGTTCGATTTCACCTCCAACAATCTCTGACACCTCTGATGCATGGTCCGAGAGATTGTTGGCCACTCCTCGGAGACTCTCCAGAGCGTTGATGATTTTCGTCTGCTTAGCCATCTTTTCACCTCCTGATAAAAATTTCCCGATTTAGTTTCTGTCCTAACTATTTCTTAGACAGAAACTTTCCACATATCCACCCTATAGAGGATGATATCTAACCCAAGTTGCTAGTGCAGGATGGCGGAAATAACTGACCAGCAGGAGCAACGCGCTCGTTGTGAGATGGAATACTCCCGCCTGCGATCGCTACATCGCCTTAATCTCCGGCAAATTAGTATCGCAAGACACTAAAACACGGAGTTTTTGTATTAAGAACTACAGTTCATGCTAGTAACTAGCAACTTGGGTTATCTAGAATATTTCTGGATCTTACCCTATAGTTGGTGAGAATATAGGCAAATATTACGCAGCCGTGAAAAGCATTTCAGCTTTTCCCTTCCAACTCACTTTAGTTGGTGTTACCAACATCAGGCTCGGGTGGCTGACGCTGGTTCCCTCGCCGCCCTCCGTAATAATACTTAGCAATTTGCCTTGGCTCTTTGTACTATTCTCTAAGTAAGCTGTTGTGTACCTAACTTACAACCAGATTGGAGAAGTATTCAATCTAAAAAACCAAAGGAGGGATTACATTATGTCCGAGGACCCTAATCTAGATCCAAAGCTCGCAGAGGATCTAGCGGCTAATCTATCCACAAACCTAGCACAGAACCTGAGCTTAGACCTGTCACGCAATCTTGCTTCTGACCTGGCTAAGAATATGGCGTCGAACTTGGCACAGAACCTGTCGGCGAACTTGGCACAGAACCTGTCAGCGAACGGGAGCAACGCGAAAAAGTGGGATGGAACACCAACGGGCGATCGCTTAACTCCAAAATCTCGAAAATCAGGTTTTAGTTCGCGGCAAATTGCCGCGAACTAGAGAAAAATTCCCCCCTACTCACTCATGAGAACGAGTAATCAAGCAAGAGAAAGTGACTGACCCTTTGAGCGAGGGCATTTTTGTCGCTAAAATTGCTCCTTTTTTCGCTTCTGGCAGGAATGACAGAAATCTCAGACCGTTGCTGGATAGATAAAAGCGCTTAAAATAGAATCCCCAAAATTTTTCCA
>JAAUYK010004115.1_pt1 | contig 10943 bp, 17 predicted proteins | sample 7278021 | NCBI WGS metagenome assembly JAAUYK01 (sample SAMN14350223, study PRJNA611818) | marine sediment metagenome | isolation source: surface marine sediment (1.8m) | place: French Polynesia: Moorea | collected 2018-08
CGACTACTGCACGTGCCGTCTCGGCGAGGAGGACAGGATCATGCCGCCCTACAACTGGAGGCAGATGATGCGCTGCCTGCCGCACAAGTGCCACTGCCCCGACGGATGGGTCATCGACATCAGCGTGGAGGCGAGGAAGAGGATGGGAGACGGCACGTTCGCGGCGGGAATCGGCGGAGCGCCGGGGTACGTACGTAGACGAAATTTGAGGCTTGGATGAAATGGTTGGCCTTAGTATGATCGACTCCATATGCATGTTAGATCCTAACTCATTGGGGAGCTTTCTCTTGAGGCCTTTTACGTACTTAGCGACATTTGCATTGAACCACATTGTCTATTGTGTGAGATAACCTAGCTCCTGCTCGTCCTCAGAGCGCCCCCGCCGCCGATGCCCCCTCCCATGCCGCAGCCCCAGTTCGCCGCGCCGCAGTTCGCCCCGCCGCCGGTGCCGCAGTTCGCCCCTCCTCCCGTGCCTCAGTTCGCGCCGCCCCCGCAGCCCCAGTTCGCGCCGCCGCCGAGCCAGGGCTTCAGGCGCCGCCAGCGCAGGAGGAGGCCGGGACGCCGCCAGGGATTCCGCAGGTTCTAGGAAGACTCACCCATCCCGAACGATGACTTAACCGAAGGCGAGAAAATGGACGACGAATAAGGACTAGCGAGACTCACAGCAACTACGTAGATCGGGCCATCAGATTTGACAGGAAGAAAGAGAGCCAATTAGTAGTATATTTTGTCCTACACGTACGTATACCCACTACAATGTACTCGTCATAAAAAACGGTTGTGCGCGCGGTCATTGCATTTTCTATTGTCATACACATGTGATAAAGTGTCCTCTAGATTTTTAAGTCGAATAAGATATCCACAGCATTTGACGTATTGCGCTCCTAATTGCTGTCCCTCCCGAAGCGGGGAATTTACGTAGTTTTCCCGAACCGATCGAAGAAAGGGCAAACGTCAGGTTTTGATAAAGCGCGCATATCTCTGTCGATATTGTCTCGCGGCTATGAGCGTTGCCATGGATGACTATAATTAATTAACACCGCGCCTATCTTAAGCCTATCGTCGCGGCTATATTTTAGCTCAGAGAAGCGATTCGCCGGCTTAAAGCGAAACATTTTCAGTTGCCCCAAGGTCCAGGATTACAGACGGACATTCGTCTAGCATCGTGCATGCATGTACGTACGTTCGCCAATAAGGTCTAGCTCTAGTCTCAGCTCAAGGTTGTTCCAAATTTAGATCGAAAGTTCTCGGCATGCATCAAAGCATATACTATGCATAATCTGGTCCTACCAAATATTGGCCACGATTAGCCTCGGAAAGGACACGCTAGCCCGCTATACTCTTCACTCACGTCACTATTTGCCTTATCCCGCTCGGTCGGTCGGTCGGTCGGTCGGCGGCGTTATCCTTATCTCCCTGCTAGCTGGCCTTTTTACCGCCTCGCTCGGCTTGAGTCACGGCGGAGGGCGCTTTCAGCATCATATCTCCTCTTGCTGCCGGGATTGAAAACTTTTGTGCTTATCGCTGCTTAGAAACGTCCCCTTGCAAGTTCACGGCGAAGTGGAGGCCACACAATAGCAAGGTGACTAAGGAAAGCCGACCTCGACAACTGACTCCGAAGGCCTCTGGGATGTCCTTACGAACGGCGTTGGTATTGAAGAGTTATAACATTTTGTGGTAAGACGCATTTATCGCATGTCAGTAGTTTGTAGTTCATTAGCATGCTTTCTAGATAAATTAATAGCGTACGTACACGATGTCCAAGTCAGACGTGCCTCCGGCCTCAATGCGGCGTTCGGCGACGTCCCTCCGGCGCGGCACGACCCTGAGGCGGGCGCCGTCCGCCGTCGCCGACGGCGTCGAGTCCGTCGCGAACATGACCCTGCAGCGCTTTCCCCGCCTCCTGCCCAAGATGCCGTCGAGGCTGAGGGAGCGCCTCCGCATTTCCGAGTGGACGTTCTCGCCGTCGTTCGAGTGGCGCTCGAGGACGACCAAGGAGGGGCGGTACGCGCCGGTCGGATCGTGGAACAGGCAGGTCCTCAATCCTGAGCTGATGGGCATTAATACGGAAAAGGTGCCTCCTATTTCCTTTTTAACTCTTTTTAAATGCATCTGCACAAAAATTGTAACACTTTTCAGGTTCACACAACCTTCTGCAGCAACGCGACGCACACGTCGAAGTACACGGCGCTGACGTTCGTCCCCATCAACCTGTTCGAGCAGTTCCGGCGGCTGGCCAACATCTACTTTCTCATCACGCTGATTTTAACGGCCGTATTGCCCGACTCGCCGATCGACCCGTCCTCATGGCTGCTCTCGCTCGCATTCGTCATCGCAGTCACCATGATCAAGCAGGGATACGAGGACTATCTTCGACACAAAAGCGACGAGTAGGGCTATATATATGTCAATTTGCCTAAAGGCTATAGCTTTAACCACGTAATTAATTTACAGCGCCGCTAACCGAGCGCCGGCGAGCGTCTTACGAGGTCCCCGAGGCTGCGCGATTCAAACAGAGTCCCAATACATCGAGGTTGGGGACGTGGTTCGACTGCGCGAGGGCGACGCCGTCCCCTGCGACATGGTCCTCCTGTCGTCCAGCCACGAGCAGGGTCACTGCTACGTGGAGACCGCCAACCTGGACGGGGAGACCAGTCTGAAGACGAAACACTCGGCAGCCGGCACCAAAGACTTTAAAGACGAGGCCGAATTGGCCGGATTCAGAGGCTTTATTGAGTGCGAGAATCCCAACCCGAAGCTGGACAGCTTCCTTGGCCGACTGACTAAAGTCGAGGGGCCCTCCAAGGTGGATTGACATAAGTCGAATGAATTAATTATGTTTCAGTAGTTGCTCCATGTTCTATTCTTTCTCAAAGATCTCCTCCCTGGAGCTGCGCCAGACCTGCTCCCTGGCCATCGAAAACCTCCTCCTTTCCGGCACCGTTTTGAAGAACACGCCCGAGGCGTACGGAGTCTGCGTGTACAGCGGCACCGAGACGAAGCTGTCGCTCAACTCGAAGATCACGCGAATCAAGTTCTCCACGGTGGAGAAGTCTCTGAACGGCTTCATCCTCTTCTATCTGGCAATCATGCTCGGCGAGATGGCGCTCTCCACCGTGCTGTCGCTCGCCATCGGCGTCGAGTACTACAACAAGGGCAACCTGGAGCAGCAGGACTTCCACACTTATCTATTCTCATTTCTTGAACAGCTTCAACACCAGACGGTGAGTTTAGCTTAAAATCGGACTGGTCATCTTAATTGCATAAACCTCAAATTATGTACAACTGCAGAGCTTCTGGGAGATCATTGAGGTCATTCTCATCTGGCAAGTTATCTACAACTACATCATTCCAATCTCGCTGTTCGTCACGATGGAGTTGCAAAAGTTCCCGGCAACCTATTTCTTCAGGTACGGAAAGGTTGCTATGTGAGTTCTTAAGCGACGTTGCAATAGAACCCGTTTTCTCAGGTGGGACATTGGCATGTACGATCCCGAGCGGGACCTGCCCGCCGTCTGCAACACCTCGGACATCAACGAGGAGCTCGGCCTGGTCACCCATCTCTTCACCGACAAGACGGGCACGCTGACCAGGAACGTCATGGTGTTCAAGGAGTACGCGCACGGAGGGGACGCCGCGCCCGTGCCAGTGCAGGGCTTGGAGGCGGAGGCATGGTCGGACCTCTTGATGGTGATGCTGCTCTGCCACTCGGTGCAGGTCTGCCCCGTCAGCGGCGCCTTCGTCGCGTCCAGCCCGGACGAGAAAGCCATTCTGGAGGCGTGCCGGGACGCCGGCTTTGTCTACGAGGGATGCTCCATCGACGGCCGCATGACGGTCCTGATCGAGCCGAGGGTGGACGGCGCAGCCGGCGGAGAGAGGAAGCGGAAAATCTTTCAGAAGCTGGAGGAGCTCGAGTTCGACTCGTTCAGGAAGTGCATGTCCGTAATTGTGCGAGACTGCGCCGACGGCAAGATACACGTCCTCTCCAAGGGCGCAGAGTCCACCATGCTGGAGAAGTGCTCCGACTCGGGGTCGGCAGTGGTAGCCGGAATCGCAGGGGTCGTCAACGACTTCGCGGTGAAGGGCCTCCGAACCCTGGTGTTGGGCTATCGGAGGGTCACCGACGACGAGTACGGCGTGTTTAAGGCGACGCTAGAGCTCGCGCGCCAATCCATCGTGAATAGAACCAAGTTCGAGCGCGAGGCGTACGCCGAGGTGGAGACCCACCTAAGGGTGGTCGGCGCCACAGGCATCGAGGATCTCCTTCAGGAGGACGTTGTGGAGACGGTGAATATGATCAAGGCCGCGGGGATTGTGCCCTGGATGCTTACTGGAGACAAGAAAGAGACGGCTGTGAACTTGGCGCAAGCGGCAGGGCTTTTACAGGTACTTAACGAAATTAAAGTACTCAAACCTTTACAATACTTGAGACATTGCAGTGCTCGAGTCGCATGGTGGACTTTTGCGACGTCGCCGACCTCCACCACTCCGTCTCCTCGGAGTTCAAGCGCCTCGTCGAGGAGGAGATGCCGTTCGTCGTCGATAGCATCGTCGTAGACGGCAAGGCATTGCAGGCGATCTTCAAGGATGACGATCTCATGTATGACGAATGTGTCTTACATAGTAGTTCTCGAAGTCTATTCGAAGCCTTCTTTCTCGACGTAGATCAAAGTTCTGCGAAGTGACGGACAGATGCACGACCGTCATCGCCTGCCGCCTCTCGCCCATCCAGAAGAGCCAGCTGGTCCGGATGGTCAAGGACGCGCGGAAGGAGAACCTGACAGCTGCGATCGGCGACGGCGGAAACGACATCAGCATGATCCAGGAAGCGCACGTCGGCATCGGAATAATCGGCATGGAGGGGAACGCGGCGTCCAAGGCAGCCGACTTCGCATTCTCAAAGGTACGCATATATAATTTCAGTCACAAGAACCCTTTTATTTAATCAAATCTTCCCTCAGTTCCGGCACCTCCAGAGAGCACTGTTCGTGCACGGCCACTGGTACTACCGCCGCCTGGCCGTCCTCGTGCAGTACTCGTTCTACAAGAACGTCGCCTCCTTCACCTGCCAGCTCTTCTTCGCCATCCACTCCAACTGGTCCGGATGGTCACTGTATGACTCCATGTACCTGTTCAGCTGCAACACGTTCTACACCTTCGTGCCAATAATTATCTATGGCCTTACAGAGCAGGTATAATTTAGGACAATTCAGCAAGCAAGGAAAGTCCTTATCTACGTACTCCCTATCTAGAACTTTGACGACGACTACCTAATCAAGAATCCTCACCTGTACTCTTCGAACCGCAACAACAGCCTGATGGGCTGGCGTCCGACGCTCAAGTGGCTCCTCGAGGGCGTCTGGCACGCCGCCGTCTGCTTCTACAGCGCCTACTTCCTCTGGCCGTCCATGGGGCAGGACGGGGAGCACATAAACACGCTCGGGTCGGTCGTCGGATTCAACTGCGTGCTCGTGGCCAACGTAAAGGTGAACTTGACTCCAAAACGTTTTCCATTCCCTTTCCCATTTCACTTTCGTTTCTCTCTCTGCCTTTCTTCTCTGATACAAATGTGGTTTGATTTCAGCTCTTGCTAAAAGCCCGCTACGTGACGACGGCGCTCCTGCTGAGCGTGGCGCTCTCCATCGCCTTCTACGTCGCGTTCACGCTCACCTACCAGCAGTTCCCCATCGGCACCATGAACCTGTACGAGCTGGGCACCTACCTCGTCGCAGTGTTACAGCTCGGGCCCTGGTTCTGCTCCCTGTTCGTGCTGTCGGTCGCCCTGCTCCCCGACTTCGCGATCAGAGTGTTCAGGCAGGCGAAGAGCGATTATAAGAGGCGGCGGAGAGAGAGGGACCAATGCTATGTCGTTAACTATTGAGTATTGTACGTTTATTGCTAGCTGTACACCTAGAGTACCTAAACCTGGCTGTGCTGATCGAGCTTAGTTAGTCCGCTGCAGTAGTTTTGTCAACGCTGAAATCCATCGAAATAGATCTGCTGGCTTCGAGCGCCACGCGCTTAACCTCCTCGCTGACCGCGGCGTAGATCTCGTCCGCGCGCTCCGAGATGATTTGCCAGGACTTTGCTGCAATTAAATCGGTTACACAAAATTTTCATCTCGAACTACTATAATTGGGTTACCGATGTCATCCTCGTTGGCCTCCGGGTGGCAGACGACGTAGCGCAGGAAGAACCTTCCGTTCGTGTTGCCGCAGGTCAGATGCAGCCTCCTGGTGCCGTTGATGGCGGACAATAGGTTCCTGTTCAGGTCGTCGTCGCCGGCAAGTCGGAAGCAGACCAGACCCAACTTGAAAGAGGTTTCAGTTTGTCTACAAATGTACTGTACGAAAAAGGTTTCGTTACCTTGACATCGTTGCAGACTTTGAATCTGCCGTCCTTCCGCACCAGCTCCTCGAACCTCTTGGCCATCCGGCAGTGGTTCCTGATGTGCTCCCTGAGGCCGTCCACTCCGTACGACCGGATCACGAACCAGAGCTTGAGGGAGCGGAAGCGCCGGCAGAAGGAGATGCCCCAATTCTGTTTAAGCAATTTCTCATAGAGATACCATAAGACCTCACTCAAGTTTACCCTAAAGTCCTCGGCCTCGCCCCCGCCCGTCTCCTTTAAGTACTCCCTGTCCACGCCCATGACGTCCTTGACGGCGGCCCCGTTCTTGACCCACATGAGCGCGCAGTCCACGCTCGTGAGCATCCACTTCTGGGGGTTCATGTTGAACGACGACGCAAACTGTGAGAAGAAACATTTCTTCAATCCACGTAGGTACTTCAAAATATTGCGTCAGTCCCATTCCTCAATGCCCTTGTTGAGGTGTCGGAACTCGGGGCAAATGAGGGCGCTTCCGGCGTACGCCGCGTCCACGTGCAGCCAGATGTCCTGCTCCTTGCAGAGAGCGCCTGAATACAAGAATGATCTTAAGTCACTTATCTACTCAATCACGTCCGGCCGAACCGATGTCCTCCAGGTCGTCGAACACTCCCGATTCTGTGGATCCGAACGAGGCGCAGACGAAGAACGGGTGGAAGCCCTTGTCCACGTCCTTCCTGATGGCCTCCTTCAACGCCGACGACGTCAGGCGGCCCCTCCTGTCCGTCTTCAGGGTCCTCATGCGCACGAACCTTAGAAGAGAACCTTCGTCGTTATCATCTTCATTCTCTAACATCTGGGACAGACAGACACCAACCCGATTTTGGCCGCCTTTTCCACGCACGAGTGCGACTCCTGGGAGCAATAGGCGGTCAGCTTGGAGAGCACCTCGTACTCGTCGCAGGTGACGTCGCCGAAGCTCTGCTTCAGCTCCCTGATGGCCCTGTGGCGGGCGGCCAGCATGCACACGAGGACGCTCTCGCTGGCACCGCTCTGAAAATAATCATTTCAATATTGAACTTCGCACATGTTAACAATTACGTACCTGAAAAGCTCCCCCGCCTTTGCTGTCACTAGTTAGACGAAGAAAATCCTCCGGAAGACCGATCATTTGACCTAATCGAGAGTAATTTACATAATACACATTGCTATCGTCAATCTCATTTAAAACTCACCGACCCAGTTGAGTACTACGTCGTCTAGCTCTGCGATTGCCGGCGACGACGCCCACGACATTCCGACGGAGCTGAGCCCGTTGGAGAGGATCTCGCCGAGCAGGGACGGGTAGGAGAAGCCGGTGGGGTAGTAGGCGCAGAACTGGGGGTGCTGCCAGTGCATGAGCTGAAACAATTATAATTAACTAAACTTGATGAAATGATCAATTAATGTACGTAGATGTCCGATTACCCCGGCCTGTACGATGAACCTGTCCGCGTCGTCCATGATCTCGTCCCAGTCCTCTGACTTGTCCGGCGCCTCCGAGGGCAGTAGCTGGCGAAGGTAGCCCGGGTTGACCCAGGGCGACACCGCGCCGCGGTCGCGGAGGGTGGCGTGGTAGTTGGCGATGTATTTGAGCAGGGCCCGACCGCGGGAGAGGAAGTCGTCGGCCTCCATCTCAAGATGCGAGTGAGTGACGATCGACTCCGTGGAAGTATTGACATGGCCACTGGCCGCTTACATAACGACGGAAAAAACTTGGATGATTCATCTGTAGTAGTAGGTCGTGTGGAATAAATTTGATTGCTAATATGTATAATGGATTTATGCACTCTGCATAGGTTACATATTCTGTATACGTACTTTTTGTCTTTATTTTTAGACGAGTGCATGCATGAAAGTCTTCAGAAACCCGTTTTCCGGCTGCCATGTCATCACATGAAGAAGACAGGTGAGACAGGCAAGATGTGCAGCGCGGTCATACGTAATTTTGTGTGTGTAGTATAGTGAATAATTTGCCGCAGTATTTGTTACGTGCTAGTATTACGATTTGCAGCTCAGGGCTATAAGTTGCGCGCGATAAATTTGCAGGTAGTAACAGACTAAACTCTTGAATTCCTCGACACTTTCGTCATTGGAGCAAGGTCTAGATGATTTCTTTAAACTTCTCTAGGCTCATCTCCGAGTTGATATCCTCCCTGAACGGTGCTTTATATAATTCATGCCCTAAGATCGCATATGTATAGACAATGCCGTGATTCAAACACAATTTGCATACAGGCAATGCTTTAATTTATTGAGATGCAGGTAAAATTATCTGCTTAAATGCCTCCAGACTAGTCTCCGAGTTGATGTCCTCCCTGAAGCCGAGTTGCCTCAGGTAGTCGTTGTACCTCTTCCACTCGTCCGCCCCGATCTTCGGTCTCTCTCCCCTCCTGCCAAAAGTTCCCTGCTGCGAGTCGCGTTTCAGGGAAGCAAGTGCGGCGGGTATGTGATCTGAGGAAATGCCCAGGTGGGAGAAGAGCTTCCTGCATGACGACTCCGGATCAGACACCTGTGGAGAATTAAATAAGTTTATATAACCGCGTGCCTGCGGTTGCCTTGCCCGCCGACAGAATAGCCATGAGAACGGACTCAGGATTAACAGCAGTCTCAGTCATTATACACATTTGTGTAGTCACAGTAGCTTCTCAAGGGGAATTTAGTTGGGCTTCATGTAGTACAAATTAAGTTAATTTCGTCAAGATTAGCCAAAATTCAAACCACTCACTATGGATGGCTATATGGTACAGATCTACATGAAGCTGAACTTGTACTGCAGCATGAGTGACCGACTGCTCTCCCGATGTGCCAGGAATGATCCTTAGAATACCGGGCCGGTGGGCAAAATATAGACTTATTTTGTTGTACAAGTTATTCTGAGTCGTAAATATGCTTAAAATTACCAGCTCTTCGAAGAAGACCACTAGCGTGTACTTCTCCTTTTGCCGGAGGTAGTCTGACAACTGAGAAGAAGAAAAAAAACTCACATTATTTTTGCTCCCCAATTGCTTTACAAACTAATAATTCTCACCCCTCCTGCATAGTTAAAGACATGGCAGTCCATGAACGTCCTGAACTTGTAGCAATGATGCTTGTACTGTCGCCACCACTCGGGATCGTCATAGGGGAATGTCCCGTTGCCTTCAAAGACTTTCCCGGTGAAGTACTCCAGGTACCTCCCAATGGGCTGCAAGCTGCTGTCAATCTGCTTGTACGAGCACATGGTGCCGTTAAAGTTTCTGAAAGGTATGTGTGTATGTGAAATATGCATCTTGGTCCTTGGACCTAGCTGTGAAGTACCTTGTGTTGAAGATGCACTCGGCACCGGGAAAGAGCTCCATGAGCATGGGAAATACTGAGGCACCAACACTGGATACTTTAACAACAATGTGCCAACATTCCTCCGCATGCTCCTTTTTGCATTGTAGGCGAACTATGCTTTGGAGCAGGCGACGAAGCTCGAGCTGTAAAGAGCCCATAAGGCTAAAATACAGTGGATGCACATTTTAGAAATTCAACTCACTTTGCTTATTTGACCTGTGACGTAGTGAGAGTGGGCATGATTAAAGGACCAGGGCTCTGACATCATCCTCAGCCCTGGTACGGTGTTCAACATTTGGGAGAGTAGAGTTGAGCCGCAGCGGGAGGTGTTTCTTGAACGGTCAATTTAGTAGTGTGGCTTAAAATTTGAAAGCTTAAATGCTGCTATACCTAAGAAAGGTGAGCCGCCTATCCGCAGTTGGGTCCCCTGCTTCAGCAGCCAGCCTGTGAAAGCTCTCGTGCGACATGATGACCAGCTCCTCCGCACCGAAGAACTGCTTCACCCAGACGAAGGGATTGGCCGTAGTGTCGTAGACACTCTTGCTGCCCGGCGGCAACACGCAGAAGAAGACATGGGTGGGCGTGATTCCATGGAGCGTGATGTGGTCATGAGCGAGGACATGCCTGGGGTGCACATAGCGCTCGTGGAGGAGGCAGAAGTTGTGCAGCTGGTGCCGTATCATGTTTGAGTAGGCGCCTCTTCCGAGGATGGTGGCCACCTGAGCAGAGTGATCATAACTTCTAGCAGCCTGGAGCCTCTCCTGCCTTGATCCTTCAGATAGCTTGTAGCCAACAAGGGTATCGAGAACATAGTCCACAAGGACTAGACAGTACCTGAAATAATGTGTATATAATGTTTGGATTGTACGTACGTAGGAGGAACTTATAGCCACAGTCGTACCTAACGTAACAGAATGCCCAGTAGAGAATGCCCATGTCGCGCTCCAGGAGCCACTTCACCACCGAGCACGGATTCTCCAAGCTCAACATGCTGAACATTATGCCGTTGTGAAAAACAGATGTAATATTCTGTGGCAGCACCCCTGCTGAATCTTGGAAAACTGAACTACGGATGAAGGCGACTAACGCAAATACCTTTTACTATACCAAAACTTTACGATTGTGTTAAGAGGCACGTGTGCACAATTGGAGGTAGGCGTATAGGGACGAATTGATCGACGGACAAGATTCAAGGAAGAACGTTAGCTACGTAATTAAATCAATATCTATCCGGCATTGTCTTACCTTTCATGCGA
>JAAUYK010220688.1_pt1 | contig 10943 bp, 9 predicted proteins | sample 7278021 | NCBI WGS metagenome assembly JAAUYK01 (sample SAMN14350223, study PRJNA611818) | marine sediment metagenome | isolation source: surface marine sediment (1.8m) | place: French Polynesia: Moorea | collected 2018-08
AACATCGACCTCAGCGTGAGCTACCAGTTCCACCTCCAGATCCGTCGCGGTGATGGACAGCTCACCGCCGCGTGCGACCAATAGCACGTTGGACAGAATCGGCATCGTCTGCCGCCGCTCGACGACTCCGATGACGGCCTGCAGAGGTTTGACGAGCACATCACGCTCAGCGCTCAATTTCATACGTTCCACCTGTTAATAAATATTGGAATGATTACTTTATTGTTATTATTAAGCGATCAAAGCCCTGTGTATAACTTTTCTTTCGTCTTATAAAACAATAACTTATATGTCATTTCGGCGCCTGGTTAACGGTGCACGCCCGGTCGAGGGCCTGTGTGCAGCTTGTGGATAAAAACCGCCGCCGAAACTGTACCCAGGTTATCCACACTATCCTGTCAGAGTTCTCAACAGATTCAAATAATCGTCGTCAACGCGCTTTTCGGTCTCTCTGAGACCCTCTACCCGACGACAGCCGTGCAGTACGGTGGTGTGATCTCGCCCACCGAATGCATCCCCGATCTCAGGCAGGCTGTGGTTTGTCAGCTCCTTCGCGAGTGCCATTGCAACTTGTCTGGGTCGCGCGATAGATCGGCTACGTTTCTTGGATAGCAGGTCCGCAACCCGGATCTTGTAGTAGTCCGCAACGGTCTTTTGAATATTCTCGATCGAGACCAGCCTTTCCTGCAAAGCGAGCAGGTCCCGCAGGGCCTCCTTGGCGAAGTCGAGGTTAATCGGACGCCCAGTGAATCGTGAGTTGGCGATCACTCGCCGGAGGGCGCCTTCCAGTTCACGTACATTCGAGCGGATACGCTTGGCAATAAAAAAGGCCACCTCTTCCGGAAGCTCTACCGACTCGGCCGCCGCCTTACTCATCAAAATCGCCACCGAGGTCTCGAGCTCCGGCGGCTCAATTGCGACGGTCAGGCCCCAGCCGAAACGCGACTTTAGTCGCTCTTCCAGGCCATTGACCTCTTTCGGGTAACGGTCGCAGGTCAGCACGATCTGTCGCTGTCCTTCCAGCAGCGCGTTGAAGGTGTGGAAGAACTCTTCCTGGGAGCGCTCCTTGCCGGCGAAAAACTGGATATCGTCAATGAGCAGCGCGTCCAGCGATCGGTAAGTCCGTTTGAATTCAGAGATCCGGTTGTGCTGAAGGCCTTTAACCATGTCGCCAACGAAACGCTCGGAGTGCACGTAGGCCACCCTCGCGGTCGGTTTCTCCGCGACGATCGCGTTACCGACAGCCTGCATGAGGTGTGTCTTGCCCAGACCGACCCCGCCGTATATGAACAGCGGATTATAAGAGGTGCCGGGGTTCTGCCCGACCTGTATTGCCGCGGCGCGGGCTAGCTGGTTGCTCTTACCTTCCACGAAGGTATCGAATACGAAAGACGGACTAAGCCGCGAAGCGATCGTGGGGGGAGCTGAGGCCTTCGCCGGCGCCACCGCCGGTGAAGGCTGGATCGCGGCCGGCTTGTCGCGGGAACCTACCTCGACGACGACCTCAGTCTGGGAGCCGTCTACCAGTTCGAGAATCCGCTCGATGTAGTGTTCCTGCAGCCAGTCCACGACGAAACGATTGGGAGCCAGCAGCCTGAGCTGCCCCTCGTCCTCGATCGCCTGTAATGGCCGGATCCACGTATTAAATTGCTGCTCCGGAAGCTCCGCCTTCAGATCGCGGATGCAACGGTTCCAGAGCGTGGTTTCGGCCGGCAAGAAAGTCCCCCTAAAGACTCATCGTGGCAGGATTGCGCTCACGAAGACGGGGCAGTCTATACCCGTTTGCGGCTCCTCGCCACAGCCGAATATGGCGCCGGTAAAAACGCCGCAAACCCTTTAGTAGACGCTGTCTATTGACTCGGCCCGGGACGCCACGTACCCTTGCCGCCCTTTTGTCCGGAAGGCCACTTTTCGCCCTCCGCAGAACCCAGGTTTTAGGCACATGAAACGTACGTATCAGCCCAGCAAACTGAAGCGCGCCCGCACGCACGGTTTCCGTGCCCGTATGGCCACCAAGGCGGGCCGACTGGTGCTCAAGCGCCGCCGCGCCAAGGGCCGCGCCAAGCTCACGCCTTAATCTCGAAGGCGGCGCCTACCCGCATTCTTCGACCGGCAATCTGACATCATCTTGGTCCCGAGCGTGCTGCAACGGTTCGGCAGACAGAGCCGCCTGCTCGACGCCCGCGCTTACTCGCGCGTTTTCGACAAAGCGACTCGCAGCCGTGACAACTGGTTTACGGTGCTGTGCCGACAGAATGACCTCGAAATCGCACGCTTAGGGCTGGCGATATCCAAGAAGAACTGCAGAAAGGCTGCCGTAAGGAACCGCATCAAGCGCGTCGTCCGGGAGTCGTTCCGCCATCATCAGCAGGATCTCGCCGGTCTCGATATCGTCGTGATGAACAAACGTTCGACCACGGATGCCACTAACGCCGTCTTGTTTGATAGTCTCTCGGGCCACTGGAAACGCTGCGCGAAGGCCGCGCCGCAAAAAGACGCATAAGAATGGATAACCAACGACTGATCCTCTGGGGACTCTTCGCCATCATGGCGTACTGGACCTGGCAAAGCTGGGTAGAGTACTGGGCGCCGCCCCCGCCGGACGTCACCGAGATTGTCGAAGGAACACCGCCGGTGGACGACGGCGTCGACTCGTTGCCGAGTATCGGTGCGCTCCCGGCCGAGGGCGAGCAAGGCGACGGTCTGCCGTCGATTGAGACCGAGGACGGCCAGGAGGTCACAGCGCAGCCGATCGATCCGGAAGCCGAGACGATCGTCGTCACCACCGACGTCTTCCGGCTCGAGATCAGCACCCGCGGCGGCACTATCACCAATGCGACGATGCTCAACTACCCGGTCGACAAGGACGACCCGAACAATCTCGTTCAGCTGCTCACGTCCGATCCGAACGACATCGGTCGGTTACGCAGCTTCCTGCGGGCCGCCGGCGGCCGCACCGCGCCGGCCTTCGACGCGGTCTGGACAGCCGAACGCAATGACTACGAACTCGGCGATGCCGAGGAACTTACGGTCCCGCTGACCTGGTCGGGCGAGGACGGTACGGTCGTCGAGAAGAGACTCATCTTCACGCCGGGCAGCTATGCCATCCGGCTCGAGCATGAACTCAGGAACAATGCCGACACCGCCTGGCAGGGCGATCAGGTCACTCAGATCCAGCGGCGCAACTACGAGCCAGACCGGTCGATGTTCGACGTCGACTCCTACTCGTTCGACGGCCCTCAGGTATACGACGGCGACGCTGTCGACAAACTCAAACGCGGAGACCTCGACGACGGTCCGTATCAGGCCGATCTGGACGACGGGTGGTACGCGTCGATCGAGCACCATTTTCTGAGCGCGATCGTCCCGGAGCAGGGCGTCCGGAATCGCTATCACATCCTGCTTCGTAACAACCTGGTAACCGCGAGCCTCATAGAGACGCATTCGGTGGCGGCCGGCGAAACGGCTGTCTTCGCTCGTACGCTGTTCATCGGGCCGAAACTGCAGGCGCAGCTCAACGAGATTCACCCGAAGCTGCGCTTAAGCGTCGACTACGGCTGGCTAACGATTCTGTCTCAGCCGATGTTCTGGCTGCTCGCATGGATCTACAAGTTCGTCGGCAACTGGGGCCTTGCGATCATTGGCGTGACGATCGTCATCAAGCTCGTGTTCTATAAGCTCACCGAGTCGAGCGGCCGATCAATGGCGAAGATGCGCGAGATCCAGCCGCGCATGAAAGCGTTGCAGGACCGCTATAAGGACGACCGGCAGGCGCTGTCACAGGCGATGATGGACCTGTACAAGCGAGAGAAGATCAACCCCGCCGCCGGCTGTCTGCCGATACTCGTGCAGATGCCGTTCTTCCTTGCTTTCTATTGGGTGCTGGTCGAGTCGGTCGAGATGCGTCAGGCGCCGTTCGCGCTGTGGCTCACCGACTTATCGTCGCGCGACCCGTTCTTCATCCTGCCGCTCATCATGGGTGCAGCGATGCTGTTCCAGCAGAAGCTGAACCCGGCGCCCACAGACCCTGTTCAGGCGAAGGTGATGCAGATCATGCCGATCATGTTCACCGTGTTCTTTGCGTTCTTCCCGTCAGGGCTGGTGCTCTATTGGGCGACGAACACGCTGCTTTCGATTGCGCAGCAGTGGAAGATCAACAAGGTAGTCCATGCAGAAGCTACCGCCCAGAAGAGCGGCAAGAAGAAGAAGCCAAAGGCCAAAGACGAATAGGTTCGCCGGCAGCACAGATTCGATCGCGGCGAGAATCGGGGCAAATGCACTCATTGCTCGTACTCCATCACGGTGACGTGGATTCTCTTATCGCTTATCGAGCAGCGAGGCGCCGGAAGAATGCCTGATTCCGTGCCGATGCTTTCATGATCATCAATCTATTCAGTGCCTTAGAGCCGTGTCCGACGCCTTGATACGGCTCGTACCCGAGGACCCCGGCTTCCAGCCGGACCCTTCGGACGCCATCGATGCAGAAGCGCTGATGCGCTCCTTTATGCCGGACGCGGACCGGATAGACGCGACATTTCTTGATTCGGTGAGCTTCATCGACGCCGGACAGAACTGGTCCGGCGTGGAGTGCCCATCCTGCGGCGCGGACCTCGACGACTGGTGGTCGAGCGCGATGGAGAGTGCGTATCGAACGCAGTTCAAGAACCTCGTCGTAAAGCTGCCGTGCTGCTCTCGCTCGATTTCCCTGAATGAGCTGGATTACGGATGGACCGTCGCGTTCGGCTCCTGGCTGCTCGAGGCCCGCAACCCGAACCGGCGCGCTCTCACGCGGGATGAACTCGAAGCGCTCTCTAAACTCGTCGGCGCCCCGCTAACTCAGGTTGTCGCACACATCTGAGCCGCTTCAGCTGTCGGCAAGCTCGGTTCTGACCTTCACCTCGCTATGCAGCGTCCTGTGCACCGGACACCGATCGGCGATCTCGAGCATCCGCTGGCGCTGTTCGTCAGTCAGGTCACCCTGTAGCTCGAGCACGCGGCTGAACTCGTCAATCTTGCCTTCTTTTGTTTCACAGTCGGCACAGTCCTCGGCGTGAACCTTGCCGTGGCGGACGCGAACCGTCGCCGAGGTCAAAGCGATCTTCTTGAAGTTGGCGTACATCCTGAGCGTCATCGTCGTGCAGGCCGCGAGCGCCGCCGACAGCAGATCGTAGGGGGTCGGTCCTTCGTTCGAGCCACCCACGCTGCTCGGCTCGTCCGCGACCAGCGCGTGGTTGCCCGCGGTCACGTCGGTGCGGAAGCCGTCGGCGAACGTGCGTGCAACGACCTCGTCCGCAGCGGCTGCCAGCGGCGGCGGGGAATCAACTTCGGGAAGGAAGTGACCGGCCCATGCGGCCAGCACCTGGCCGGCATAGCGGGCCTCGGCCTCACCGGTCAGCAGGTGGTCTGCCTTATCGAGACTGACGAAACTCTTCGGATGCTTCGCGGCGGCGAACAGCCGGCTGGCATTGTCGATTTCGACGATGTCGTCCAACGGTGCGTGCATCACGAGCAGCGCTTTCCGCAACGTTCCGACTGCCGTCGGCAGGTCATGCTTTTCGAGATCGTCGAGAAACTGCTGCTTCATGCGAAACGGTCGGCCGCCGAGCTGTACTTCCGCCTCGCCGTGCTCGGCCAGCGCCTCTTCGTGGCCGCTGAACATGTGCGAAACGTGCGTCGGATCCGCCGGCGAACCGATCGTCGCGACGGCGACCGAGCTGGGTATCTCGGGCGCGGCCTGCAGCACGGCCGTACCGCCTAATGAGTGACCGAGAAGAATCTTCGGGCCCTCGTGATGCTTGCTGAGATATCGGCAGGCGGCGATCAGGTCGCGCACGTTGGATGAGAAGTTCGTGTCGGCGAACTCGCCCTCGCTCTGGCCCAGCCCGGTGAAGTCAAAGCGCAGAACGGCGATACCGGCGTCGGTCAGCGACCGCGTGATGTGACTCGCGGCCTTTAAGTTCTTCGAACACGTGAAGCAGTGTGCGAACAGCGCGTAGGCGCGTGCCGCAGTCGCGGGTGTATCGAGGATCCCCGACAGCGTATGTCCGTCCTCGTTCTGGAATTCGACGCGTTGGTTCGGCATGGTGGCTCCGGCTGTGTTTCCATGGGCAGTATGACCGGATCAACCGACACAATTGTTTCAATCGCGACGCCACCCGGTCGGGGCGGCGTCGGGATCGTCCGGGTTTCCGGTGCGCTTGCCCCCGACATCGCTGAGGCGATGCTCGGCAGTCTACCGGAGGCAAGGCGTGCCACGCTGTCCGCGTTCCGCGACCAGAGCGGCCAGCCGATCGACGAAGGCCTCGCGATCTGGTTCCCGGGCCCGGAGTCGTTCACCGGCGAAGACGTGCTCGAACTGCACGGCCACGGCGGCCCGATCATCCTCTCGATGGTCGTCGATCGAGCGATCGACTTAGGCGCACGCCGCGCCGAGCCCGGCGAGTTCTCGAAGCGGGCTTTCCTGAACGACAAGCTCGACCTCGCTCAGGCTGAAGCAATCGCGGACCTGATCGAGAGCGGCACCGAGCAGGCGGCGCGGGCCGCAGTTCGCGCTTTAAGCGGCGCGTTCTCCGACGCGGTACATCGGCTGGTCGACAAACTGACGGAGCTTCGGGTCTATGTCGAAGCGGCGATCGACTTCCCGGAAGAGGAGATCGATTTCCTTTCGGATGATGCGCTCATGCAGCGGCTGGACGACTGCAGCCGGGAGTTCGCAGACCTGCTCGCCAACGCAGCCGTCGGCCGCGTGCTGCGCGACGGCTATCAGATCGTCCTCGTTGGCCAGCCCAATGCGGGCAAGTCCAGCCTGATGAACCGGCTCTCCGGCGAGGACACTGCAATCGTGACCGAGATCGCCGGTACGACGCGCGACGTATTGCGCGAGCGGATCGACATCGACGGCCTCGCGGTCGAACTCGTCGACACCGCAGGTCTGCGCGAGAATCCCGGCGTCATCGAGATGGAGGGCATACGCCGAGCGAAAGACGCGATGGCGAACGCCGACGCCGTGCTCTGGGTCCAGGATGCCAACGAGGCGGAAGCGGAACGCCCGGAGCTGCCGGAAGGAATCCCGGTGTTGATCGTCCGGAACAAGATCGACGTCGCCGAATCGAGCGACGATTTCGATGACCATACGATCGAGATCTCGGCGAAGACCGGCGAGGGTATCGGTGAGCTTCGCGAGCGGATCCGCCGTCTGGCCGGCTACCGCGATCTTGGCGAGGGCGCGTTCACGGCGCGGCAACGCCACGTCGAAGCGATCGAGCGCGCGGCACGCAGCTTCGCCACGGGCCGTGCCGCGCTCCTCGAGTCGCACGCGGGCGAGCTGCTCGCCGAAGAGCTGCGGCTCGCGCAGCAGGCGCTGGGCGAGATTACCGGCGAGGTCAGTTCCGACGATCTCCTGGGCCGAATATTTTCGTCGTTCTGTATCGGCAAGTAAACCGGCGCGATATCAGCGCAACAGCGCTGCCGCCACGGCGGCGTCTGATACGAATCGGCTATAAGCGACCGGTATTGAGCGTTCGCAAAACGTAGCGCAACCCTCCGCAAATAATCATCCGCACATCAGGCCTCGTGTCTCCGGCCCGGCGCATCATCGGCGCACACACAGGGTGTCACAGGCATCGACGCAGCCGTGGTGACTCCTATGTGAGCTTCGGGAGGAAGAGCGACCGAAGCGCATGGGAGGTAGCTCTGAGCTGCCACCGCAACTCGTTCGCTGGCGTGTTCATCTTTCGTTCAGGGCGCCGGTGCATGCTTCACAAACCCACGATGTTTGGGCAAAAAATCACGGGAGATCATTATGTTACGTAAACTTGGATTGATTTCACTGCTGGCGCTTTCAGGGCCGGCTCTCGCCGACGACCTCAACTACAACTTCCTCGAAGCCGGCTGGGTCAATTTCGATCTGGACGACGACATCGTCGATGTCGACGGCGACGGCTTCGGAATTGGTGGCTCGTTCGAAGTCGGTGAGTCGATGTTCGTTACCGCCGGCTATTCCACCGCGGACTTCGATTTCGACATCGATCTCGATCAACTGTCTGTTGGCCTCGGTATCCACACACCGATCGGCAACAACGTCGACTTCGTCGGAACGATCAGCTACGTATCGGTTGAAGCCAGTGCATTCGGTTTCTCCGAAGATGACGACGGCTTCGGTGCGAGCGTCGGTATTCGGGCGATGGTCAACGAAGCCGTCGAGCTTGCGGGCGGAATCAACTACATCGACTTGAGCGACTCGGGCGACGACACGTCGTTCGGCGGTAGTGCCTGGTACTACTTCAGCGACCAGTTCGCCGTCGGCGTGCAGGCCGAATTCGGTGACGACATCACCTCGTACGGAATCAGCGGGCGGCTGTTCTTCGGTCAGTAGTCAGTCGACCTCCGAATCGGCCTCCTCGGCCGGTTCGGAAATGATGAAAGACGGCTCCGTGATCGAGACCTCGGTCACGGGGCCGTATTTCTGTATGGACTCGCGGATCAGCTCCGCGTCGCCCACCAGTACGAAGACAAGATCGCCTTCCTTCGGATACACCTCGTCGATGACCGCCGCAACCGACTCGGGCGTAGCGGCCACGATTGCGTCGCCGTAGCCGTCGATATAGCTCGAGTCCAGGCCGAAGAATTCGAGCTGAGCGAACTGGTCCGCGAGCTGATTCGCGGTCTCCAGATTGTCGGGGAACTGACCGAGGATGTAATTCCGCGCCGACTGCACCATCTCCTCGCCAATACCTTCGGCGTGCAGAGTCGCGAGTATCCCCAGCGCCATGTCGATGGCCTCGATCGTCGACGACGTCTCGGTGTACGAGCTGATGCCGACGGAGCCGCGCTGCAGATTTCGAGTGAGTCGCGACCGAGCCCCGTAGGTCAGGCCGGAGTCGATACGCAGTGCAGTGTTCAGCATCGACGTGAAACGACCGCCGAAGACCGTATTCGCTACGTTCAGATCCGCGCGCCGCGGGTAGCTCCGGGAAACGCCGACATTGCCGATCCAGAAATAGGTCTGCGTGACGCCGGGCTTGTCGACCAGCAGCACACGTGTGCCCGTCTGTCGTTCCACCGGGGGCGCCGCGGGCAGCTCCGCGGGAGCCTGAGCCCATTCGCCGAACGCCGCCTCGAGTTTGCCGCGCATCTCCGCCGTATCGAAGTCTCCCGACACCGCGACGATCGTCCGGTTCGCCCCGATGTGCTGCTCGAAATACTCCAGCACGTCGTCGTGCTCGATGGACTCGAGCGTGGTCTCGCTCCCGCCGACGGACCCCGAGTACGGATGATCGCCGAACAGGAACGCCGCCGCGTAGATCGGCATCAGCGGACCTGGGTCGCCATCTCTTGCCGAGCGGATAGAGTCGATCCGCCGGGAGCGGAGCCGCTCGAATTCGTCGTCGTCGAGAGTGGGCCTCAGAAGCATGTCGGACACGAGCTCGATCATCAGATCTGCGTCGCGGCTTAAGAAGTTGCCCCAGACGTTGATACTCTCCCGGTTGGCGCCGGTCGACAGCTCACCCCCGACCGCCGCCACGGCTTCCGCGAACTCGGCGGAGCCGCGTTCGCCGGCGCCTTTCTCGAGCAGCGACGCCAGCAGGCTGGAAACGCCCCGCTTGCCATCCGGGTCACCGAGCGCGCCGCCGCGCAGAAGAATGTCTATCGCGACCAGCGGCACGTCTGGCTTCTCGTTGAGGATCAGCACGACGCCGTTGTCGAGCACGACGCGCTCGGCCGGAGGCAGCGTTACGTTCTGCGCGTTCGCGACGACCGAGAAGAAGAGGAGGCTCAAGCCCAGCAATACCGAGCGGATCATCGTTCGACCTCTGATGCTTCCGCCTCCGGGCCGCTCTGGAGCACGCCGATCGTGGCGTTGTTGATACGGAAAACCTCGGCTGCGGCCGACTGGATGTCTTCGATGGTTACGGCGTCCACCGCGTCGGAGCGATCGAAGAGAGCCTCGTAGCTGCCGTGGAAAATCTCGAAGTCGCCCAGCGCCGATGCCTTGCCGTCAATCGTCGCCATCTCTCGCCAGAAGTCGGCAAGCATGATGTTCCGCGCCTTATCGAGCTCGGCTTCGGTTACGCCTTCGGCGATGATGGCGTCGAGCGCCGCCATCAGCTCCGCTTCCGCTTCGGCGGGATCCACACCGGGTCTTAAGCCCAGATAGAAGTAGACGGTGCTCGGGTCGAAGCCTTCGTGGTGGAATCCGCCGACATAAGTCGCCAGTTCGAGCTCCTCTACCAGCAGCCTGTACAGCCGAGACGAATCACCGGCGACGATGATCTGCAGCAGCATGTTCATCGCAAGCGTTTCCGGGTCGCTGGCGCGGCCTGCGTGGAATGCCATGTGCAGCAGTGGCGACTGCACGTCCCGCTCGACGAGGAACCGCCGCACACCGAGCTGCTCCGGTTCGACGGTGGTCACCTCTTCCGGCGGTTCCTGCGCGGGGATGCCGGCAAAGAACTCTTCCGCGAGGCTGTAGATCTCCTCCGGCGTCACGTCTCCGGTGAAGACCATCACGCAGTTATTCGGAGCGTAGTAGGTCCGGAAGTAGGACTCGAGATCCTCGGCCGACCAGTTCTCTACGTCCGACGGCCAGCCGTACACCGGGAACTGGTAAGGATGGGCGATGTAGGCGTTAGCCATCGTCTGCTCATAGAGCAGACCCCAGTTGTCGTTGTCGATATTCGTACGGCGTTCCGAGAAGACGACACCGCGCTCGCTCTCCACAACCACCGGGTCAATGTCGAGGTTCTCCAGGCGGTCGGCTTCGAGCTGGAAGATCGTTCGTATCGCGGACTTCGGGAACCAGTCCTGATACACGGTCACGTCCTTGGACGTGTAGGCGTTATTCGAGCCGCCCGCGGCCTCCATGATCTGGTCGAATTCCTTCGGCTCGAGATTGCTCGTGCCGTTGAACATCATGTGTTCGAAGAAGTGGGAGAGACCGGTGA
>JAAUYK010095243.1_pt1 | contig 10937 bp, 11 predicted proteins | sample 7278021 | NCBI WGS metagenome assembly JAAUYK01 (sample SAMN14350223, study PRJNA611818) | marine sediment metagenome | isolation source: surface marine sediment (1.8m) | place: French Polynesia: Moorea | collected 2018-08
CGCGTCGCCCGGCGAGTCGCGACCTATCGTGCGGGTTGCGGCGGCCGCCCTGGTCGACGGCGACGGCCGGATCCTGCTGGCGCGCCGGCCCGCGGGGAAGGCCATGGCCGGCCTGTGGGAGTTCCCGGGCGGCAAGGTGCAGCCCGGCGAGCTGCCCGAGCAGGCTCTGATCCGCGAGCTCAAGGAGGAGCTGGGCATCGACACCAGGGACAGCTGCCTCGCGCCGATCGGTTTCGCCTCGCACGGCTACGAGGACTTCCACCTCCTGATGCCGCTCTTCGTTTGCCGGGTTTGGCGCGGGATTCCCCGCCCGCGCGAGGCTCAGGAACTGGTCTGGGTCCGTCCGCCGCGCCTCGGCGACTACCGGATGCCGCCGGCCGACGAGCCGCTGGTCGCTCTGCTACGCGACCTTATCTGACAGGGGTTTGTTCTGCACTGGCGCCCCGACCTCATTCGCAAACCGCGATCGCGCGCCCTGGAGACGGGCCTTCGTCGGATCCGATCGGCGAGCGATGGGCCCGCTCTCGTTCAGACTGCTTTTACCACATTATAACAACTATACTGTGGCATCTCGCCGGCAAATTTTCTACTATAGCGCGCGTAGTATTTTTGTAGGACGCGTTTAGTTCTCGATAGTTGCGGGGGGAGAGAGGGGATCTTGGCGAGCATGACTTCGAGCCCGGTGCGCTTGCAGCACACCAGGGCGTTGTGCTGATCGGCGAGGGCCGCCCATGGTCAAGCTGCAGAATCGCAATGTGCGGCTGCGCGGATTGCGCACCAGCCTTCGTCTCGAGCCGGCGATGTGGGACGCCCTCGAGGAAATCTGCCGACGGGAGCGCTGCTCGATCAACGAGATCTGCTCGCTGATCGACGACCAGCGGCACGGGTCCACGCGCACAGCGGCGTTGAGAGCCTACATCCTGCACTATTTCCGGGCGGCCGCCACGGAAAACGGCCATCGCCGGGCCGGTCACGGCCGCAGCGACAACATGATCAAGGAAATCCGGGCCATCCTCAATACGAGCAGCTCGAACGGCGAGGGGCCGGGAGACCTCTAAGCAGCACTGCCTGTCACGCGCCCGGCGGTTACTCTGGCCGGGCGGGATCACCGGTCTTGCGCTCGACGGAACCCAGAGCCTCGGCCAGACGGTTCTGCGCGCTGCCCGGCGCCATAGGCTGCTGCTGGGACGGATGGGGCGACCAGCCGGTCAGATAGACCACGTCGAAGGTGGCCGGCAGGCGACCCTCCGGATCGGCGTAGCGTTCGTGGTAGATCTCCGCCGCCCTGAACAGCGTCAAGCGGCGGCTCATGGCCTTGCGGCGCTCCGCGACGGCGTTGCTTTCACCCATCTCACCCAGCTCCTTCATCAGCGCCAGGGCGTTGGGATAGGTCACCGTGATCCGGTCGCGATCCGCCACCGGGAGCGCGAAGCCGGCGCGCTGCAGAAGGCCGCCGGCGTCGGCAACGTCGGCGAAGGGCGATACCCGTGGACCGGCGCCGCCCTCGACCTCGGACTCCGCCTCGAGCAGCGCGCCGCGCAGCTCGACCAGGGTTTCGCCGCCCAGCATCGCTCCGAGGAAGAGCCCGTCCGGCTTGAGCGCCTGGCGTATCTGGAGCAGCGCGCCCGGTAGGTCGTTGACCCAATGGAGCGAGACCGCGCTGATCACCAGATCGAAGCTGGCCGGCGCGAAGGGCAGGAACTCCTCGTCCGCCGCCAGGGCCGGGTGCCCCGGCGTCGCGGCCGCCCGCGCCATGCGCGGCGAGAGGTCGCCCTGCACCAGGGTCTCGATCCCGCCGCGGCCGGCCAGGATCTGGCCGAGAGTACCGTTGTGACAGCCGAGGTCGAGCGCCAGCGGAAAACGGCGCTGGATGTCCTCCAGCCGTTCGATCAGGCGTTCACCGATCTCGCGCACCAGGAAGTCGTGCGCGCCGAACTGGCCGGCGGCGCGGTCACGCCGGCGCCGCACGGTACGTCTGTCGAAGACCAGCAGGCTCTCGTTCATGGCTGGCACCATGCCTTACCGGGCCGCCCGCTGCCAAGCCGCCGTTGACACGCGTCGGGACCCCAGGAATGCTTTCTCCATGGAGGGGACCGGGAGCCTTGGCCGGAGGCTCGGTGGCGCGCTGGCCGCCGCCGTCGACGTGCTCCTGCCACCCCGCTGCCTGGGCTGCGGATGCACCGTGGACCGCCCGGGCGCGCTCTGCCCGTCCTGTTGGCGGGGTATCCATTTTGCGGCACCGCCGCATTGCGCGCGCTGCGGCTACCCCTTCGCCTACGACCTCGGCCCGTCGGCGCTCTGCGGCGCCTGCAGCCGCGAGGCGCCGCCGTTTGACCGCGCCCGCTTCGTGATGCGCTACGACGACCGAAGCCGCGACCTGTTGATCGCCTTCAAGCACCGCGACCGGACCGATGCCGCCCCGGTCTTCGCCGGCTGGATGCGGCGCGCCGGCGCCGAAGTGATCGAGAGCGCGGACCTGGTAGTGCCGGTCCCGCTGCACCGCTGGCGGCTGCTCTCCCGGCGCTTCAACCAGGCGGCCCTGCTGGCGCTCGCCCTGGGCGCCCAAGCTGCCCGGCCGGTGGTTCCCGACCTCCTGCTCCGGCGCCGCAACACCCCATCCCAGAGGCGCCTCGATCCCGCCGCCCGGCGCCGCAATGTGAGCGGCGCCTTCGACGTACCGCCCGAACGCCGGACGCGGCTGATAGACAAGCGCGTGCTGCTGATCGACGACGTGCTGACCACCGGGGCGACGGTCGAGGCCTGCGCCAGAGCGCTGCGCCGGCGCGGCGCGGGCGCGGTCGACGTCCTGGTCCTGGCCCGGGTGATTCGCCCGCAGCGCCCGGATTGACTACCTCAGCCCGGTGTCGAAGTGGTTTGACCTTTACTTCCGGCCCTTCCATAGATGGATGCACCCAGAATAGTCCGCGTTTCGGCCAGGAATGAAGCCCGCTCCAGAGAGACCGCGTGATCACGCCGCGCCCGCCGGGTCGGGCGCCGCCTGCCCGCCGCCCAGCATCATCGGCGAAACGGCGCCCCGCTTCATGCTGCCCGATCACGGCGGCACCGGCTGGAGCCTGGCCGCCGACGCCGTGGCCGGGCGGCCCGTCGTCCTGGTCTTTCTGCGGGGCACGGCGAAGTCCGCGGCGCGCGCCCAGCTTCTCGGTTTTCGCGACCGCTACGAGGCCTTCACGGCCGCCGGCGCCCTGGTCGTCGCGATCACCCGCCAGCCGATCGGGATCAACGCCAGCGAGCGGGAGGAAGAGGGCCTGCCGTTTCGCCTGCTGGCCGACCTCGTGGGCGACATCAGCCGGGGCTACGCGGCCATGGCCGGCTGCCGCGACGAGCCCGAGATGCTGACTTGCGTGTTGACGCCGGCGCTCAAGATCTCGCGCTTCCTGGTCGCCCCGGCGGTGCGCGACCAGGCGGCGGCCGCCCTGGCGGAAGTCGAGCGGCTGACCGCGCCCAGGATTGCCGCCGCGGCGGTGATGCATCCGCCGATCCTGCAGATCCCCGGGGTGCTCAGCCCGGAGGAATGCCGCTTTCTGATCGCGCTCCACGACCGGCCGGGGACTCGCTGGAACGAGCCCGACGATCCCGACGACCTCTACGACTTCAAGATCCGGGTCGGCGACCATCGCCGCGCCGACCGGGTCGACTACGTGATCAACGACCCGGAGATCCAGGCCTTCCTGGATCGCGCGCTCAACCGCCGGATCGCGCCCGAGATCAAGAAGGCCTTCCAGTACAAGGTGACCCGGCGCGAAGCCTACCACCTGGCCTGCTATCAGGGCCTGCGCGGCGGCTTCTCGATCGGCCACCGGGACAACTCGACGGCCGCCTTGGCGCACCGGCGTTTCGCCCTCTCGCTCAGCCTCAATCACGAGGAGTACGAGGGCGGCGAGCTGGTGTTTCGCGAGTACGGCGAGCAACGCTACCGGCTGCCGACCGGCGCCGCGCTGATCTTCTCCTCGTCGCTTCTGCACGAGATTCTCACGGTCACCCGCGGGCGCCGTTTCGTGCTGCTCTCCCATCTCTATGGCGACGACGGGGAACGACCGCGGGGCGCGAACCAGGCAGCCGAGGGCGCTCCACGAGGGCGAGAGGCGCACGACCGGCCGTGACCCAGGAAGTCTCTCTCGAACCGGCGCCGGCGCGTCTGGAGCGCGGCGCCCCGGCAGGACGTCCGATAAGATCGCCAGCGCTCTGGTACCGGACCGGACGCGGACATCTCTTCCTGTCGTCGGCCTTTGGCGAGCAGGGGGGCGCGTCCTTCGGCGGCGAGATCCAGGGCATCCTGGTCGCCCTTCGCTGGGAGCCGCTCGATGGCCGGGACGTGGCGCTCTACGACGACGCGGCGCCGGCCGAAGGCCGTTTCGCCATCGGGCGCGTCGGCGCCGCGAACCGGGGCAGCCGGGAGACCTGGCGCCTGTTCGCGCCTCCGGCCGTCGGGTCCTGGCGCGCCGCGAACGCCGCGGGCGGCCCCGCCGGGGCGCTCCATCTGCTCGAGCTGTGCTCCTGTATCACCACGGAAACCGGCCTGGGACCGGCGGAGCGGGCGGCGCTGCAGGCCTACAAGGAACGGGGCGGCCGCTCGATCTATCAGGGCGAAGGCGCGTTCTACTGGTTCCGCAGCTATCACCTCGCGGTTTCCGGCCCCCTCGGCCGGGCCGGCGGCGTCCCCGGAGCGGAGTGGCGGTCCGAAGGCGGGGTCTATCGACCGCCGGCGAACCGGCCGGGTCCTTGGCGCCGCCGCTGGCGCCGGGAAGCGGACTTCGATGCGGCGGAGAACAGCCGTCCGGTGGACAGCTTCGATCTCCAGCCCAGCTACCGCTTCGACGGCCCCGAACTCGAGATCCCGGACGCCGATCCCTCCGACTTCTCGCTCAAGGCGCTTCCCATGGCGGGCTTTTGGCCCTTCGTCGCTCGGCTGGCGCCGCTGTCGCCCTGGCCGCCGCACCGGTCGGACCCGGAAGTGGACCGGCCCGGCCCCGCGGTGGCGACCGGCGAGGCCGCGGGCCTGGAGGGCTGGTACCGCCGGGTCACCTACGAGCCTGTGCTCTCCTGGCGCTATTCGCCGGCCCTGCTTCATGCCGCAGGTACGCATTCGCTCGATGGAAAAGACTCGTCTGGTCCCTAAGTAACAGAGCTATGCCGCGCCCCCATCGGAGACGACCATGGCCAAGATCGAGATCTATTCCAGCATGTTCTGCCCCTTTTGCTCGCGAGCCAAGCGGCTGTTCGACAGCAAGGGCGTCTCCTACGAGGAGATCGACGTCACCATGCGGCCCGCCCTGCGCCGCCAGATGACGGAGCGTGCTCAGGGCCGGACCTCGGTGCCACAGATCTTCATCGACGGGACGCACGTCGGCGGCTGCGATGAGCTCCACGCCCTGGATGGGGAGGGCCGGCTGGACCCTCTACTCGAGGGCGCGGCGTGACGGCACCGTTCCGCGCGGCCTGCCTGCAGCTGACCTCGGGACGGCAGCCCGAGGCCAACATCGCGGCGGTGCAGGACCTGGCGCGCGCGGCCAAGGACGCGGACGCGCAGCTGATTATGACGCCCGAGGTCACGGACATGCTCGAGCCGCGCCGCGCCCTGGCTTTCGAGAAGGCCCTGCCCGAGCCGGATCATCGCGGCCTGAAGGACCTCCAGGCCCTGGCCGAGGAGCTGGATGTCTGGCTGCTGGCCGGCTCCCTGGTGGTCAGCGTTGGTCCCGAGCGTCTGGCCAACCGTTCCTTCCTGATCGACCCCGACGGAAGGGTCGCGGCCAGCTACGACAAGATCCACATGTTCGACGTCGCGGTCGCGGACGGGCAGACCTACCGGGAATCGCGGGCCTACCGGCCGGGCGATCGGGCGGTCCTGGCAGACCTGCCCTGGGGCCGCCTGGGCATGACGATCTGCTACGACCTCCGCTTCCCCCAGCTCTACCGGCGCCTGGCCCAAGCCGGGGCGGATTTCCTGTCCATCCCCTCGGCCTTTACCCGGGTGACCGGCCAGGCCCACTGGCACGTGCTGCTGCGCGCCCGCGCCATCGAGACGGGCTGCTACGTCTTCGCCCCGGCCCAGTGCGGCGAGCACGCCGAGGGCCGTCAGACCTATGGCCATTCCCTGATCGTGGCTCCCTGGGGCGAGGTCCTCGCGGACGGCGGTGACGAGCCGGGGGTGGTCGTGGCCGAGATCGACCCGGCGGCAGTGGCCAAGGCGCGCGCGATGGTGCCGTCGCTTGTCAACGACCGGGATTTCGACGCGCCGGCTTCCGAACCGGCGGCAAGCACCGGCGGCGTGTCGCTCTCGTCCTAGAGCAGATCATGTTTAGATGGAACCACTTCGTGGTTGCCCTCTAAACATGTGAATCCGCTCTACGCCATAGGGTTTGAGCAGATTTACCCCGCGGTCCGCGCCGCGCTGATCCGCTGGACGGCGGCGGGCTTGGGCCGCTCGACGATCAGATCCTCGTAGGCCAGAACCCGGAGCCGGCCGCGTACGGCCTCGAGCAGCTCGCCCGGCTCGAGGAGAAAGTCCGGGTTGCTCGGCCTGCCGAAGCGCTCGTTGCCGCGCGCGAAGGTCTCGTAGATCAAGACGCCGCCCGGCGCTACGGCGGCGACCAGAGGCGCCAGCAGGGGGCGGAAGAGGTAGTTGGTCACCACCACGCCGGCAAAGCGGCGGCCGCGCAGGGGGAAAGGTCGTCCGTCCTCCAGATCTACCTGAATCTGTTCTAGATTTTCTTGTCCGGCCTGGTCGGCAAGACCCGCGAGGTCGCGGTCGACCGCGACGACCGTGTGGCCTCGCTCGAGAAACAGACGGGTGTGGCGCCCACCGCCGCAGGCCAGATCCAGCACTGCGCCGCCGGCGGGCACGGCGTCGGCGAAGCGGACAACCCAGTCCGAGGGCTGTCCGAGCGTTCCATGGCCGACTCTCTCGCTGCCTCCTGCCGCCATCTCTTGCCAAGCTCCCCGAAGATCGCCATTTCCTGATAGGATGTTGAAACTAGAGCGTCGCGAAAAGCAGGAATTGGCTGCGATCCAATGATCCTCTACGACCTCAGATGCCAGGAAGGCCACATTTTCGAGGCCTGGTTCAAGGACAGCGCCGCCTACGACAAGCAGGCGGAGGCGGGTCGGGTCGACTGCCCGGTCTGCGGCTCCACCAAGGTGGAGAAGGCCCCCATGGCGCCCAATCTGGCCCGGAGCCGGAAAGGCTCGGAGAGCGGGGACGTCGACAAGGCGGCCGCCGTGCGGCAGGCGCTCCAAGAGGTCCGCCAGCAGGTCGAGGAGAACTGCGACTACGTCGGCGAACGCTTTCCGGAAGAAGCCCGGCGGATCCATTACGGTGAGACCGACCCGCGCGGGATCTATGGCGAGTCCAGCGCGGAAGAGGCCAAGTCCCTCGAGGAAGAGGGGGTCAAGTTCCAGCGCATCCCCTGGCTGCCGCGCGAGAACTCCTGACGAGCGCGTCTGGAGCAGACCCGACCTAGAGCAGATCCGGGTTCGACTGAATCGCCAAAGGCGATCCATCAAACCCGGTGAATCTGCTGTAAACCTATGTCGTATAATGGGTTCACATGTTTAGTTGGCAACCACGAAGTGGTTCCACCTTAACATGATCCCCTCTGGGCCGCTTCGTCCTTCACCGCGAAAACCATGTAGTTGACGTCGCTGTCCCGGGTCAGCCGCCAGCTGTCCGACAGCGGGTTATAGGCGACTCCCGTCAGCTCGGTCGATCTCAGGCCGCCGGTGGCGAGCGCCTCGACCAGCTCGTCCGGCCGGACGAAGCGGTTCCAGTCGTGCGTGCCAGGCGGCAGCCAGCGGAGCAGGTACTCGGCGCCGACAATGGCCAGCGCATAGGACCTCGACGTGCGGTTCAGGGTCGCCACCGCCATGGCGCCGCCCGGACGCACCAGCGCGCAGCAGACGTCGATGAAGGCCGGGACGTCGGCCACGTGCTCGACCACTTCCATGTTGACGACCAGGTCGAAGGCCGCGCCCTCGCGCGCGAGATCCTCCGCCGCGGCGTTGCGGTAGTCGATCTCCAGGCCCTGCTCCTCGGCATAGAGGCGCGCCACCTCGATGCTCTCCGCGGCCGCGTCGATCCCCGTGACGGCGGCGCCCAGGCGGGCGAGCGGCGCGGCCAGCAGCCCGCCGCCGCAGCCGACGTCGAGCACGCTGAGACCCGAGAGCGGCGCCGGCTCGTCGAGGTCGAGCCGGAAATGGCGGGCCGCGCGGTCGCGGATGAAGGCCAGCCGCGTCGGATTGAGCCGGTGCAAGGCCTTGAACTGACCCTCCGGATCCCACCAGGCCTCGGCCATGGCGGCGAACTTCGCGATCTCTTCCGGATCCAGGCTCGGCCGCGCGTTCGCGTTCACCTCGTAGCGTCTCCTCAACCCCGTCCCGAGCGTCGCCTCTTCGGGTTTCTGCGCCGCGCCCGCAGTCAGGCGACGGGGATCTTGCCTCGTCGCGCGCGTTGAGAGTATGGATAGCCGCCGCCGTGCAGGCAACCGCCCTCGGCGTCAGGCTTTTTTGACAGCGCATCACCCCCACGGAGACGCCGATGGCGCGAATCGTGATGAAGTTCGGTGGCACCTCGGTGGCCAGCATCGAACGCATCCGCGGCGTGGCCGAGCGGGTGCAGGCCCAGGTCGCGGCCGGCGACGAGGTCACCGTCGTGGTCTCGGCCATGGCCGGCCAGACCGATCACCTGATCGGCCAGGTGCGCCAGGTCGGCCAGCTGGTCGATCTGCGCGAGTACGATGTCGTGGTTTCGACCGGCGAGCAGGTGACCTCGGGACTGCTCGCCATCACGCTGCAGAGCCTGGGCGTCTCGGCGCGCTCCTGGCTGGGCTGGCAGATCCCGATCCGCAGCGACGCCGCGCACGGCAGCGCCCGGATCGAAGAGATCGATGTCGGGCGGATCGCCGAGCGCCTGGCCGAGGGTCAGGTCGCGGTCGTGCCGGGGTTTCAGGCGCTTGACCCTCAGAACCGGGTGACCACGCTCGGGCGCGGCGGCTCGGACACCTCGGCGGTGGCCTTGGCCGCCGCCCTGAACGCCGAGCGCTGCGACATCTACACCGATGTCGACGGCGTCTATACCAGCGACCCGCGGATCGTCTCGCGGGCGCGCAAGCTCGACCGGGTCACCTACGAGGAGATGCTGGAAATGGCCTCGCAGGGGGCCAAGGTCTTGCAGACCCGCTCGGTGGAAATGGCGATGAAGCACGCCGTACGGGTACAGGTACGCTCGAGCTTTCATGACACCCCAGGGACCCTTGTGGTCGACGAGGACGAAATCGTGGAAAAGGCAGTCGTCAGTGGTATCGCCTATAGTCGTGACGAGGCGAAAATCACCTTGCTCCAGGTGCCGGACAAGCCCGGTGTCGCGGCGCAGATCTTCGGCCCCCTGGCCGACGCGTCGATCAACGTCGACATGATCGTGCAGAACGTCTCGGCGGAGCGGGACCGCACCGACCTCACCTTCACCGTCAGCGAGGCCGATCTGGGGCGAGCCGTTGAGGTCATTAAGGAAAAATGCACCGATCTCGGCTATGCGGATATCCTAGCGGATGCCAATGTTGTCAAGGTCTCCGTCATAGGCGTCGGCATGCGCAGCCATGCGGGCGTCGCTCAGCAGATGTTCAAAGCGCTCGCCGAAAAGGGTATAAACATTCAGGTGATCTCGACCTCGGAAATCAAGGTCAGCGTCTTGATCGCTGAGGAGTACACCGAGCTGGCGCTGCGTACGTTGCATACGGCCTATGGCCTCGACGCGGAGTGAACGATCCTGCTGAGCGCTTGCTCGGCGCCGGATCGGATCGCCAATCGCCTTGCCGGGCCGTTCGAGCCGGACCCGGCGACCGGGTCGGGCCGCCGAGGTGGTGAGGTAATCGGGTGACTGAGGCCGACAAACTGAAACGAGAAGGGGACCCGGCCGCGGGCGACGACTCCAGCCCGCCGTCCAGGACCTTCCGCCTTCCGGACGCCGCCGGCGATCCCGACACCGCCCTGCCCGACGTGGGCGAGACCTGGGCCGCCGAGCCCCTGGGTGAACCGGTCGGCGAGGAACTGCGCCGCACCCGTGAGAGCTTCGATCAGACCCTGGCCGATGTCGCGGCCTCACTCAACATACGGCACGTCTACCTCCAGGCCCTGGAAGACGGCGACTTCGACAAGCTTCCGGGCGCCACCTACGCCGTCGGCTTCCTGCGCAGCTACGCCGAGTACCTGGGCTTGGACAGCAAGGACCTGGCCCGGCGGTTCAAGGAGGAAATGGCCGGGCGCCAGGACGCCACGCAGCTGGTCTTTCCCGTTCCGGCTTCGGACAGCCGCTTGCCCGGCGCCGCGCTGATCCTCGTATCCCTTGTGCTCTGCGCCCTCGCCTACGGCACCTGGAGCTTCATCACGAAGCCGGAGCCTCAGGTCGCCGAACTGGTCCCCGCGGTCCCCAACCGGCTCCAGGGGCTCTTGGACGAGGAGGTCCCGCCTGGCGGGGCGAACGGCGCCGAGCCGGAGACCGCCGCCGCGACCGTGAGCGGATCGGAAGTGAGCGCCAAGATTTCGCTCGCCGACGGCGGCGCCGAGGATGTCCAGCCGGCCGCCGTGCCGGAAAACGGCGCGCGCGACGAGGCGGTGCCCGGTGGGGCGGCGGACGAGCCGACGCCGGCCGCGACCTTCGAAGTTCCTGCCTACGAGGCGGCGCCGCTGGCCGAGGCCGAGAACCTCGCGGCGCGTGAGCCGGATCCTGCGCCCCTGCCACAGCTGGCCCCGGAAGCCGGTCGGCAATCCGAAACGGCGCCGACGTCGTCGGCCGTGGAGGCCACGGCGCCGCGTCCGGCGGATAGCCCTGCAGCCGCGGCCGAGCCCGAGGCGGCCGAGAGCGTCTCGGCCGCGCCCAAGCCGCCGGCCCCTGCCGCGCCCGAAGCGGCGGGCGGCGAGGTGGCGGC
>JAAUYK010050919.1_pt1 | contig 10928 bp, 8 predicted proteins | sample 7278021 | NCBI WGS metagenome assembly JAAUYK01 (sample SAMN14350223, study PRJNA611818) | marine sediment metagenome | isolation source: surface marine sediment (1.8m) | place: French Polynesia: Moorea | collected 2018-08
AGAAATTTCAAAAGTTTCAAACATGAGCAATATAATAACTCAAGTTGCTGATTAGTGTCGCTAACTGTAGTCCACGATACAAAAATCTCATTTTTTGTCCTGTGATGATCCAGATTTTCTGGAGATCGAAGCTAGTTTGAAGTGTTTTTTATCATTAGCAACTTAGGTTATAATACTTAGTTTCTTAACTCTGTCAAGGGTCATAGTGTTCCTAAAGTCTTAATTACAGCAGTTTGGCATCCCGCGCCCTTCGGCGGCGTAGCAACCAACAATCGACAATCAACAGTCCTTAGTTTTGTTAAAATCCATTAAAAGTTATATTATCAATTGCCTCTAAAGCGGGTTTTAAAGTAAAATGTTCCCCTTTCGATTGGATTTCGATAGTGCCGCGATCGCGGGTGCTTGTATTTGGTCACTAGCTTTATATCTCGGCTTCTTCTCGGTCAGGGAGTGGATTACAGAACAACTGGATCGATGGTTTAATTTTGCCGAGCGATCGCTCTACACTTCCGCTGAAGAATTTGAGAGAACCCGTCAGGCTAGAGAATCTCAAAACGCCTTTTATGCTTCAGTGTTTAGTATTGTGCCTTTTTTAGTGGTAGGAGTTCTCTGCAACTACGGCGTTGAAATCGGTTTAGGTCGCAGTTGGGCAGTGAGCGCGGGCATATTAGCTTGTATCGCTTGTGGTATCTATGAACTAGGACGCCGGGATGGTCAGTCTTGATTCAGTTATCAATGAAATTTACTAAAATCTGGCATCCTTGGATAGCGATCGCCCTAACGCTAATCGCCGCGATTTCACTTTCTGCTTGCAACCCCGCTGCCTTAGAAACCCAAGCGGCGCAGGTTCCCCAGGTGGTTTTTGGCATTTTGAGTGACCCCAAAACCTTTAACGCTGTCCTCTCCCAGGAATCACCGAATATTTTTGGTCTGACTTACGAGGGTTTAATCACTGAAAATCCCTTGACTGGAGAAAAGGAACCTGCCCTTGCCGAATCTTGGAAAATTTCTGAGGATAAGCTGAAGATTGTATTTACCCTGCGGCAGGGACTGAAATGGTCAGATGGTCAGCCATTGACCGCAAGCGATGTGATTTTTAGCTACAATGACCTCTATTTCAACGAAGATCTTCCCTCCAATGCTAGGGATAGTCTCAGAATTGGTCAGAGTCGAGCCCTACCCTCTGTGCGCAAACTCGATGACCTGCACGTCGAATTTACGATTCCAGAGCCGTTTGCGCCCTTCCTAGGCAGCACTGGGCTGCCGATTTTGCCAGCCCATATTTTGCGAGAAGCGGTGGAGACAAAAGGCAAAGATGGAAAACCAAAATTTCTCTCCACCTGGGGAGTCGATACCCCACCGGAGCAAATTATTGTTAATGGTCCTTACAAACTAGAAAGCTACAGCACCAGTCAGCGGGTGATTTTTCAGCGCAATCCCTATTACTGGAAAAAAGACGCACAAGGCAATCAGCTACCTCATATTGAGCGAGTTATTTGGCAAATTGTCGAAAACACGGATACCTCTTTACTTCAGTTTCGCTCTGGAGGTTTGGATTCTATTGGTGTCTCTCCTGAATATTTTTCTCTTCTCAAGCGAGAAGAAAAGCGAGGGAATTTCAGAATTTACAATGGTGGACCCGCCTACGGGACAACTTTTATTTCCTTCAATCTCAATAAAGGGAAAAGGCAGGGAAAACCGCTGGTCGATCCAATTAAGTCTCGCTGGTTCAATAATGTCAATTTTAGGCGGGCAGTTGCCCACGCCATCGATCGGCAAAGGATAATTAACAATATCTATCGGGGACTGGGACAGCTGCAAAAATCGCCGATTTCTGTCCAATCTCCCTTTTACTATCGAGGTTTAAAAGGTCACGATTACAATCGCGAACGAGCCAAGGAATTATTGCTCAAGGAAGGTTTTTACTACAATGATCAAGGGGAACTGCTAGACGGGGAAGGCAATCGCGTTCGCTTTACTTTGATCACCAACGCGGGGAATAAAATCCGGGAGGCGATGGGTTCTCAGATTAAGGAAGACTTGAGTAAAATCGGCATTCAGGTTGATTACACGCCCATTGCTTTTAACGTGCTGGTGGATAAACTGAGCAACTCCCTAGAGTGGGAATGTCATCTGTTGGGTTTTACTGGTGGAAATGAACCGAATGATGGCGCTAACATTTGGTTCCCTGACGGCAATTTGCATTCCTTTAATCAGAAACCGCAACCAGGGCGAAAACCAATAGAAGGGCGAAAAGTAGCAGACTGGGAAAAGAAAATCGGTCAGCTTTATATTCAAGCAGCACGGGAATTAGACAAGGATAAGCGTAAAGCGATTTATGGGGAAACCCAGCGCTTGACGGAGGAATATCTCCCCTTTATCTATCTGGTTAACCGATTGTCCCTTACTGCTGTGCGCGATCGCGTTCAAGGGGTCCAATACTCCGCACTCGGAGGTGCTTTCTGGAACATTGAGGAACTTGAGGTTGTAGATAATTAGCGACTGGAAACCTATTCATAAATCCATTCCAACTGCAAATACTGCTCTAACAAAGCCATTAACTGCTTCTCGTCAATGGGTTTGCGCAAAAAGGCATTACAGCCAACACGCCGAAGCTCCTTCTCCACTCCCTCAAAGGTACTGGCTGTTGCGGCAATAATTGGCACATCCTTAAATTCCTCTTTTTGCCGGAGTTCTTGTACCATTCCAAAGCCACTGATCGAGCCCATGAATAAATCGGTCAAGATCAGGTCGGGTAAGATCTTATATGTGATTTCCAATCCCCGCTTGCCATTCTCGGCAGTGATCACCTCAAAACCTAAGCACTCCAGCATGTTGAGCAAAAGTGAGCGATGTTCTACTTGGTCATCCACCACCAGAAGCTTGCGTCGCTTTCCTTTGTAACCCACCACTTGAGCTGCCTGTTCCTGTGGCACTTGTGCGACCACTTTAACTACAGGAAAGGTAAGGTCAAACCAGAAAGTTGTACCCTTGCCTAATTCACTCTTAACTTTTAGTTCGCCTCCCATCAATTTCACTAGTTGGCGACTGATGGCTAAGCCTAAACCTGTCCCAGATGCCTGACGTTCAGGAGCGCCAACCTGTTCAAAGGGTTGGAAAATTTTCTTTAACTGTTGGGGGCTGATGCCTACCCCTGTGTCGATCACTTCAAAGCGGATAGTTTGTTGGGGTTGGGAGGTAGCTGAAGATGCCTTGACTCGATCGATGACACTCACTCTCAGAGTCACTTTACCTTGGTCGGTGAATTTGAGGGCATTGTCCAACAGATTCAAGAACACTTGTCTGAGCTGTTTCTCGTCTGCCCGGATGCCAGTGGCTAAGTTGTCCTGAGCTTCGTAGTGAAACAGAATCCCTTTTTCTAGAACCCGCAGTTTGACAATCCCTACTATCCCTTCTAAGAAGGTGGAGAAGTGCAAGTCACTGGGTCGCAGTTCCATCTTGCTGGCTTCGGTTTTAGAGAAGTCTAAGATGTCGTTAATCAAGGTTAACATCTGTTTTCCGCTTTGCTCAATGATCTTCAAGCCCTCGATTTGGCGAAGGATTTGGCGCTCGCGCTGGAGAATTTTCGCATAGCCTAAGATGCTGCTGAGGTAGGTGCGCAGTTCGTGACTCATGTGGGCGAGAAATTCTCCTTTAGCTTGGTTGGCAGTTTCAGAGGTTTCTTTGGCTTCAAAAGACTCTTGCAACTGTACCGACATCTGATTAAACGATTGCGCCAGAATCCCCAATTCATCTTGACGCTCAATTGCCAATTTCTGGTTCAATTGACCATTAGCGATTCCTGTCACCGCTCTTGTAAGAGAATCAATAGGCTGAATCAGGCGGTTGGCGAGGAACCAGGTCAAAGCCCCTGCTCCCAGGACAGCGACTGAGGCGATCGCCATCGCTAAATGCTGAAATTCTCGTTCATCTTTAAGAACCTCTGCTTCTTGCTGGAGGAACAAAATACCCCAGCCATTGTCCAGGAGAGTTCCATAGGAGAGCCACTTGACCCCTTGCTCGTCTGCGAAGGAGAAGGGACCGCTGTTGCCTGACAAGATCGCTTTGACGGCTGGATGTTGATCAACTGTCAGTTGCTCTCCAGAGATGAATTCTAAATTGGGATGGGCTAATACTTGACCCCGATCGTCTACGACGAAGGCAAAACCTGTTTGACCGAATCGGGCTGTACCGATTTGCTCTGCCAGAACTTTAAGATCTGTACAGAGCCTCGCTACGCCTAGAGTTTCTAATTTTTCCCGGCGAATTGGCGCAGACAGACATAAACCGGGTTGATTGGTTGTGGGGCTGATTAGGGTCTGGTAGATGATATCATTACCTGCTTTGGCTTCTAAAAACCAGGGTTGGTCTCCATAGTAATTGGGCTTCTTGCCATCGCTGCGAGCTACATTCCAACCATCGAGGTTAATTGTGCTAGCCAAATAGAGATTTTGGTAGGTGTTGACCATGCTGGTCAGCACTGGCTTTTGCTGCTGGGCATTCATGCTGGCAATATCAGGTTGCCTGCTTAAGTTGTCCAGAGCTAAAACTTGCATTTCTTCCCATCTGGAGACGCTGTCAGCCAATACTTGGGCTTTCAAAGCCAGATTTTCTTGAGTATCTTGGTGGATAATTTGAGTGGCGCGAGAGCTATCATACCAGATTGCCAAACAAATCAGCGGCGAGACTCCAAGCCAAACGATTAAGGGCATCCGAAATCGCAAACTTTGCAATAATGGTAATTTCATTGATTTCAACTAAATGCACTTTAAAATTGAATCGGTTTTGAACCGTTCGAGATCGTAATCAACCAAGTCTCATTTCAGTGAATTCAAAGACATCGTGGTCTCCACTTTGAAGTACTGACTCAGAGTGTTTTCCGTGCAAGCGCTTACCCAAGAATTGTTCGAGCGCTCCCCAAACTGTTCCCAGAGTATAGGTACATTGGTACTCGGAACCTTGGAGTTCGCCAGCAGAAGATACAGTTTCTGTAGCGTACACTTTGATCACATCGCCCATTTGCTCAATTTTGTCTACAAAACAAAGACGAGTGCCATCTTTGCCTAAAGCCTGGTTGAATCCACTGGCGACTTGATCCCAAGGCAAGCTATCTCCCTCTCCCGTCAAACCTAAATCAGCGACCAGATTTTTGCCTCTCTTGCGACCAGCTGCAGTTAAAGCGATCGCTGTTGCTCTATCCCCCAAAGTCTCTTCCATGGCAGTTTTGACTTCGAAAGACTTTTGCAGCTGTGCCGACATCTGATTAAACGATTGCGCCAGAATCCCCAATTCATCTTGACGCTGAATTTGCACTCTCTGGTTCAATTGGCCATCAGCGATTCCTGTCACCGCTCTTGTGAGGCGGTCAATAGGTCGAATCAGGCGGTCAGCAAGGAACCAGGTCAAAGCACCTGCCCCCAGGACAGCGACTGAGGCGATCGCCATCCCTAAGTTCCGAAATTCTTGTTCAGTCTGGAGAACTTCAGCTTCTTGCTGGACAATGAAAATGCCCCAGCCATCGTCCAGGCGAGTTCCATAGGATAGCCACTTGAATCCTTGCTCGTCGGTGAAGGAGAAGTGACCGCTGCTGTCTGACAAGATAGTTTTGAACGGTGCATAGGTACTGATGTCTGTCAGGTTAGTCAGTCGCTCTCCAGATAAAAATTTTGCATCAGGATGGACTAATATTTGACCAAGATTATCGACTACGAAGGCATAACTGCTCTGTCCAAACCGAATAGCGCCGACTTGCTCTGCCAGAACTTTAAGATCTGTACAGAGCATTGCTACCCCTAGAGTTTCTAATTTTTCCCGGCGAATTGGCGTAGACAGACAGAAACCAGGTTTTTTGGTTGTGCGGCTGATTAAGGTCTCGGAGGTGATCTCATTACCTGCTTTAGCCCCTAAAAACCAGGACCGGTCCCCATAGTACTTGGGCTTCTTGCCATCGCTGCGAGCGACATTCCAACCATTCAGGTTAGTTGTGCTCGCCAGATAGAGATGTTCGTAGGTTTTGACCATGCCGGTCAGCACTGGCTTTTGCTGCTGGGCATTCATGCTGACAATATCAGGTTGCCTGCTCAAGTTGCGCAGAGCCAAAACCTGCATTTCTTCCCATCTGGATACACTGTCAGCTAACACTTTAGCTTTCAAAGCCATATTCTCTTGAGCATCTTGGCGGATAATTTGAGTGGCGCGAAAGCTTTCATACCAGATAGCTACCACAACCAGGGGCGCGACTCCAAGGAAAACGAGAAAGGGCATCCGGAATCGCAAACTTTGGAATAATAATATTTTCATTGATTTCAACTAAATGCACTTGATCACTCAACCGAAAAATCTACTTTTGCAAGAAGTCTAATCAAGAAAGCAGGGTCGTAATTTCACTGACTAGGCGTTTGATAGCCAGGAACAGCAGCCCTTTTTGAGCGTTCTTAGTGGCGAAAACCAGTAAAAGTACCTCAGCCCCGAAGTTAATGAGGATACTGTAGCCCTTCTCCCCCTCAATTATGATCCGCTCAACGGTTCCGATCATCAGATTCTGACCGGACTTTTCCCCTGAAGAAAGTATGGCTGCCGACATGGCGGCTGTTTCTTCTTCGTCTAGCTTAGTGGGCAGTACGGAGGTTATGGGTAAGCCATCATGACTGACTAAGGCAGCTCCCTCGACATCGGGAATCTGACTGACGAAATTTTGCAGTCGGTCTATTAGAACTGAAGCTGGAATCATGGTAAGTTCCTCAATAAGTTTCTGGGTAAGGGGATTAGAATCTTCTATTGAGATCCGGTTGAATCCCCATATTTAACGGTTAGGAAAGCGGTCTTTCCCTCTTGGGAATTATGGTTAATAGCCGAACTCGATCTAACTAGATCAATGGAAGACGCACTCGAAAACAGCTACCAAATCCCAACTGGCTGCTGACTGCGATCTTTCCCCTATGTTTTTGGGCGATCGCCTGAGCGATCGCCAATCCCAATCCCAAGCCTTCTTGTTTTTGAGACCGCGCTTGCTCAGAGCGCCAGAAACGCTGGAAAACGAAGGGCAGATATTCGGTGGCAATGCCGATGCCAGTGTCCTTCACACAGATGAGGGCACTCCGCTTAGATTTCTCGAGAGAAAGGTTGACCCTACCCCCCGTCTCTGTGTATTTGAAGGCATTCTCCAGGAGGTTAGAAAATAAGCGACTCAGTTGATCCCGGTCTCCATTCACAGATAGGTTTGCTGCCAAGCTCGCCTGGAAAGTAATTTCCTTGACTTGGGCAATTGGCTCAAAGTGTTTGATTAAATCTCGCAGCAGTTCATCTAAGGGGATAGCTGACCCTTGAGGCTCAGTAGAAGTGGATGCAACATCAGTCCGAGAAAGGAAGAGTAGGTCTTCTAGCAAACGTTTCATCTGGGCGGCAGCACTGTCAATCATTTCTAGCTTTCTCACATCTGAGAGCTGCATTTGTTCTCGATGACTGAGCATGATCTCGGTGGTCACGCCGATCCTCGATAGGGGATTGCGCAGTTCGTGGGAGACGTCGGCAGTGAATTGTTTGAGCCGCTGAAAGCTTTGCTTCATCGGTCCAAGAGCCTGTTTGGTCAGATAGGTGCCGCTCATACCAATGAGAATCAAGGCGGTGATTCCTCCTAACCCCAATCCCAGTCGGAGTTGGTTTAAAGTCACTTGCAATTGCTCAGTAGATTGATTAGCGCGAATGTAGCCTTCTAGTTGCAGCGTTTTTTTCCCAGGCTCCTCGGCATACACAGAAATCGTTATGCTACGCAGCCCTTCCGCTTGTTGGAACACTGGAGAGCCTTGGCTCAAATCTGAAGGCGAGAAGTTCTTGAGCAGGGGAAATTGAGGGAAGATAGTCCCTTCTCTAGTCAGAATATTACCGTCAGGGCCGTACCACTCTAGTCTTTGCTCTCGACGAGAAAAGAGAGTGCGCCAAGGGTGGTCTTCATCTAAGCTTTGGCGGCCTTCGGTTTTAACGGTATGCAAACTGGGAACTGCAGCTTGCACCAAATTCAGCAGCTGCTCGTTCAAATTTTGATTGAGACTGCGGGAAAAATATATATACAAAGCTGCAGCCGATGTGCCGGAGATAGCTGCCATTGCTGTCAGATAGGCAAGCAGTAGACGCTTACGCCACTCTAGAGATTGAAAGAGCTGGCTGCGAATCCTGTTTGAAGCCGCAGCCCAAATCTTTAGTAGAGGATTTGGTAGAGAAATTGACATCGGATGGAAGCCTATTAACATTAAGCAGAGCTTATTGAGAATGAACAGCTCTCTTGGATGCGATCGCGACTAGAACTAAGTATCTTTACTTATTTTGCTTGCGCGAATGGTGAGTTTTGTCTAGTTTCCTAAAACTTAAAGCTCAGAATAATTACTCAGAGTTGCAGCTGTAAATCCGAGAAATTACTGCCGAGAAATCCCTGAATTCACCGTCAGCTAAATTTTTCGAGCCATTCAGAATTATCGTGACGAAAACGCTTATTGCATAATAGTTTGAGAAGATATAGAGGGGGAAGAGCCAGAGTAAATTGAGGAGATGTGAGCGCTAGCTAAGATCCTTCAACCCTGACAACTTCCTTGGCAGAACAGTGAGAGTAAATTCTTTCTACGTAATTATTCGGTATTGACTAGAATTATTTTCAGCCCACATTCCCCGCCTCAACTGTCACTCAGTATTTTCACCGAATTTTCACCGAATTTTCACTGAATCTTCACTTAATCTTAAAAAATCCGAGAGGCTCTCCCCACAGCTTGGAAAAAACTGTATATTTCGTTACATAAAGTCCGGAACTCTCGGTTTTAGGGCAGAAGGCAGCTATGCTGAAGGGATTAATGCTATTTCCAAAGAGATGTGGTGCAATGCTTGGTCTTCGAGGGCAAGTGCCAAAAGGAAGATTATGGGATGACCTGGACAAAAATTAGCATTATTATCCCGGTTTTAAATGAAGCCGCGATTATTCAAGAAACCTTGGTTCGGCTTCAGGAAGAATCGGATGTAGAAGTGATTGTCGTCGATGGAGGAAGTCGGGATAAAACTGTTGCGTTAGCACAGGAGTTGGGGGTGAAAGTGATCTGTTCCCCTGCTGCTGGACGCGCTAATCAAATGAATACTGGTGCTGCAGCGGCTACAGGGGATATTCTCTTATTTCTCCATGCAGATACCCATTTACCACAGGGTTATCAAACAATGGTCAAGGAGGCACTATCGCAGCCAAAAACGATTGCTGGTGCTTTTGAACTCAAAATTGATGGCAAAGCACATTCGCTGCGGTTAGTAGAAAAAATAGTTAACTGGCGATCGCGCTTTTTTTCCATGCCCTACGGCGACCAAGCTATCTTTTTAAAAGCCTCGGTATTTGAGGAAATTGGCGGTTTCCCCAATCTGCCAATTATGGAAGATTTTCAATTAATTCGACGCCTGCAACCCTTAGGGAAAATTACCATTGTACCTGCAGCCGTTCTCACCTCAGATCGCCGCTGGCGAAAGCTTGGAGTCCTTAAAACAACCCTGATTAACCAGCTAATTATTATTGGCTATTTTCTCGGAATTCCTCCAGTTAAATTGGCGCGGTTGTACGGTCGCAGATGAGCAATTACGCTAGAGGAATTACATATACCCAGTCTCGGTAATTCGGTTCGCGATTTTCTGCGATCGCTGTCAATTTTTCTTTAAGTTTTTCAGTAATCGGTCGGCTTTCTGGCAATTGATAAGTTTCGATTCTTTTCACTGGCGTAATCTTGGCAGCAGTACCGCTGAGAAAAACCTCATCAGCAATCAGAAGTTCTGATTTATCAACAGGTCTCTCTACTGTTTGAATGTCTAAGTCCTTGGCAATTCTCAAAATACTATCCCTGGTAATTCCTTCGAGAATATCTTGCTCGAATCCAGGGGTAATCAGTTGTCCATTTCTGACTATAAAGATGTTCATTCCTGATGCTTCACATACTTTTCCCTGAGAATTCATTAAAATCGCCTCATCAAAGCCAGATTCCACCGCTTCAGTTTTAGCTAAAGCAGAGGTGATATAAGCGGCACTAATTTTTCCCCTTAGAGGAAAACTCCGGTCTTCTTGTCGATACCAAGAACTAATGCGACAATTAATTCCCTCAGCAGGCAAATAATCTCCGAACTCTAACCCATAGACAAAGAAATCTTTTTCAACTTTATGCAGTCTCGGAGCAATTCCTAAACCAGAAGTGTAGACAAAGGGTCGGATATAAAAAGATTTAGATGGCTGATTTTTCTTGACAAAATTAATGATAGTTTCCTGAATTTTATCTGCTGGCAAATCGTAATTGAGGAACCTAGCACTGTTACTTAAGCGCTGGCAATGGTTGTTTAATCTAAACAGTAAAATTTGCTCTGGTTTCTCGGGATCGGGAATACCCCTCAATCCGCCAAAAGCACCTGTTCCATAATGCAAAGCATGAGTGGCAATGGAAATTTTGGCTGACTCAAAAGGGACAAATTGATTTTTAAAATAAGCAATTGGCAGGAAATTATCCATAGTTAAACTATTAGCTGATGACTGATGAATGATGACTGATGACTGATGAGTGCCGATCGCTTGCCCTCAGTGCGCAAACTGCATCAACAGTTATCTGTGAGCATCTCCACTGTGTTGGAGGCTTACCGCTTGCTAGAAGACGAGGGAATGATTAGCGCCCGTCTCCAGTCCGGCTACTATGTCAAACAAACCCCCTTTATTCTACCGGAGGAGCCAACCCCATCTAACCCTCCAGGACAAGTTTGTGCTGTTGATACCTATATAGCCTCTCGCGTTTGTGCCGACATCCGCAACCCCAAAACGATTAAACTGGGAGCTGTTGTGCCTTCCCCAGAGCTATTTCCAGTGGCGGCTTTAAATCGGCTCATGGGGCAAGTTATTCGCGCTCAACCTGAAATTGTCCACGCTTACGATG
>JAAUYK010082513.1_pt1 | contig 10928 bp, 6 predicted proteins | sample 7278021 | NCBI WGS metagenome assembly JAAUYK01 (sample SAMN14350223, study PRJNA611818) | marine sediment metagenome | isolation source: surface marine sediment (1.8m) | place: French Polynesia: Moorea | collected 2018-08
AAGGTACAAACCACGGCACCTGAAATTTTACAGCCCGTGGCGGAATTTTTTAACGTGGATATCAGCGAGCGCCTGGAGAATGAGAAGTATTGGGAGGGATTGACCTATACAGATTATTGATTTTCGACATCTGTTGAAATTGAAAATTAATTAACCGCGAAAACACGAAATTTTTTGCTTCTTTTTCGTGTTTTTGTTCTTTCGTGCTTTCGTGGTGAAAGAGCTAATTTCAACGTAGCCAATTGGCATCAATTACTTATTGTGTCGATTCGCTACTTCCTGGCTTCAGTTTGAAATCACCTTCTTTGAACAGCAGCCATTTAAGCCAAGTCAAACCAAACTTCAACAATTCGATTTCATCATCCTTAATCCGCTTGAGGACCGAATCGCCCACCTCGTAACGATCTAAAAACGAACTTTCAAAAACAAACTCGCGAAATTTATCGATGTTGTAACTCACCAGAAAAAACATATTCTTCGTTTTTTCGGTCAGCTGCATATTGGGCGGAAAGGATCGCTTGCGAACCAGTAAATCGGTCCACTCCGCATTGATTTGGTCGTGGATATCGACGCCCTGGTCTTTGCGCCATTCTTTGACGGTGTATAGTTTGTCTTCTTTGAATCCCAGACAATGCGGTTCATGTACGAAAAAATAAAACTCTTCCCCATCAGCATCTTCCTTATGGCTTAGCGACGCAACACCCAGCGGATAATAGCGGCAGGTGGTGGGCCGGTTGTCATACACCAGACAACCGTTTTCTCTGACAAAGGGACATAGTTTACTGTCCGAATCTGGTTTTTCGTCGTCCAGGAATTTAAGCGTGATCACCGGCAACCCGGTTTTTTCCAGCATCTGCGGTTCGGTGTAGATGGCTAGAAATTCATCCGACTTCAACTGAAGTTTGTTTTTAAGTTGAATGATATCGTAGGGTGTCAAAATGATATTGATATCCCGGCAGCATTCGGTAAAACATTCCACGCCCGGGTGACACTTGAATTTAAATTGACTGTCAGGGCCAAGTCGAACCGGCTCGACATTGGCCATTCGATCTGTATCGCTCATACGGTTATCCTTTCCTTGCCGCCATTGCGCAAAGTTGTGACTTAAAACTTCAAATGGCCGCTTATATCCAAGCTGGCGCCGGATGTCAATCACCAGGTTCAGGGTTCGGGGTTCAGAGGTTAATTAGTTGATTGGTTTAATAGTCAGGGATTGAATCTATTTTAATCTATTTGACCATTTAACCAGTTAACGAATTGACTAGGTATAAGAATCAGAAGCCAGAAACCCAGAACCTTTGAACGCTGAACCTTTGAACCTCTTCTGTGATGATAAGAACATATTTCTTGATTTATCACTTGAATATACTATATCCATTAAATTAGGAAGATAAAGCTCTGGATATATCCATCAATATTAGAATCACCGAGGAGGATTCCATGGAAGTGATCGTGACAGAATCTGCACAGCTAAAAGAAAAACCGGATGAAGCCAACTTGGGTTTTGGGACCCTGTTCACCGATTACATGTTTATCATGGATTACGAGCCGGATAAGGGGTGGCATTCAGCGCGCATCGAGCCTTACGGTCCCATGGCTTTGGATCCGTCCACCATGTTTCTGCATTATGCTCAGGGCGCGTTTGAGGGGCTTAAAGCTTACCGAACAGAATCCGGCAACATTCAGCTGTTCAGGCCCCAGGAAAATTTTAAACGTTTGAATCGCTCCTGTCGGCGACTGTGCATGCCTGAACTCGACGAGGGCTTTGCCCTTGATGCACTCAAGCAGCTGCTGACAATGGAAAAAAATTGGGTGCCGGGAGCCCCCGAAACCTCTCTTTACATCCGGCCCACGCTTATTGCCACGGACCCCTATATCGGTGTGCGGGCTTCATTCAACTATCGCTATTTTATTATTCTTTCACCGGTGGGCGCCTATTACCCCGAGGGATTTAACCCGGTTAAAATTCTGGTCACCCATAAATATGTCCGGGCCGTGCGCGGCGGTGTGGGTGAAGCCAAAACACCCGGCAACTATGCTGCCAGCATCCTGGCCGGTGAAGAAGCCCACAAAGAAGGCTATGCGCAGGTGCTTTGGCTGGATGGCGTCGAGCAAAAATATCTTGAAGAAGTCGGCTCCATGAACATCTTTTTCGTGATTGACGGTGAGATCGTCACACCGGAATTAAACGGCAGCATCCTGCCGGGCATCACCCGGGATTCGGTGATCCGGCTGGCCAAACACTGGAAAGATAAAGTGTCAGAGAGAAAAATCAGTATCGATGATTTAGTGGAGGCCAATGCTTCGGGAAAACTGACGGAAGTTTTCGGCTCCGGGACCGCAGCCGTGATCTCACCGGTTGGCGAGATCAAATACGGGGACCAGGTCTTTACAATTGCCGACGGCAAGGTTGGCCCGGTGGCCCAGAAATACTACAAGGCCATCACCGACATCCAGTATGGCAAAGCCGAAGACCCGTTGGGGTGGATTGTTCAAGTCACCTAAAAAAGGTGTCAGGTGTCAGGATTACCAATCTGATGGAAATCATCAGATTCTGCATGGCCTCTTTTTTCTGACACCCGAAACCTGAAACCTGAACCGCCAACGGCGGAACTTTAGAGCCTGATACCCGCAACGCGAAACACAGAACCCTTTGACATGGAGAACTAAATGTCCAAAACACCGGCTAAAGGCCATCTGCCTGCATTTGTTGCCAAGATGCAAGACGAAGGTCTGCAGCCTCTGGTGATTGATACCTTTGCCTATTACTACCATCAGGTGCTAAGCGGAGAAACCGGTCTGGTGTATGATCGCGAGATTCAGCCGGTTGAGCACCAGGATATCCAGGACTTCAACCGTTTAAAAAAATATGCCGATGCCGGTCAGCGTGCTCTGCAGCATAGTGTTCGAATCGTTTTAAACGGCGGATTGGGAACAACCATGGGTTTGACTGGGCCCAAGTCACTGATCGAAGCCAAAGACGGAAAGAATTTTCTTGAAATTATTTTAAAACAAGCTGATCACGATGGCGTCCAGCTGGCGCTCATGAACAGCTTTAATACCCATGCGGCAACCCAAACAGCCTTATCCAAAATTAATCCTGCACGCAATCCGTTTCAGTTTATTCAGCACAAGTTTCCAAAAATTCAACAAAAAGATCTACAACCGGCCACATGGCCGCCGAATCCGGAATTGGAATGGAACCCACCGGGACACGGTGATGTGTTTACCGCCCTGCATACGTCCGGAATGCTGGATCGGCTTCAGAAAAACGGAATCCGATTTGCCTTTATTCATAACCTGGATAATCTCGGTGCCCAAATGGAAATGGGGCTGCTGGGTTATTTTGCAGAAGAAGGCTTTCCGTTTATGATGGAGGTGGCAGAAAAAACCCCGGCGGATATCAAAGGCGGGCATCTGGCCCGGCATCGCAACGGGCGCATGATTTTGCGTGAGGCTGCTCAATGCCCCCAGGATGAAATTAAGGCCTTTCAGGATATTACCCGCTATCGCTTTTTCAACACCAATAACATCTGGATCAATTTAGACGCTTTAAAAACGCTGTTCGACAAAGAACACACGTTGCATCTTCCCATGATCCTCAATCCGAAAACAGCAGATCCTAGAAATGAAAGCAGCCCGGTGGTTTTCCAGGTTGAGACCGCCATGGGCGCTGCAATTTCTCTGTTCGACGGTGCCACTGCTGTGCGGGTGCCCCGTTCCCGATTTTTTCCGGTCAAGTCCTGCAATGACCTTTTGGCGCTGCGCTCGGATTGTTATATTCTCGAGGATAAATACCAACTGAGCATCAATCCAAAACGCACGGCAGCCGGCAAACCGGAAACGGTCAAAATCAAATTGGACCCACGGTTCTATGGAAAAATAGATCTATTGGAGCAACGTATCGGGCAGGGATTGCCCTCGTTGGTGGATTGTGAATCACTTGAAATTGTAGGCGATGTCGCTTTTGAGAGCGATGTGGTCATTCAGGGCCGGGTGTCAATCAAAAACACGCAAAACACTAACGCCACCGTCAAAAAAGGAACCCTCATCAATCAGGACCTCCTTTTCTAGAATCAAAATTCCGCATTCCGCATTCAAATCACTCTCTTTCCCGAATAAAATATTGGATAGTAACCTTTTCCTTGGATCCGGGCGCCATTTTTAAAGATGCCGGACTCAGCACCAGGTTGGCTGTAATTTCGCCTGTGCCGCTTAGCTGATCGAGCTGCACTTTTTCGGTATAAATCGTCCCGATTTCTTCAAGAATGCGCTTGCTGCCGGTGACTTCCACTTTGGCCGGTTCGGTTACGGAATCCACCAAAATGAGATTCCCGGACAGTTTGCCAGCCCAATCAATCTGGACCGGCAATTTCTTTTTGATGGTTTCGTCAATTAAAACATCGACCTCTGAAGGCGTCACTTCACGCAGCACAATACCGGGTGGCAACGATATGTTCTCTGATGTGAGGAAAAAAGAGTTGGAACCGATAACGGCATTGCTTAAATCCAGGCGAACGTTGACCTGGTTCGGTGTGATGGCTTTGACCAAGGCACCTGAACCGCTTAACACCAGACTAACCGATTTAACCGACGTATCGACAATTTCAGTTCCGGCTTTTCGATTGGTGTAATCGATAGGAATGTCTAAAGAAACCAGTGTGTCCTGTCCCCGGGAAACACTGAACCAGATGCCGGTAATAAACAAGATGGACAGCATCGCGGCTGACGCTATTTCCAGGCCTTCTTTACGAGCGGCTCCTTTGTCAACGGCGGCCGTACCCAAATGCTCTTGCAGGTTGTTCTCCAGTGTCCGTTTTTGCTTGATTTCGCGCAAGCGGTTACCCTTGGCCACCAGCACATCGCCTCTTTCTTCTGATACCACAATAACCAGTGCATCGGACGCTTCAGCCAGGCCTAAGGCCGCACGGTGCCGGGTACCATAGTGTGAAGGCAAATCCTGACGATCCGATAGCGGCAGAATGGCGCCAACAAGGGTTATTTGATCTCCCTGAACAATGGCGGCACCATCGTGCACCGGATTGTCAGGCCAGAAGATACTGGCAATCATTTCTTTGGTGATCAAGCCTTTCCAGGGCGTACCGCCCTGCACCAAGCCGCTTAGATCCTCTTTGCCCGGAAAAACAATCAAAGCGCCGCACTTGCGGGCCGCCATTTGATAGACGGTCTCGGTGATTATTTCGGTGGGCGTCGTCGCCGTTTTATAGGACAACCCCCAGAGAATCGATTTTAAATTTTTGGCCTGGAGCACCCGCCGAATTTCATTGCGAAATACAACGATGATAATGATCGCACCCACTGCCACAATGCCCTGGACAACCCAGCTGGTAACAATCAATCCGAGGGAAACCGCAATGCGCTGCAGAAACCACAAAACGGTCATTCCGACAAGAACCTGAAAAACATTTGTTCCTCTAAAGAGAACATAAAAACGGAAAAGAATGTAACTGTTGACACAAATATCAACAACGTCCTGCCAGCGAATGGTGGATAAAAATAGCAGAATATTTTCCATTACGATTATTCCGTCACACTGAATCTTAATGCTTCTATAATTTTGCCGGATTCATCGGTGATTTCAACCCGCCAGGGACCGACATCGGATTGGTTTAGTTCGATGCTGCTGTAAGTTGACCAGCGGGGTGGCCTAAGCGTTAACCGAATTTTGGCGCTGGGCACATCGCGGTGATACCAGTTATGATAAATAATTAGTTTTTGCGGTACCTGATTGAACGATGTATAGCAAACGGCTTTCTTTTGCTCGACGGAAAAAACCGTCGTCGGGTTGCGGGGGGCGTTAGAAAAAATGTCCTCAGCCATTAATGCCTGAAACAACTGCAGCTGTGATGATTCGGCACCAAAGACAGATGTCGTTGTCTGGAATGGCAGCAGCCAAAATCCGAGTGCACCCATCAGCACCATCCAGAGAGGAACGCAAACACTGCGCCCCGTGGTTTGTTTTAGTCTCATATAAAGCCTTTTTTGTTTTTTTATGGGATTGGCATATCAACTTCTTGTTTACAATAGAACCATAGCCTGATAAATCCCTAAAAATTTCTTATACTTATATTTTTGATTTTTCAAGGAGAATTTCGGTGTTATATATATATCAGCAAATGATGTGAATATGAACATCACATCAAATTAAACATTAAACCGGGCATTGGAATACGCCTTACAAAAACTTCCATAAAGATGACGATTGACTGTGTGAGAAGGTTGACCTCGATAGCCAAAATCCTAAAGAAGCATCCAAGGTGCCTGAAAAATGACCTATGACATTCATATCGTGCAAAATCCAGCTCCGGGAACGCGGCTGGTGAGCTTCTGTGGTGATACCCTGAGGCTAACCCTTCAATTGCCCGATACCCATTCCGGTACGGCATGGGTGCGCACCAATATCGGTTATGCCAGCATCATCAGAGAGGAAATTATCCGGGAGGTCGAAGAAAAAAAACCACCACTTGGTAAAGCCTGGTTTGATCTTCCCATGAAGCGCTTGGATGAACGGCGTTTTACAGTCACCCTGCCCCTGTGCGAGGCCGGCCATTTTGAAGCCAAATGCTATTTTTTAAAAGAAGGCGAGGTTCAGCCGACATGGCCGCCGGGACCCAACACGGCCATTAACGTAGAGGCGGCTGATGCCTGTTGCGCCAACATCATTTACAACGCTTTTGTGCGGCAATTTGGACCCAATAAAACCGGTCGCCGCAGGCTTGAACCATCCGATGAACAGTGTGTTCAAAAGTTGGATAGCAGCGGTTATACAGTTATCCCGCCATCGGGAAAATTTCGTGACCTGATTGGAGAACTGGATTTTATCATCGGTGAGCTGGGGTGCCGCTTGCTGATGCTGCTGCCCATCCATCCGACGCCAACAACCTATGCCCGCATGGGAAGATTCGGCAGCCCTTACGCTGCCTTGAGCTTTACCGAAGTTGATCCTGCCCTGGCAGAATTTGATCCCCATGCCACACCCCTGGAGCAATTCATCGAGTTGGTGGACGCGGTTCACCGCCGCAACGCCAAAATCCTGATCGATATTGCCATCAATCACACCGGCTGGGCTGCGCGGCTGCATGAAGCCCATCCGCAATGGCTGGTCAGAAGTCCCGAAGGCCGTATCGAAGTGCCCGGCGCCTGGGGGGTTGCCTGGGAAGACCTGACGAAATTGGACTATTCTCAGCCAGAGTTGTGGCAGTATATGGCGGATGTTTTCCTCAAGTGGTGTCGCCGGGGAGTGGACGGCTTCCGTTGCGATGCAGGATATATGATACCATTGGCCGCCTGGCGCTACATCGTCGCCAAAGTGCGGTCTCAATTTCCAGATGTGATCTTTTTGCTTGAGGGCCTAGGCGGGAAAATTTCGGTGACCCGCGATCTTTTGAACCGCGCCAACTTAAACTGGGCCTATTCAGAACTGTTTCAAAATTACGACCGCAAACAAATTGAGCATTACCTGCCGGAAGCCATCGATATTGCCAACACTGACGGTTTAACAGTACATTTTGCTGAAACCCATGATAACCTCAGGTTGGCGCAGCAATCTGAATCGTATGCGCGCATGCGAACCGCTCTGTGTGCTTTGAGCTCCCATAACGGCGCATTCGGCTTTGCCAATGGTGTGGAATGGCTGGCCACCGAAAAAATAAACGTTCATGATGCCCCGTCGTTGAACTGGGGTGCGACCCCAAACCAGGTCGCTGAAATTCGACGCTTGAATCATCTGCTGAAGATCCATCCGGCGTTTCACCAAGAGGTTGCCCTAAACATGCACCAGCAAAAGGACGGAAATGCGATTGTCCTGCTGCGGCACCATCGCGCCTCTGGAAAAAAATTATTGATCATTGTCAACTTGGAGCCGGACAAGCAAACCAGAGTTTTCTGGGACGCAAACACAACAGGTTTGCCAGCCCCTTTATTTTATGATCTGCTCAGCGGTGCGTCGCTTGAACCAGAGACAATCGATAACATGCACAGCCTGCTGTTGGCACCCGGCCAGGTGTTGTGTCTGTCAACCCAGGCGGATGATCTAACGCAAGCCCAGCGGTATCCCAAACAACCCTTCACGATACCCGCAAAAATAGAACAGCAGCGTTTGTCAGCCAAAGCGTTGGAGGTGGTGTCATTTTACGGGGGTATCGGCCATTTCGATGGTTTTGATCGGCGCCAGGCGGTACAGCAGCTAAAAGAAGATCCGCTGACGTTTTGCAAACAGCAGGTTTCCGCCGATCGGCCACCCGGGGTGATCATCTGGCAATGGCCGCAGGATCTGCAGCGGGAAGTCATGCTCCCGCCCGATCATTTTTTGCTTATCCGCTCTGATTGCGCCTTCGGAGTCCGAATGGCCGCTGGGGACCAAACCTTGGCAGCAGAAGCCAGCCTGCCGACGGCGGATGGTCACCATTTTGTTTTGTTGAGACCGCTTAAAGTACCGCAAACCTTTACACCCTGTACTTTGTCATTGTCGGTCTACGATCAGACAGACCCTCACGGTTGTCGGCATGAAGAGGCCCATGTGCTGTTGTTGCCGAGCGCCAAGGAGTTGCGCATCAAACAACGGTTTAACCATTCTGAGCTTATCGCTGAAGATTTAACCTTTTTGGCAACCAACGGTCGCGGTGCCATGATGCGCAGCCCAGTGGCCTGGAACAGGCTGGCCAGCCGCTATGACGGGCTACTGGCCGCCAATTTCAATCCACAATATCCTGCCGATCGCTGGATAATGTTCAGCCGCTGCCGGGCCTGGATCGTTTTTCAGGGGTACTCACAGGCCCTCAATCGGGATTGTCTGGAAATGTTTCGGACATCGGCAGACGGCAGCGGATGGTGGCAATATCACGTTCCCACCGGTCAGGGCCAAAATGTTTTGCTGACAGTTCGGATGACCATGGCAGCGGGCCAAAATTCGATAGCACTGCAATTTTTCCGACATCCGGCCAAAGGTCTGCCTCAAAGACTGACCGATTCAGAGTCGGTGGAAATTATTTTGCGACCCGACATTGAAAACCGTAGTTTTCATGCCGCTACCAAGGCTTATCAGGGGCCTGAAAATCGATGGCCAAAAGCGGTGAGCGCCTTTGACAATGGTTTTGATTTTGGACCGGATGCTGACCATCAGCTCAGAATCCAGATGGCTAAGGCCGCCTTTGTGCCGGAACCCGAATGGCTTTACATGATCCATCGGCCGCAGGATGCCCGGCGGGGTCATGATCCGGATTCAGATCTATTCAGCCCCGGATATCTGTCCGTATATGTCAAAGGCAATCAGACCGTATCGCTGCATGCCACGGCCGGATCAGCCAGTGAGATATCAGAGGCACCGTCATCCGCTACCGATTCGATGGCCGAGGCGGTCTTGGCGGAAAGCGAAGCGCAAACATCGGTCAGCAAGATGTTGCAAACCGCCTTGGCGCATTATGTTGTCAAACGCGGTGATTTAAAATCGGTCATCGCCGGTTATCCATGGTTTCTGGATTGGGGGCGGGATGCCTTAATTTTTGTGCGCGGATTGGTGGCTGCCGGTAAAACCGCTGAGGCCCGCGATATACTCGTCCAATTTGCCCGTTTTGAGAAAAACGGCACCCTGCCGAACATGATTCAGGCAGAAAATGACGCCAACCGCAATACATCCGATGCACCCCTATGGCTGCTGACGGCCTGTGCCGACTGGGTCCAAGCACAAGATAAAGACACCTTGCTGGCCACAGATTGCGGCGGGCGCTCGCTGGGACAAATTCTGCTGTCCATCGGCCAGTCCTTGAAAAACGGCGCGCCCAACGGTGTGTACATGGACCCGGAATCGGGGTTGATTTTCAGTCCAACCCATTTCAGCTGGATGGATACCAACCATCCAGCCGGCAGCCCCCGTCAAGGCTATCCAATTGAAATTCAGGCCCTGTGGTTTGCGGCCCTTCGTTTTCTGGCCCAAATAGATCCGGCGGAATCCGGCCGGCATTGGCGGCAGCTGGCCAAACAGGTTCAACAATCGATTCTGCAATATTTCTGGCAACCGGAACTGGCCTTTTTGTCGGATTGTCTGCACGCCACCCCCGGACAACCGGCATCGGCTGCTGTTGCCGATGATGCCCTGCGCCCCAATCAACTGTTGGCCATCACACTGGGCGCCATCAAAGATGCCGTCAAGTGCCGCAGCATTCTGGCGGCCTGTGAAACCCTCCTGGTCCCGGGGGCTATCCGCAGCCTGGCAGACCGAACGGTTCGACACGAGATTAAAATTGTCCACCGGGGAGCATTGCTAAACGATCCCGACCATCCGTACTGGGGAAAATATGAAGGCGATGAAGACACCCGGCGCAAACCGGCCTATCATAACGGCACGGCCTGGACCTGGATGTTTCCTTCTTATTGTGAAGCTTGGGAGATGACCTACGGACCCGAAAGCAAGCCTACCGCACTGGCATGGCTTGCCAGTGGGGCACATTTGCTCGAGCATGGCTGTCTGGGTCATATACCCGAAATTTTAGACGGCGATTATCCGCATACAGCGCGCGGATGTGATGCCCAGGCCTGGGGGGCCAGTGAGTTGCTTAGGGTCTGGCTAAAACTAACCTGAGTGAGCGTTTCAAATTAAAAATGTGAATAACACCAACCAAGATTAAGGACTTCTATCATTTTTAGTATTTTGAATTTGAAACCCCAGGGGGCTTGCCGATCTCACCGCATCTACGGTGTCAAAAGGCGCCCCAACAGGGCGGCAATCCGCCAGAGGCGGATCTTCGACCTCGACAAGCGCTCAACTCAGGTTTCTAAAGTGAGCGTTTCAAATGAGGAATTGAGAATCGCAAATGAACTGGCAATTAATTTCTAAATTTAGCGCGCATATTGATTTTTCAGACGTTAGGCTTTATTCTTCTTTAATTCAGCTGCAACGATCTTAACCAGAA
>JAAUYK010165804.1_pt1 | contig 10928 bp, 6 predicted proteins | sample 7278021 | NCBI WGS metagenome assembly JAAUYK01 (sample SAMN14350223, study PRJNA611818) | marine sediment metagenome | isolation source: surface marine sediment (1.8m) | place: French Polynesia: Moorea | collected 2018-08
CTAACACGCCTCCGCCTCCGCCGCCACCGCACTCCTCTCTCTCTTTCTCGCACGCTCGCTCGCTCGCTCACTCGCGCTCGCCGGCCTCATCCACCGACCGCCGATCGAGTCGCCCGTCGTCGTCGCCAGCACCATCAGCGGCGTCCGCGTCCGCCTGCCCGGTCCATCGGAGTCCAAGCCGAAGAAAAGAGACTATAGAGCTGCCCCGCAGTGGCTTCTGCCGCCTCTGGTGACGGCGGCGGCGGCGGCGGCGGCGGCAAGTCGTACCAACGTCGACGGCGGCGGCGGCGTCGCGCTCTCCCGCCCTCCCTCCTCTCTTTGCTCACACACGAGCGGCGGCGGCGGCGGCGCAGCGGGCAGCTAGAGAGCACCCTCCTCCCGCCGCGTAAATAGGCAGCCTCACTCCCCAGCCACCCAAATAGAGTTCCTATGTGAGTTCATACTTTGTACGTACATTAACATCGCACACGAAGGGAAATAATATTTTGCCTTTATTTCACATGCGGCTCTAAGACGGGACGCCGGCGGCTGGTGTGTGGCCGCTGCCGCTGCCGCCGCCGCCGAGGCGGCCCGCCAGCCACCGATTCCAACTGTTCGGACCATATACTTCGAACGAATTCTCTACGTACGAGTGCGTACAGCAGAGGCGCAAGCAAGGGGGTTTGTTCCTACTGCTACAATAGCACAAGAAATTCGATCGCTTTTGTGTAACGTCCATCTTTCTCTTGGAATTGGCAGATAGGCGTTGAAGACGAGTTACCATAGTGCACAGTTCAGCCTATCTTCCGTAGCTAAAGAGTCCTTTTGGGGGCGGCGACGGCGGCATGCAGCCAGCAGTGGGCGGACCTTTGACCGTATACTATGTCCACACGATAGACATGCAGTTCTTATGCGTATGACAGGTCGGGGCCGGTGCTCCAATCACGAAACTGGACAATTACCTCAGCGAGAGAGCGCGCGTACGCGTACATGAAAAGGAAGATGGTTTCATTGCCCGGCCGGCCGGCTTGAGCGGCGCGGGGCCGGCCGGCCGGTCGAGGGCGACATGTACGCCGGTCGGTCGGTCGGCCGGGGCTGGCTTCCCCGGCCGGAGACAGAGAGAGAGAGTTGGTTTTGGGGGCGGCCGGCGTCCGGCCGGCCGGCTGGCTGGTGTGGAGCTAGCTCCGTTTGGAGAAATCGCGGAGTTACCAACATGCTAAGGGCAATAATTTTCCCTCGCATTTGCAAAATGTTTAAGACGCCACCAATGTTAAGCAAAAGTGGGGAATAGTAGCGTAAAAGGCAGTTATTGGCAACTCTGGTGAAAATGGTCCCCTCCTCCGCCGCCGACGCCGACGCGACGCCTCCGTCAGGCAGTGATGGATGATGTGCTTTTGGCCGGGCTCCACCGCCGTCGCCGTCGGTCGGTAGGATCCTTATGGCTTCCAGTCGTGCTGGGTCCACCCGGCTTTCCCCTCCGCAGCTAGCTAGCTACACCTCAGTCATAGGGGACGATCGAGGCTATGAAGAAGACGGCGGCGGCGTTGGAAGCAAAAGAGAGAAGAAGAGAGAGGCGGAGCGGAGGAGGAGGAGGTGGAGGCCTTCTTTTTCTCCATTTTCCAACAGCAGCGGCCGCCGGAAAGAGAGAGAGAGAGGGACAAAAAAATCGATGCCTGCTTTCTGTTACTGCCTCCAGCCAGCCAGCCAGCAAGCTAGCTCAGTTCTCAGTCTTATGCATTGCAGGCAGCTAGCCGGCCGCTTGCCGTAGCCGCGGTCGAACTATCCGACGACGTCACAGCTAGAACTGATGCTATGAATGCTAGAGGACATTACTTTAGCTAAATGCAACTCTTGGCGTTAATTACCTCGAATTGAATACTTTAAACTTGTACGAATTCGGTGTCCATACGCGCGCACATCTCTCCGCCCACGGGGTATCTATCGACATGGCTGGAGGCCACTAGTACGCCGCCGCCGCCGGGAGAAAGAAGGCGACCGGGCTCGACTTATACCGACCGAGCAAAGGCCAGCCAGCCCGCCAGCAGCAGTAAGATTGGTCTTTAACTGCATCACTGGCGTCCCCCGGGCTAAGCACGCTTATTATATCGTCTCCGCGGACGCGACGAAGACTCAAAGAGACATTATTGTTCGTCGAATAAATGAGACGTATTGCGAGTATGTACATTTGGTTTTAAAAGGAACCTGCATGCTACCGGATGTTAGAATATACGCAGCGAATAACTCCTACGTACTCGTATATGGCTGAATCATATGGGCATTTTGCCTAGCTTTCTTGTCTCCCGTGCCAAAGATCTGAGTGACGTTCAGGCTGTTGCCTAACATGCCTGACTGGGATTAAATTTTGCCTATTGAGGAACACTCACACTTGTTGTTCATATCGACTGACAATTTAAACTGACAAACAGTTACGCAAAAACTGAGTGACATGAAATTCTCGCTCTCTACGGACATATATTAAGGGCAATTAAGTCCCGATTAATTGTTCACACTTGTTAACAAACAGACATGAGGCACGTGATCAAATTTACTATCTGTAAATCATGCAAAAATTGAAGGGCACGAGATTTTTGTCTACATACTACTAAAAGTACATATATACTACGTATATGTATCACATTTTTGCGCAAATGTTTTGAAACTCATCAATTACGGACAATTAGGCAAAAATCGGAAGACATGCCCTAATGATGAAAATTCGCCATTGGCCAATATACTAGATTTTAAGCAGCCTTTAATTCCTTTCCTTTATTCTTTTCTTCCTTCGCCAAAGACTATACGTATACATGTACGCGGCATTGGTCCCGAGTCATCTGGTTCCCTGTCGTCGCCGTCGCCGCCGCCGCTATGTCAAAGGACAATATTGACAGAGCAAACAGCAGAAACGACGACGACGGCGACGCCACCGACGATGCCGTCGCCACCACGGCGGACAACGACGACTTCATGGATCTCGGTGGCGGCGCGGCGATTGAGGCATCCCATTATTCGATTGAGATTATCATGATACTGCATGTACTTCTAAAGTCATTGTATCATTGGGAAATGGTGCTGCGGACCAAAATCCTCCTTGTTTGCAGAGGGGATACACGTACGTTGTTGCATTGTGCTGTATAACGCCGCAGTTTTGTGGGCGCATTAATCATTGCTCATTTGGAGCGCATGCGAGCGTGCGATAAGGGCTGTCAGAAAATCATGCAGACAGCTAGACGCGCGCAAAAAAAAACAATCTGTGAAAAGCGATTGGCGACATGTGCAGCTTTAAAAGACGCTAATGAGCAGTGCAAAACTAATATGGAATGAACTGCATTTGTAGACTACTAAAGACCGTGTATATACCTCCTGCGACTGAAAAAATCTTTTGTGAAGGTTTCGTGATAAGATGCCGGTATTTTCCGTACAACTTATGATGGCTAGAGACAGTAATTGTGTTACGAAAAGCAAGCAAAACGAAATTCTTATTTACATGAATTACAATTCCTATGCAATCGGCACATATGTGCATAATCGATATTCGCATGTGAATACAAGGCATCATTATGCATCTTGAAAACGCAAGGAAAGCCAATTGGATTTAACAGACTTTTTCTGAGAAAAGCTTGGGCGCAATATATATATGTGCAATCGCACACTCCATCGCCGTTTTTTCCGCATTTCTTGCATTCCGATCGAGCATCGTCTTTTACTACACACAATATCTCGCGCAGGTGTAATGCGAGCTAGGGCGACGGACGGATGACGACAGCCATGCAGCTAGCGGCACGCTTTCTCGTTCCATGAGTGATGCGCTTTCGTCGCCCGCTCGCTCGCTCAAGCTCAATGAAGGACATACATGCATAGGTGGATGGGATGGAGGCGAGCGAGGGATAAAGCGCCCCCTTCTTCCCCGCTTTGCATATCGCACGCGCCGCCGACCTAATCTCGCCTTTTCAGTTCCTCCTCCCTCCTCCTATGTCTGTTCCGTTCCGGATCGGATTCTTTGGGCCGCGGGGCGCACGTGTAGCTTCGGAACTCTGTCCTGGGCCCAACGTACGTCGGTCCTCGGTCGACCGAACGCGCATTAGCGGCGCGCGCTTCAAACGTCACTCTCGCTCGACCGACCGACCGACCGACCGATAGCCTTGCGTCAAAAGCGAGTTCGGAGCGGGCCCGTCTCGTCTGGGCAGTCGGGCAGACGGTGGCAGGGGCGTTTCAAACGCAAAGGGCGAGAAGACGTCAGACAGACGGACGAACGGACGGGCGGGCCGCGGCCGCACCCGCCGCCGCTGCCGCCTCTCGCGGCGCGGCGGCCGCCTGCCCGCGGAGATTTTTGGCTGCTAGTCAGGAGACCTTCTCTATGGCACATGCTTCGCAAAACGCGCGATCTGACATTTTGTAGAACCTCTCAGGCGGAGAAAAAGATAATTTAGCAACAGTAATAACTTGATAACATCAATCTAATCTGTGTGCAAGATAAGCAACTTTGGTGTCAGAGCTTCTAATACTGTGCTTAGAATTGACTTTCCTCTTGAGTAAGACATGTTCCCGTCTCCCCTGAGCGAGTGAGAGCTTTACGTAGTGCGAGCGAGCGAGGTGCAGGCAATAGAATGGCTGGCAGCAAGACGGCCGGAGTCGGAGTCGGAGGGAGGGATAGACCGACCGACCGACCGACGATAGCAGCAGCAGCAGCAGCTCTTGCCTTGCATTTAGTCACTAACAGTAGCGCAGTCTTGCTTGCTCTTGGAACTTGGAACAGTCCACAGAGTCGTGTTTCGTGATATTGCGGCGATCGCCTAGCTGGGCCAAAAAAGGCCGAAGGCCAAAAGAGTGAGCTCGGTTCTATCATCCAAGAGTGATCATAGGCGCGAGCAGATATACGTAATTGCAGTGACGTACAAGGATCATGCTTAACATTGTGGACCTCGCTGTCCTGTCCGTCGGTGTGGGGGTCGATTAGGCCCTGGGTGTCTCCCCGTTGCCCGCAAGGGCCAGCCAGCCTATAAGCTTAAGTTGGGCGTCGTAAGCCTCAAAAACTTTATAGTTAGAGAAAGGAACTCTGTGTGAGTCTCCCACCCCGTCGCGATGTCTTCCTCCTCGCCGTCGACGCCTCCGTCGTTCTCCTCCAAGGAGGACGAGATCCACTTTTGGCGGGAGCGCGTCAGGGAGGCCGAGAAGAGCGCCAAGGAAGCCAGAGAGGAGCTAGAGGAGTTCCAGGAAAGCTATAGACCCACCAACGAACGCGACGAGCAAACAAACCTATTGCTTTCCTTTTTATGGCCTCATTTCTGGGCCCCAAGGGCCCCGCAAAAGCCACTCCACTATACGTACAGTATATCGTAAAAGTTTGCTCGTCGTGCATTAACAAGTCTTGCTGTTCTGCAGGAGGGTTCCCGCGAGCTGGAGGCCGAGTTGGAGACGCAGCTTGAGCAGAGCGAGAAGCGCTGCAAGGAGTTCCAGCTGCTCAACCGGCGGCTGCAGGTGGAGTGCGAGCAGACCAAGGACAAGCTGGAGCAGTGTCAGAGGGAGTACCACTGCCAGGTACGGAAAGATAGATAGATACAAAGATACACACATATGCAGCCGGGACAAAAAAGTAGGGCGCACTTGTGGCTCGATCGAGATGTTAGGAGACCTTTTCGCGATCTCTCCCCTCTCTCTCTTTCGATCGTGCTGCATCGGTGAAGCCGATAAGTCCAAGGTCGCATTTGGGATCAAATATCTCCTGCCCGTCCGTCCGTCTGTCTGACAACAGTCTGTCTAGCTGCCCCGATATAGGTATAAAGTTAGGCCGCGCGCGGTCCGCAGTTCGATTTGCCCAATGCCAAGGTCGATCGAAGCTTCGATCGCGACCGACACGACGCGACGTACGCGTACGTGCGATTCGATACTTTGTCGTCAATGGACCATCTGAGGCGTTGGATTTCGAGTGCCTGCTGAGCAAATGTTGGCTCGCATATTTCTAGTGTACGTACGTACGTTCGGCCACCGCGCATCAATCTAGCTACACAGAAGCGATTTCTTCTTCTTCTTCGCTTTTCCCTCTTCCCCCTCTCTAATTGCGTTCCGCTCGGGCGCTGCATGGAGCCGACTGCCTCCGTTCCGTCTCTCGCCACAAGCCGGCTTCTTGCCCGTAGGCGAATTTTGCAAACAGTTCTCACGGCTCAGTAGTCGTTTGGCGGAGGGCGTAATCTGGCATCACCCGCTCGCTCGCTCGCTCGCAGTGACGACCACCAATTCAGGTGATGATTCTCTTCGGCGGCGGCAGATGGAACAGGCTCCGTTAGACTGCAAATGAGCTCCCTTCCCGCCCGATCTGTCACGCCTCGTCGGCTGTATCCGATGCGCCCCTAACGACTCATTGACAAATGGGCCCAGATGCGAGATAAAAGTATAATTGCGGTCGACACTGCAGCATCATATTCCGTTACGTTCGTTATGTACGATCGCCAATTGAAAAGCATTATTCTGCTAGCACGGCATTAAACGAGCGGCGAATGGGAGAATTCCTGCGGTCGTGTTTTTCCGGCGCCCAAGCTACAATGCGAGCAGAGAGTTTTTCGCGAATGTTTCCAGCCATGTACAACGCCTACAACGGTGAGCAGATTGTAATCTCCCAGCGGGAATGTGGGCCGCGCCAGACCTCCTGATTCGTCATTTCGGCTTTTCTTGCTCGCTTCCGACAGGAAGAAAAAAAAGACAAACATCGTTGTCTCTGGCAGAGTTTATAAAAAGTAGTACGTAGCTCTTGGCAACGGTCTTTTAAGCCGCGGTCAGCAACGGTGGCGACAAAGTTAGGCCAGGCGAAATTCCCCCGCGAGTGAAATAACGTGTTATAGCGAGACATTGGACGTCTAACCACGTGTAACTGACATGTTAACTAGCGTGTCTTGTCCTCTTCCAGGTGACCGAGCTGCAGGGCGAGCTGTCCGAGATTAAGGTGATTCGTGACCAGCTCAACACCTACGTTCGGGATCTGGAGCAGCAGAACGATGACCTCGAACGGGCAAAGAGGTAGGCACGGCGAGCTATTTGCTTGCGTTTCCTGGGTTACGTCATTAGTGGCCGGGTCTAATAATAGAAGCGTGCTCGGATTACAAATGCGCATTCCCCGATTTCAGGAGCACGTTGGCCTCTCTGGAGGACTTTGAGTCCCGGCTGAACGAGGCGCTGGAGCGAAACGCCTTCCTCGAGTCCGAGCTGGACGAGAAGGAGACGCTGAAGGCTGCCGTGCAGCGGATGAAGGACGAGACGAAGGACCTCAAGTCGGAGCTGCGGGTGTTGGCTCCGAGGCACTCGCTCTCCCTGCAGCACTCCTTCAACGGCTCGCTGCCCGACAACGAGGGCGGCGGCGGGGGAAAGCGGCCGCAGCTGCTGCACCGGCGGTCCACCGCCGACTCCAACAAGTTCGCCGCCGACTGCGAGACCAAGTCAGAGACCGGGTCGGTGCTGGACACCCCGCCCACGTCTTCCAAGTCATCGCCAAAGACCAGGTAGACATGGCATTAACATGAGCATATGAGGGCAACAAGCGTCACTGCGTCACTGTCTATTTCTCCTTTCTGCTACAGCTTCCAGCAGCAACAGCAGCAAGCCCTGACGCCGTCCGCGCGCATCTCCGCGCTGAACATAGTCGGCGACCTGCTGCGGAAGGTTGGCGCCCTCGAGGTGAAGCTCATGTCCTGCAGGAACATCGTCAAGGAGAACTCGTCGGCGAACTCGTCGGTGTCGGGAGACACGACGCCAGGTAGGAGATGGAGGAGAACTTCGCAGACGAGCAGGCCGATGCTGCCGGCCACCGCAGACGCGATGGTGCAGACGGACTTGTCAGCTCATGACGACGACGAGTCAGCCTCCTGTGTGGCGTCCGTCTATGACTTTTTCGTGAAGGGCTATAGACAATTATTTCAACCGGACTGGGAGCGATTTACTTGAGGATCAGGCCAATTTTGGCAGGTTTTTGGCTATTGATTCTTTTTCAACAGCTTTTTGTTGTCGCCTTGAAAAAAGCTTCGATATATGATGGACTCCTAAGTCTTATATAAAGTTTCCTCTTTATTCCCCCGTAGATATGAATGGTGCTCTCGAACGCAGCCGGCGGATGACGAGAGGACAGTCGACGCCGAGCCTCAAGAAGATCTCCGGCGGCGCCTCCGCGGCGACGTAACCCCCGAGAACCGTCTCGGCCCCGGAACCCCCCCTACATGGACAGCAGCTAGCTTTCCGAGTGAAACGGATGGCAACGCGACAAGTATTCGGGACGTCAAATCGAACTATACTGCAAGTCAAGACAGCAAGAGATCTTACCTGTTGATCGTTACACACACAAAACCACCGTCTGGTCTTCGAAACCATCTATATTGAGAACGACTATTATTGCCAACACTATAATACGTACCGCCCGCCAGTCAGCCGCTCACACGATCATGGGGCTACGAATGGAAGAGGTTGATCTGCTGCGTATGTATGTAGCTAGCTAGCTAGTACACCAGTTCCGAACGAATTAGGAGCGTAAAATCGCATAGGATGAGATCGTATAACACCGCTCCGCGAAATTTTTATTTTCCTCCGAAGAAATCCTGCGAAAACATATGTATGAAGTAATAAAGAAGAGGTGATATTCTCAATCCCCTTCGTTCGGTTCACAGCGCTCATGATTTGTATCGTATGCCAGCATCTAAGAAAATCGGCTCTCCAATTGACATAAGACTTTTTCGGCATCAGTTAGTTAGTTAGGGCCTCGGCTGGTGCCACACGATCTTTCCTCCCCTGCATCCGGTGACTAGAATGAAACCGCCGGCGGGCGAGAAGCAGCTGGAGAGGACGGAGTCCCTGTGGCAGTCCTCCACGCGCTCGACTTCGTGCAATTCAGTCGCTTCCTGTGGCCCGTCGCGGAAGCACCGGTCCAAGTCCTGGCAGTGGGGATCGAAGGATAGCAGCCTGAAACAGTGAAAGTGCAGACATATTTTTCGCTCTACAAAATGATCGATGTACGTAAGGACGCTTGTGGACTACGTACCTGAACCCCTGTTCGTAAGGCGAGCACAATATGCGTCCATCGTGACTGAAAGAGACCTCCTTGATGAAGCCCCGGCCGGAGTTCGACTCCCGTATGTAGTGCGTCAGCCGCTTACGATTCCTGTAGATCTTGTTCCCGGTGGTGGTGGTGGTCGTCCGGGTGTTCGCCGGGGTTTTTCTCTTCCGAGGTTGGTGAGAACGCACAAAGACGAAACTGGGTTCCCCGCCTTCGGCAGCCGCCGCCGCCGCCGACCTGCCGGGAGGGGACAGCACAATCATCTCTGGTCGCTGCTGCTGTCTGACGCGCTCGTCCTCCTCCTCCCGGCGCGGAGGGGGTGCCGCTATTCGCGAGGAGAGAAGCTCCATCAGGTTGGCGTTGCTGCCGTCGGCGTCGAGCGCCTCGGAGCGAATGTTGACGGTCTGGCGTCCGGTGGCCGGGTCGCGGACCACGCGCACCGTCACCGACGGGGGCGCAGACGGGCCGGGCGAGTCGTCGCTTCCGCCGCCCCCGTTCGTTGAACTACCTTCGCCACCACTGCTACCGCTACTACTACTCTCGCCAAGGGAGCGATTTCTGGCACCATGTAGAATCCTTTCTTCCACCAGGGGAGGTATCGAGTTGTCTCCGTCTTCTTCTTCATCGTCGTCGCTGCTGTCATCGTCGTTGTCGACGTTAGCGTCTTCGGGCATGTCGTCGTCGCTGTCATCTTCATCGTCTATTTAGTAATGAAACCATTTAATGGGGCTCCGAGAAACTACTATAGCAGTTATTACCTTGATGAAGGCCGTGCTGCCTTGAGTAGAGGAACTCGGCCAATCGGTACAACCCCGGCCCGGTGAAAGACGACGATCCGGGCGGCCTCTCGCCCCGCTCTCTGGCCGCAGCAGCCTCATCGCCGTACAGTCCGCCCTCTTCGGCGTCCTCATCATCCTGGCCGAGTGCGCCGTGGACGTCGTGGACGCAGCACCACTCGGACTCCTCGTCGGCCGACACGTTCCTGGAGACGGCAACCCAGCCCTGCGGGTGGAGCTGCAGGCTGGAGATGATCTCGGCGTCGTCGCCGTCGGGGAAGTCGGAGATGAACTCGACCCGGTTTCGCTTCGCCCGGAACAGCGAGTTGAAGGGGACGGCGATGGGGAGCGGCTGGCGGGAGATCTGCATTAGGCGGTACATGTTCGGCTTGAAGTCCTTCAGGTCGGCCTCCATGCAGTCCAGGTTGACGTCGTGGATGACGATGACGAAGCCGTTCATGGTGGAGACGACCATGCGATCGCCGTGGGCGCTCAGACGCATGCGCATCAGGCCGCTCGTGTTGAAGATCCTGCGCCGGTAGCGGGCCTCGTCCTCCGAGTGCCGGTTGATGTCCCACAGGTAGACGGCGCCGTCGAAGCCCGACGTGGCCAGGTACTCCTCCCGCCGCGAGTACTCCACGTTCTTCACCCAATTGGTGTGGCCGACCAGCGACCGGATCTTCTGCTTCAGGTACCTGGCGTCCCACAGGGCGACGGTGGCGTCGTCCGAGCAAGTGGCGAAGGTCCTCGTGTCGAGGAACCTGACGCAGTTGACGCAGTCCGTGTGGGCGTTCTCCACCGACGCTGTCAGCCGCTGGGTGAGCGGGTCGAGGAGGACGACGCTGCGCTTCTCGCACGCCGCCGCCAACAGGCTGCCGTCGGTGTTGAACTCGAGGTTGAAGATGCCGCCGGTCTCGGCCACGTCGTCAGGCTTGGCCAGGCCGCCGCCGAAGATCCCGAAGCGGCCGAACTTGCTGTCCCAGGTGAGGTCCTTGTAGAGCCTCTCCGAGACTGCGGCCACCCCGAAGGGCTCTCTCCTTCCGTCGGCCCATGCCCGCTTCGCCGACCGCCTGTGCCCGAGGTGTCCACGCTCTCGCTCGCGCAGGAAGTGCGCGTAGACGGAGGGAGACGGCGCAGAGTGGAAC
>JAAUYK010024002.1_pt1 | contig 10926 bp, 8 predicted proteins | sample 7278021 | NCBI WGS metagenome assembly JAAUYK01 (sample SAMN14350223, study PRJNA611818) | marine sediment metagenome | isolation source: surface marine sediment (1.8m) | place: French Polynesia: Moorea | collected 2018-08
AGCTCCAACTGCATCAGATTCAATTTTGGTACCTAGTTTAACTTCGTCTGCAATAAATTCTAACGCGCGGTTAGAATTATATTGAATATCACCTTTTGCTGATGCTTTTTGATCAAGGGTTGTAGAGTGTACTAAACCCCATCCCGCTAGACCAACAACAAAGGAACTTAAACTACTTCCTAATAATAGTTCTATCAACGTAGCACCATTATGATAGTTATTTTTTCTGATAAGTGGCAGAAGGTTAGTGAGTTTCATAGAAATAAATAGTTAAACATAATTCTGGGGATTTACACATAACAGCTTATCATTTTTTTCTAATTTTGCAAGTATTTACAGAGAATTTATTTCTTTATATAATCAACATTTTTTAAAGATTTTGTAAATAGATTAGGAGTAGTATAAAGAAACAAAAAAGTTCTTTATCTTTAATAAAAAATCCAAGGGTAAAATTACTGAAATTCTCAGTATAATTGTTTAGTAAATATCTCGAATTAGTCGATAAAAATTAGAAAATCTTATTGCCTTTTTATAGAAAAATTATCTTTGGAGTTTGGTGGGGAGAGGGGGAGAGGGGGAGTGTGGGGAGACGGTCTGTGCCTTGATTCGTTGAAGAATTCCTTAAAAAAAGTCTATAACTGAAGGGTTAGCGTTATCTATCCACTAAGGTGGAGCTAAAGTGTTAGCTAATCAACCGGTAGGCTATACCGTGTTAGCCTGTGGACAGAGGGGGACTGGACGCGCCACCTGTGGGCGCGTATTGAACTCCGTTACCGGCGACGGTTCTGGGTGAAGCAGGAAGTAAACTTTAATGTGTCTTATGATGGCGCATTGTATCGGTTTTATGTAGCAAAACAAATAACTTAGGCATTACTCTATGGAACCTCTTTATCAATACGCCTGGCTTATTCCAGTGTTGCCCTTGTTGGGGGCGATGCTGGTGGGCTTAGGCTTAATTTCCTTTAATGAAGCAACCAACCGCCTCAGACAAGTCAACGCAGTATTTATTATTTCCCTGATAGGCGCGTCGATGGTGTTATCTTTTGCCCTGTTGTGGAGTCAAATCCAAGGTCATGAAGAATACACTAAGATGATCGAATGGGCAGCAGCCGGCAATTTTACTCTACAAATGGGTTACACCCTGGATCATATTAGTGCCTTGATGTGTGTCATTGTCACCACAGTGGCCTTTTTGGTGATGGTTTATACCGATGGTTACATGGCCCACGATCCAAGTTATGTCCGCTTTTATGCTTACTTAAGTATCTTTAGCGCGTCCATGTTGGGCTTAGTAATCAGTCCTAATTTAGTGCAGGTATATATCTTCTGGGAACTGGTGGGGATGTGTTCCTATCTTCTCATCGGTTTCTGGTTCGATCGCAAAGCAGCGGCCGATGCTTGCCAAAAAGCCTTTGTCACCAACCGTGTCGGTGACTTCGGCCTGCTTCTGGGAATGTTAGGTATTTACTGGGCAACCGGAACCTTTGAATTTGATCTGATGGGGGAACGTTTAGAAGGGTTAGTTTCTTCAGGAATGATCGCCCCGGCATTAGCAGCATTATTCGCTGTCTTAGTCTTCCTTGGACCTGTGGCTAAATCGGCACAGTTTCCCCTTCATGTTTGGCTACCAGACGCAATGGAAGGCCCCACACCTATTTCTGCCTTGATTCACGCTGCGACCATGGTAGCAGCAGGTGTATTCTTGGTAGCGCGGATGTATCCTGTGTTTGAGAACATCCCTGTAGCCATGACAACTATTGCTTGGACTGGGGCCGTCACCTCCTTTTTAGGTGCAACCATCGCTTTAACTCAAAACGATATTAAGAAGGGTTTAGCTTACTCGACGATTTCCCAACTGGGTTACATGGTGATGGCTATGGGTATCGGTGCTTATACTGCTGGACTGTTTCACCTGATGACCCATGCTTATTTTAAAGCGATGTTATTCCTTTGTTCTGGGTCTGTTATTCATGGCATGGAAGAGGTTGTTGGACATGATCCGGTCTTGGCCCAGGATATGCGTTTAATGGGGGGACTGAGAAAATATATGCCCCTCACTTCTTTAGCGTTTTTGATCGGAACTTTAGCTATTTGTGGAATTCCTCCTTTTGCTGGTTTCTGGTCAAAAGACGAGATTTTAGGCTTAGCCTTTGAAGCGAACCCCAGTTTATGGTTAGTGGGTTGGTTAACTGCCGGTTTAACCGCTTTTTATATGTTCCGGATGTATTTTATGACCTTTGAAGGAGACTTCCGAGGCAATGATATGGACATTCGGGCCGAGTTATCCGCAGCAGTTGCTCCTGTGTTTGGTCCTGGGGCAATGGATGTGAAGGAATTGGATCATGATAGCGAAGATCATGGTCACGATGATCATGGCCATAGCGAATATCCCCATGAGTCTCCTTTGACTATGACCTTACCCCTGCTTATTTTAGCCGTTCCTTCCACGTTGATCGGTTTATTGGGTAAACCTTGGGATAATACTTTTGAGGGCTTTATATACGCCCCAGGAGAGGTTATAGAAGAGGTTTCTCACTTCGACTGGACGGAGTTTGGTATCATGGCCGGAAATTCTGTTGGTATTGCTTTAATTGGTATTACCATCGCTTCTTTGATGTATTTACAACACAAAATTGATCCCAAAGCGATCGCGGATAAGTTTCCTGCGTTGTATCAATTTTCCCTCAATAAGTGGTATTTCGATGATGTTTACAATAATGTATTTGTTATGGGATGTCGTCGCTTAGCCCGTCAAATTATGGAAGTGGATTATCGTGTTATTGATGGCGCGGTTAATTTGACTGGTTTAGCTACTTTAGTGAGTGGGGAAGGTTTGAAGTATCTAGAAAATGGTCGCGCCCAATTTTATGCCTTAATTGTATTTGGGGCAGTGTTAGGGTTTGTGATTGTTTTTAGTGTAGTTTAACTCATTTTTTTAAAGTTGGTTTGAAGGGGCAATATTGCCCCTTTTTATTTTAAAATTAAAAATTAATAGATCAATCTTTAATTTTAATCAATCAAAAATGACACAATTAGACAGTAAAAAATCTTTATCTTTACCCCCTGGAGATAGAGGACTACCCTTGATAGGTGAAACTCTTAGTTTTTTATTTGATCCTGATTTTGGTAAGAAGAAACTAAAAAAATATGGTCAAGTTTATAAAACCAATATCTTTGGGAATGATGCTGTTATCATGATTGGTGCAGATGCTAATCAATTTTTATTCCGTAATGAAAATAAATATGTTGTTTCAAGCTGGCCAAAAAGTACCAGAATTCTTTTAGGAGAATTATCTTTAGTTATTAAAGATGGTAATTTTCATACTTCCAGACGGAAATTATTAGCCCAAGCTTTTCAACCCAGGGCTTTAAATAGTTATATTCCGAAAATGACCGAAATTACCCAACAATATATAAACAGATGGTTACAAACTAAAGAGTTAACCTGGTATCCAGAATTAAGAGACTATACCTTTGATGTTGCTTGTAGTTTATTAATTAGTTTCGATAATGCTTCTCAAACAAATTTAGCAAGTTATTTTGAAACCTGGAGTCAAGGACTATTTAGTTTAGCGATTGATTTACCTTGGACAAGTTTTGGTAAAGCGTTAAAATGTCGTGAGAAAATGTTACAAGAACTCGAAACAATTATCGTTGATAGACAACAACAACCCAAACATCAAAATGATGCACTTGGTATTTTATTAGAGGCAAAAGATGAGGAAGGAAATAGTCTTACTCTAGAAGAACTAAAAGATCAAATATTATTACTTCTATTTGCTGGTCACGAAACATTAACCTCTGCAATTTCTTCTTTTAGCTTATTAATGGCGCAACATCCTGATATTTTAGAAAAAGTAAGAAAGGAACAAGAAAATTTGAATATTACTGAAAATATAACTTCAGAAAAATTAAAAGAAATGACCTATTTAGAACAGGTATTAAAAGAGGTTTTAAGGTTAATCCCTCCAGTTGGTGGCGCATTTAGAAAGGTCATTCAAGAGTTTGAATTTGAAGGTTATCGTATTCCTAAAGATTGGACAGTACAATATCAAATCGCCCAAACCCATCAAGAAAAAGACACTTTTCCTAATTATCAAACCTTTGATCCTGAACGCTTTTCTCCTGAAAATATGGCAGATAAACAAAAAAGTTTTGCTTATGTTCCTTTTGGGGGAGGTTTAAGAGAATGTTTAGGCAAAGAATTTGCTAGATTAGAAATGAAAATTTTTGCTAGTCTCTTGGTTCGTAACTGTCATTGGGAACTATTACCCGACCAAAACTTAGAGATGATAACTATTCCTAGTCCTCGTCCTAGTGATGGCTTAAAAGTTAAGATTCTTTAGTATAGTTGAAAGGTGTAAAACTGCCCCTTTTTTTAAATTTAAAATATAAAATATGATAATATAAAACAGTTTATATAACTAACACCTATGACTTATTTAGACCTATCTAATATTGATATTCAAAAAGCTTTAATTTCTGGAATATTCTCTATTATCAATACATTAATTGCTGCGTTAACTGCTGGTTTGATTGGTAAAACAATTGCTAATAGACATAAACTACAAGAAGACTTAAACAAAGCTATCAACGATATTGAATTTTTGCTAGAAGTGGAGAAAGTTCACTGTGAAAATAACAGGAAAGAATTAGGGGAATCACGGAAAAATAAAGTCCGTAAAATAGTCAGAGATTCTGATTTAAGTTTCTCTGGTAAATTTACTCCTGGACGAGTTCGTAATGACGATAATTTTTCGTAATCAGTTTTAATAATTTCCATTATTTAAAAACATTTTTCCAATCAAGACAATTTAAAATACTTGCTTTGATAGGACGTTTTTCATCCCAAAAAATTAACGATGAGTAAAAGCTAATTACTTCAGTAGAGGTTAATATATCAAAAAATTGTCTAGCCTTTTCTTCTTCTTCAAAGCTAAGAAAATAAACAGTATCATCAAACATAATAGGTTTATTATCTATTAAATTAAATAGTCTAAATTCTAATTTTTTATATAAACCACAAATGGCAATTTTCCAAGGATAAAAACTATATTCACCAACACCAAAAATAGAAAATTGAGGATTATTTTTATAAATTCGACTTGCACGTTTATCCAAGTAACTAGCATGAGATTGTAAATAGTTCCAGGTTTTTGGTGCATATTTTCTTATATTATTAGTATCTTCTCCAATGTATTTTTGAGTTATCAACACATATTTTTTTGTTCTATTTTTATCTTGATTGAAAACATTTGAACCTTTCAATAATGGATAAATATAATCATCTTCTAATTTTACTTTTTTTCCTAAACCATTGATTAAAAAATCTCCTACTTTCTCAAATTCCATGATTTTTGAGCAATCATGTTTAACACCAGAACGCCATTTAATTGTGGGTTTATTTGTATAAAGATAACTAAATTGTTTAAATGTTTTACTATCTCTAATTAGACGATTATTAATATAACTGATAGTGTTGTACTTTGATGTATATAAATCTTCAAAAACATCACAAGTATAATTTTTTGTTTCAGGTTTAAATTGACAAAATAATAAACAAGCTTCAACGGTTGCATTAAAATATTTTTTGCTATCTATTCCATAAGTTGCACAATAAGACAGATGACAATTTTGTTTATATAAATAATTAACTATTTTTCTAGCAACTGATGTTTTACAAAGCATAGCTAGATAACCCTGATAATTTTGTAAAAAATTCACACATTTAATTAACATCCATTCTGATATATCAAAATTACTTTTCCCTGTAATTGCGTCTAGTCCCTTATTATGCTGAAAATTATTTTTTTCGGGTAAATTTAATCCTTTTATTCTTCCTAGTTGTGAATTAGTTACCCAAGGGAAATTACCAAGAATTAAAATATTATCATCTCTTTTTTTTATTAATTGACTTAACTCAAAATCAAAAAAATCATCATGAATAACTGTAACCTTATTATTGTTTTTATTTTGGTTGTTTTTCAATTGTTCTATATAGTTTATATTGATATCAATTCCTATGATTTTTTTAAAGTCTTTAAAATACATATTAGAAGATTTTACAAAGTTCCCAATACCGCAAGTTGGCTCAATAATAAGATCAGGCAATACTTTTATTTCTACTAGCTTTTGACAAATTTTATCTGTTAAAGTCAACGGAGTTTGGAAGTCTCCATATTCAATTTTATTGTTAGATTTTTTCTTCATTATTAATTCGTTCGATAAATGTCTATCAAACCCTCTTCTTGTCCAGCAAGAGAAATAAATCTTCTATATTGTAACCGCCATTGTAACGCATTAGAGATAGTCAAGAAACCCTGTTTAGGAGGATTATTAATAACTTCTTGAGCTAAGTTTGCTGCTTCAATTTCATCCACAGGCAAATTCCGATCTAACATAAAAGCAATAATATCATCTTCATTCCCTTCATTCTCGATGATGTTATTGATACCTCTAGTCATTTGAAAATCTGCTGTTCTTTCTGCATCCACATAGATAGTATGTAGAATATTTAATTGTGTAACTTGTTCACTATTATTATCAATTTTATTGTAAACAAAAATAATCAGTGAATATCCTAGCCCAAAAATTTTTTGTCTAGCAGACTTATAAGGACAAGATGACTGTGGTTGCTTAATACTGGTTACTTTCATATCAACCAATAAATCAGGAAAATCAATACCACTTGCAGAACTTCCTGCCACAAAATCATACTTTTCTTGTAAATAGGCTTTGAATTTTTGTTCTAAATAAGTTCCCACTGCTTTGCCATCTGTTACACCATAGAGAGAAGATTCTTTATGTTGAGATTCCAAAATTTAAAATTGTTCTGCTTCGCTACAAAGTAATTCAATAGTTAAAGGTGACATTATCTATAAAGTTAATAACTGTATTCTAGATTATCAGGGCTTAATATTATTAAGCCCCTACAAATTTTGTCTTAACTTTTAACTTCTCCCTGAATGGTGACATCAAGAGATTTAACCGTTTGTCCTAGTTGAGATAAAGGAGGATTAATTTCTTCTTCATTCCCCACCACCAAAGTAACAATATTTTCCGGTTTCAGGTATTCTTGAGCAACCCTTTGTACCTCCTCAATAGTAGTTGCTTTAACTCCTTTTTGATAATCAAAAATAAAGTCTTGAGGATAGCCATAATATTCATAAGTGGTGAGACGAGATAAAGTTTGAGATGGGTTCTCGAACTTAAATACAAACGAGTTTAAAATCGACTCTTTTGCATAGTCCAATTCATCAGAAGAAATAGGACTAATTTGTACTTGTTTAATTTCGTTCAGCAAAGAGCTAATAAACTTTACAGTGGTTTGAGAAGCAGTTTGGCCTCCAGCAATAAACACCCCAGGATAATCATAACCAGCACTCCAAAACCCGTAAACAGTGTAAGCCAACCCCTTACGCGATCGCAAATCATTAAAAAGACGACCCCCAAACCCGTTCAATAAACCGTTTACCACCGACAATGCAGGATAATCAGGACTGTCCAATTTGCCCCCTAAATGCCCCAATAAGACATTACTTTGGTTGAGTTGAGGTTGATTGACGAAAAAGACCCCCTGGCTTTGTTTTTGTTGGGCTGAGGGAATATTTATCTCGGGTTCTGGGGTATTAGGTTGCCATTTTCCCAGAGTATTCTCGATCAAGGATTTCATAGCCTTTGGTTCAAAATCCCCTACAATCCCTAAAATAATGTTCTCAGGCCGCACATATTTCTCATAAAAAGCAACAACATCATCACGGGTAATGTTATCGATGGTTTCATACTCTATGGTACGAGCATAAGGACTCTCTTCCCCATAAATTAGTTTACCTAACTCCCGACTAGCAATACTCCCGGGATCATCATTACGACGAGCAATACTCCCCTGTTGTTGGTTTTTGATTAAACTGAGGAGTTGAGGGGAAAAAGCAGGTTCTTGTAATACTTCGCTAAAGAGGTTAAAAACCGTCTCTAAATCTTCACTGAGGGTATTAAACCCGGCACTACCCGAACTTGTACCAATAGAAACTTCAACCCTAGCGGCCCGTTGTTCTAGGATTTGGTTAATTTCGTTGGCAGAATGTTCTTGGGTTCCCCCTAAACGCATCAAACTACCGGTAGTTTGAGCGAGGCCAACTTTTTGGCCCGGTTCCAGTCGTGAACCTGTTTTAATTAAAGCACTTCCCCTAACTAAAGGTAACTGATTATCTTCCATCAAATAGATAACCATCCCGTTGCTAAGTTGGTAGCGTTTGTATTCAGGTAGAGAAATTTCCGCTAAAGGGGGAAACTCTAACTCCGTATAGTGTTTCGGGGTTTGAGCAACGGCCGGTAAACGAGAAATTAAGACCAGTAAGGTACTGATTAAAATTAAACCTAACCAGCGAAATCGTTTTATAAATGAGGTGTCAATCATAGATAAGGTTAACAAGTTTTGTTTGATCAGAAGTAATAGCTCACTTTAAGTTAATTATAGATACTAGACAAGCAGGCCATCTCCTATATGTGCGTAAAAAGTCTTCTAGACTGTAATATAGCAATCAGTAATCAGTTGTGATAATTAACTTTGAGTAGAAGGGAACTCCCGACAAGGGAACAGGAAATAAGAAAAAAGATATCTCATCAATGATGATTGTGATTGCTATAGCAGTCTTTGCTTCAATTGAAAGTGCAAAAATTGAAGAATATGTTTAAAATCGTCTTGTCATTCAATTTTGTCTGCTATACCGATCAATAGGTCATTGATAATTAGGAAATAAACCGTGTCTTTATCAACAACAATTTCTCGCTTAGTGGTAGGCTTACTAATTTTCGTCTTTCTTAGTTTTCCTGATCTAGTTTTCAGTCAGTCTCTTAATGAGAGTTTAAGGAAAAATTACTCGACGATCTCTCAAATCTATATTCGTGATCCCTATCTCAATGAGTTATTAATTCAGGGGATGGAAAAAGGAATTCAAGGAGATTATCAAGGGGCGATCGCACTATTTAGCAAAATTTTACAGTTCAGTCCTAGTGAAGTAGAAGCTTATTATAATCGGGGAATTGCCTATACTCGAATTAACAATTATCAAGCAGCAATGGCTGATTTGACTCAAGCTTTAGCCCTGAACCAAACCATACCCGGTCTCTACATAGAAAGGGCAAAAGTCTATTTACAATTAGGCAATAGGGAAGAAGCGATCGCAGATATACAAAAAGCTAAGGCATTATTAAGACAACAAGGAGAAACAGGAACTTCTCGTTACCAGGAAATAGATAATTTACTGAATTAAGTTAAAATGGATTAGAGTCATAAAATGTCAAACCCATGATTGTTCAACCATTAACGTCTTCTTCTTCAGTACCCAACTCAATAACAATCACACCCTCTTCAGACGTTAAACCTTGGCCAGGTCTTATAGAAACCTACCGTCCCTATCTTCCTGTTACAGAAAACACCCCAGTTGTCACCCTCCTCGAAGGCAACACCCCTCTTATTCCCGTTCCCTACATTTCTCAACAAGTAGGTAAAGGGGTCAAAGTGTTTGTGAAATACGATGGTTTGAACCCGACCGGCAGCTTTAAAGATCGAGGTATGACCATGGCTATTTCTAAAGCCAAGGAAGAAGGAGCAGAAGCCGTTATTTGTGCCAGTACAGGCAATACTTCTGCTGCTGCTGCTGCCTACGCTAGACGGGCCGGAATGCGGGCGTTTGTGATTATTCCTGATGGGTATGTAGCTTTAGGAAAACTGGCTCAAGCTTTATTATACGGGGCAGAAGTCATCGCCGTTGAAGGAAACTTTGATGATGCTTTAAATGTGGTCAAAAATATGGCCAAAAATTATCCTGTTACTTTGGTCAACTCCCTTAACCCTTACCGTTTGGAAGGGCAAAAAACCGCTGCCTTTGAGGTAGTAGATGTGTTAGGAAATGCCCCCGACTGGTTATGTATTCCTGTGGGTAATGCTGGGAATATTAGTGCTTATTGGATGGGTTTTTGTCAATATCATAGTTTAGGAAAAACGGATAAACTGCCGAAAATGATGGGTTTTCAAGCAGCAGGGGCTGCGCCCTTTATGGCGGGACAACCTATACCTGATCCGGAAACTTTAGCCACAGCTATTCGTATCGGCAACCCGGCCAACTGGGACAAAGCTTGGGGGGCAAGAGATGCCAGTCAAGGGGAGTTTAATGCTGTTACTGATGAGGAGATATTAGAGGCTTATCGTATTTTGGCTGCCCATGAAGGGGTCTTCTGTGAACCTGCTAGTGCAGCTTCTGTTGCTGGTTTATTGAAGGTTAAAGATCAAGTCCCGGCAGAGTCTACAGTGGTTTGTGTGTTGACAGGTAATGGTTTAAAAGATCCTGACTGTGCTATTCAACATAGTAACAATCAAGTTAAATCGGGCATTAAACCTGAATTATCACAGGTTGCAAAAGTGATGGGTTTTTGAATAAGACATCATTTAGTCTTGACCGGGTAAATCTAAAGCAATCAGTAGAGCTTGATTTAATTGAGAGATCATCTCATTATTGAGAGTCCCTCGTAACTTTATAGCAGGAGGCAGGAGGCAGGAGGCAGGAGGTAAAAACCTGGATGCTATTAGGTTTGAGTTTGAAAAAATGTCCTAATTGCCTTGGCGGTTGCTATAACAAAATTATTGGCAGAAGTCCCCACCTAAACTTGTCATGTATGTCTAAATCAAGTAGATAGCTTACCTCTTGAGATTTAACCTTGATCAGCATTGCATTGTTGCTAGACCTTTACTGCGATCGCTTCTTAGTTTTTTAGCGATCGCACTTTTATAGTAGATAAGTCTTCTGTCCATCAACGGAAAATTTACCTAAAACTGACATCTTGCACCTTCAAATAAAATCCTAGTTTTGTTAGAGGCAGGAGTTGAAAGGCAGGAGGCAGAAGGAGTAATAGCTAGATATAATCTTA
>JAAUYK010195889.1_pt1 | contig 10925 bp, 12 predicted proteins | sample 7278021 | NCBI WGS metagenome assembly JAAUYK01 (sample SAMN14350223, study PRJNA611818) | marine sediment metagenome | isolation source: surface marine sediment (1.8m) | place: French Polynesia: Moorea | collected 2018-08
GACTTCGCGCAGTGCCGTATACAAACGCGTTAAGGCGGACTTGGCTTCACCCAAATTTTCCTGCGAATAGTTAAGCGGGCTACGGTAATGACTGGATAAGATAAAAAAGCGTACTACTTCGGGTGCAAATTCTTTTAATACTTCACGCACCGTAAAAAAATTGCCCAATGATTTGGACATTTTTTCCTCATCAACGCGCACGAAGCCATTGTGTATCCAGGTATTAACAAACCTACAACCGGTCGCACATTCGGATTGCGCAATCTCGTTTTCATGATGCGGGAATTGCAGGTCCTGGCCGCCGCCGTGTATATCAAAATGATTACCCAAACACTGGGTCGACATGGCCGAGCATTCTATGTGCCAGCCGGGGCGACCATCGCCCCATGGTGAAGGCCAACTCGGCTCACCGGGTTTGGCTGCTTTCCATAACACGAAGTCCAACGGGTCCTGCTTTTCGTCTTGTACCTCTACCCTTTCGCCGGCACGCAGCTCATCAAGTTGTTTACCCGAGAGCGCACCGTAGCTGGCATATGATTTCACCTCAAAGTACACGTCATTATTGCTACCCACGTAGGCGTGACCGTTTTCGATCAGCTTTTCAATCATGTCGATGATCGCCTGCATAGAAGTCGTGGCACGCGGCTCCTCATCAGGTGGAATAACACCCAGCGCCGCGGAATCCTCGTTCATGGCTTCAATGTAGCGTTCAGTCAACTCGCTGATGGTTTCCCCGTTTTCGTTCGCGCGCTTGATAATCTTGTCATCGATATCGGTGATGTTTCGTACATAGTGCACATCGTAGCCAATGCTTCGTAAATGACGCGCAATCATGTCAAAAACCACCATGACCCTAGCATGGCCGACGTGGCACAGGTCGTACACTGTCATGCCACAGACATACATCCGCACCTTATTGGCTTCAATCGGGGTAAACGTTTCCTTTTGACGGGTAAGGCTATTGTAGATTTTTAACACGAGACGATTATTAATTAATGCAAAGGATTTCTTGAGGCTGAAATTAGTGGTCGCTGCGGACTCCTGTCCTCATGCGACATACATTACATCCGTTAAATAGCCGCGCATCTTAGCGGAAAGGCTGGCCCGCGACAAAAGGAATTTGTCATTATCATCCAAGCAGGCATAATCGATAGAAATCAATAATATATGCGGAGAAAGCAATGAAGGTGCAAATGACGACGACGCTGGGTCCAATCACGTTGAAACTGAACCCTGAAAAGGCCCCTGAAACGGTAAGCAATTTTATCAGTTACGTCGAAAGCGGCTTCTATGATGGCACTATTTTTCATCGCGTCATTGAAGACTTTATGATCCAGGGCGGCGGCATGGATAAGGATATGAACACCAAGCCAACCAATTCTGCGGTGAAGAACGAAGCCAATAATGGATTGAAAAATGCGCATGGCACCATCGCCATGGCCAGAACCGCGGCCCCGCACTCGGCCTCGGCACAGTTTTTCATCAACACCAACGATAATCCGTTCCTCGACTTCCAGTCTGAAACCGATGACGGTTGGGGCTATTGCGTATTTGGCGAAGTTATCGGCGGTATTGAAGTCGTCAATGCCATTGAGGAAAAAACCACCACCACTCGTAATGGCCACCAGGATGTCCCTGAAGAAATCATCGAGATAGAAAAAGCCGAAGTGTTGCCAGACGAAGAGGAAGGCTGACAACTAACCGTATGGCGACGCTTTTTATTTCCGATCTGCACCTTTCCCAGGCACGACCGGAAAAGATCGAACTGTTTCAACAGTTGTTACAAGGCCCGGCGCTGCAAGCCGACGCGGTATACGTACTGGGCGATCTGTTTGAGAGTTTCTGGATTGGCGTCGATGACCCGAGGCCGCCCAATAAGCAGGTACTGAATCTGCTCCGGGACTATACGGTCAGACAGGGCACACGCCTCGTTGTCATGCGGGGCAACCGTGATTTTCACATCGATCAACGGTTTGCGGATGCGACCGGTTGTGAATTGATAGACGATCCGCACGTTATCGAATTAGATGGAGAACGGGTCTTGCTCATGCACGGTGACACACTGTGCACCGACGACGTCGATTACCAGAAATGGCGCAGGTTTATCTCCCACCCGTTGGTGCGTTGGCTAAACCTGCATCTGCCAATGGCATTGAGACAGCGTATTGCTACCGGTGTACGCGCCTACACGGTAGAAGCGACGGAACAAAAGCCTGACGATATCACCGACGTCAATGAAGCGGCGGTCATACAGGCAATGCAGCAATTCGATGTTCGTACCCTCATACATGGGCATACGCACAGACAGGCCATACATGAAGTAGCGCTGGCGAGCGGCATGGGTAAACGCATCGTGCTGGGCGATTGGTACGAAAAGGACTGCGTACTGGTTCATGATGACGCCGGTTTTCGCACTGAAAGGCTTCCGGACTATCTTCGCCAGGGCTAGACAACCGGGTCTGCGGTGACCAAATAACTGGCGATCCACAGAATGTGATCCAGTTCACATTTTCTCAGAAGTTTAAAAATCACAAAATCTGCATACTACAGCTATCCACGGCCAGCATGGTAGCTGACATAACTCTCCGGATTGCCTGGTAATAATTCAAGAACAGTATAAGGGATCAAAGATGCTCAACGCGGCTTGTCGCGATGAATAGGAAGTTAAATTGTGTGTTGGTTATTGATGATAGCGAACCCGATAATTCTATTCATAGCAAAATAATTAAAGAATATGACTGTACCGATCAGCTGGTTGTCACGACCAGTGCCGAGAGTGCACTCGAATTCCTGAAAGACAACCAGGATCAGCTGGAATATCCCGGCATGATCTTGATGGACATTCATATGCCGGGCATGGATGGTTGGGAATTTCTCGATGAATACAATCAACTTCCGGAAAAAATACGGCAGTCTTTCATTGTTAACGTGTGCACGAACTCAACCAAACTCGCCGACAAAGACAAGGCTGCAAAGACGCAAATCAAGTCCTATGTAAAAAAACCAATGAATAGAACTAAACTCGGGAACCTACTGAAGATACACTTTCCGGAATACCTGTAACGGTAGTAAATCGAGTTCTTAGCCCAGCTTTCCAGACAGTGTCATGATCGCAATTACGGCGAGCCAGATAATCAACGTACGATTCAACTGACCCTTAAGCTCACTAATCCAATAGGCTTTTTCCCTGTCCCTGTTTTCCTGTTCAGGCTCGTACAGCAGCGCGCCCAGGCCACCTGCAATTAATACCTCGTGATTAACGCGAAGAGACAGCTTCTCATGTTGTTTCCAGCCACTCAGTGCCTGCATCAGATGCCCGGCCAGTGCCATACCAAGCACCGTTAGGCGACTGGTTGGCCATTCCAGGATTTGTCTTAAATCATGCAGGCTATCGTGAAAACCGCCCTCGGTATCTTTTAACTGGGCATCCAGCTCACAAACAAGTCGATACAACACAACGCCAGCAACGCCCAACACCAGGAACCAGAAAATGATGCCAAAGCTACGCTGTTGCGATTCCACCAGGCTGGACTTAATGACATCAATTTCGGCAACGTCTGCTTTAGGTGATTCCGAATGCGCCAGTTCCGTTGCCAATCGTTCACGTTCGGCTTCGTTTTCTTCTTCTATGGCATTGATGTAGTAGTCGAGATCGCTATCCAGCTTTTCCGGCGACAGGCAGTAAAGCAAAATTAGCAGTGAGTAAATGGCCTCGAGGAACCAGGAGTAATAATCGAGATAAAGCTGTAAACCAATAGTGACTGCCATTGGTAACAGTAACAGACCAACAACGCCGATAGGTCCGGCCCATATTTTTTTCTCGCCGACTTTTTTTTCAGCCCAGTAGTGATAACTGACCCACCACGAAAAAGTGCGGATACGTTCGAATCCGTCGACAAAGAAATCGAGGCCTAATGCAATCAACAAAAGTATCAGTGTCATCGCTGCACCAGTGACAGAAACCTGTCCCAATTAAACGCCGGCCCGGGGTCGGTCTTCCTCCCCGGCGCTATATCTGAATGTCCAACAATACGCTCTGTTGTGATTGCTTGCCAGCGTTTACAAATCACGTTGGTAAGTTCTGCCAGCGCCTGGTACTGAACATCACAATAATTCTCTTCATCGCAACCCTCCAGCTCGATGCCGATGGAAAAATCGTTACAGGTAGACCGTCCCTGAAACTCGGAAACACCCGCATGCCAGGCACGCTGAACAAGAGGTACATATTGGGTAACTTCACCTAGTCGATTTATCATCAGGTGTGACGACACGCGTAATTCACAGATGTCCTTGAAATACGGGTGCTCGCCCGGGTTAAGACAATTAGTAAATAGCTGATCGATGTGATGTCCGCCGTACTGTCCTGGCGGCAGGCTTATTCCATGTACTACAAGCAGTGATATGTCGTTGGGATCAGGACGCGCATCGTAGTTCGGAGAGAGGATTTGTCTTGTATTACTGACCCATTCCCCTGCGTTGTCGATTTCGTAGTTCATCACTATCAACAATAAGATAATTCATGAACACTATACCAGCGATAAACAAGCTGGCGAATGGGATGCTTGGTAATGTCTATTCGGTGGCTGATTCAACCAGCTTGATAAGTTTCTTGTTTTTGGTTTTCTCTGCCATTTGCAAGGCATCCTTGTCGTTCTTGTCCTTGATCTTTGGATCGGCGCCGGCATTGATTAACACCTCGATAACCTGCATTTTCTGGTTGGTAACGGCCATCATCAGCGCAGTCCTGCCAACAGCATCAGCGGCATTGACATCAACACCTTGCACAACCAGTTCTTCAACAATACCCACGTTGCCATAGTAAGCTGCACCCATTAACGCAGTGCGGCCTGCCGGATTCTTCGCATTGACGCTGACACCGTCTGCCAGCATCGATCGGACCTTGCCCAGCTCTCCATCCTTGGCGGCTATATATAGCCTCAACTCGGTGTTTTCTTCCGCATGAACAGCAAATGGCATCGCCAACAGGCAAATAATGCCCATGGCAATACCTTTCAAATTGTGTCGAGACTTATTCATCAGTGCTAACCATTGTTTATAGCCCTGATATCGGCACCTGTGACAAAATCTTGAGTATGGAATCATCTGATTTTCAGAAACGCACGGGAAAAACCATGATTATCCTGGGCTGGCTCATGGTGCTGGGTCTGCTCACGCTATTCTTTTCAGATTATCTCGCGAAACAGCGAAACCCGAACCAGCAATTGCAAACGGCAACATCGCCTAATGGGCAGTCTGAAGTGCGACTGCAACGCAATCGCTATGGTCACTACGTCGCCAGCGGTCTGATTAATCAACAACCGGTCACCTTTCTTCTGGATACCGGGGCTACCCATATCAGTATTCCGGCAAAGGTAGCGCGAAGGTTGAATCTAAACGCCGGTCTAGCCATGCCGGTGGAGACGGCCAACGGCACGGTAGAGGTCTATGCAACGCGTCTCGACAGCGTCAGTCTTGGTGAGGTCGTGGTCAATGATGTCAGGGCAAACATCAATCCCTACATGGATATGGAAGAAATATTGCTGGGCATGAGTTTTCTAAAGCACCTGGATTTTTCTCAGCAAGGCGACCAGCTTATCATTAGACAGTATTGAGAACTGTCATATAAACTGCTGTTTTAATTAAAATACACGCGCGAAGTTAAGAGTAATTCTATGCAATGGATACAGGATCAACTTAACCTGTTGAGCGGAATTATATGGGGTGAATACCTGTTAATTCCGCTACTGGCACTGACCGGTATATACCTGACTATCGGGCTACGGGCGCTTACCTGGCGCAAGGTCGGTACCGCCTTTCGTACCCTGTGGGCAGGCCGCAAGGAGACAGACCGGGTAAAGGGAGACATCAGTCCATTCCAGGCGTTGATGACCGCGTTATCGGCAACCGTGGGCACCGGAAATATCGCCGGTGTTGCAACCGCCATCTACTTCGGCGGGCCGGGTGCAATCTTCTGGATGTGGGTCATCGCATTATTTGGCATGGCGACCAAGTATGCCGAGGCTGTTCTCGCCGTCAGTTATCGTGAAACCAACGCACTCGGTAACTATGTCGGCGGCCCCATGTATTACATTCGCAACGGGCTCGGCGATAACTGGCGCTGGATGGCGTCTGCGTTTGCTTTTTTTGCGATGTTTGCCGCGTTTGGTATTGGCAACATGGTGCAATCAAACTCGGTGGCCGACGAGATTAATGCGACATTTGCTGTCCCCACCTGGATCAGCGGCCTGGTACTGGCAACGCTGGCAGGCCTGGTCATCATTGGCGGTGTTAAACGGATCGCGCACGTCACCGAAAAGCTCGTGCCATTCATGGCCACTATCTATGTGCTTGCTGCGCTGACCATTATCGTAATGAATATTTCTGAACTGCCAGCGGTCATCGCGTTAATACTGGATAGCGCATTCAATGGCTCGGCCGCCAGCGGCGGTTTTGCCGGGGCCACAATCTGGATGGCACTGCGCTGGGGATTTGCCCGCGGTATCTTTTCAAACGAGGCTGGCCTCGGTAGCGCCCCGATTGCGCATGCCGCGGCGCAAACCAACGATCCCATCAAACAGGGCATGGTGGCGATGCTGGGCACATTTATCGATACGCTGATCATCTGCAGTATGACCGCCTTTGTCATCATTCTGACCGGCACGTGGAATAGTGGCCTGACAGGTGCGCCAATGACGTCCGCCGCTTTTTCCTCCGGTTTGTTTGGCTATGGCGGTTACGTGGTCACATTCGGAATAATTTTCTTTGCATTTACCACGATACTTGGCTGGAGCTACTACGGTGAACGGGCAGCCGGCTATTTATTTGGCACTGGCATCATCAAGTATTACCGCTTGTGCTGGATAATAGCTATATTTATAGGTGCCGTGGTTAAACTAAACCTGGTGTGGACCTTTGCGGATGTAATGAATGGACTAATGGCACTGCCAAACCTGGTTGCACTGTTATTATTGAGTCCAATCGTATTCAGCAAGACACGAGCCTATTTCAACAAGTCGTAATGATGATGGAAGTAAAACAGGAAATTATTCAGGAAAACGTCACACTGGCGCTAAAAGAGGATGTCGGCACCGAGGACATCACGGCGTCGCTGTTGCTGGAAGAAGGCAACAGTAAGGCCACGTTGATATCTCGAGAAGAAGCGGTGTTGTGTGGCAAGGCGTGGTTTGATGAGGCGTTTCACCAGCTGGATCCGAATATCAACATAGAGTGGCAAGCCGATGACGGTGAGGATATCCACATCAACCAGCGGCTTTGCGTTCTGACCGGATGTACCCGTGCCCTGCTTACCGGTGAACGCACCGCGATCAATTTCCTGCAAACGCTGTCGGGTACGGCAACCCAGGTGAGTGAATATGTGAAACAGGTGCGCGGTACCGGCGCGCGCTTACTGGATACCAGGAAGACACTACCCGGTCTCAGGATGGCGCAAAAGTATGCGGTTACCTGTGGTGGTGGCATGAACCACCGCGTGGGGCTTTACGATGCCTTTCTGATCAAGGAAAACCACATCATGGCCAAAGGCAGCATTACCAATGCCGTTCAGGAGGCCAAGAAACGCGGCATGCCTGTTGAAGTTGAGGTCGAGGATCTGAAAGAGCTGGAAGAAGCGCTGGCGGTGCAGCCGGATCGCATCCTGCTGGATAACTTCAGTATCGATAACCTGTTCAGGGCGGTGGAAATGGCCCAAGGCCAGATCAGTCTGGAGGCCTCGGGCAACATTACCCTGAAAAACCTGAGAAACGTGGCAAAAACCGGCGTCGACTTTATTTCCATCGGCGCGTTGACCAAGCACGTTACCGCGGTCGATTTTTCACTACGTTTAGAATCTGTTGAATAACCAGCAGATTGAAGAGTACTTTCTAAACCTTGGTTTAGATGTGCCCTACAGCTTGTCCTTAACGATGTTGTAAATCTCTTCCTTCATTGACTCCATGTCCGACAACATGGCTTCCAGCTTTTGTTGTCTGTCATCGGCAAATTCCTTGTCCTTGATGCCACCTATATTAATGTATACGTTCAGCGCAGCACTACGCAGACCAGCGTAACCTGCCAATACGGCGACACCTGCATCACTGATCACGTTCTTGTTTCCTACTTCGGCAATAGGCTGGCTCAGTTTGATAACTTCATAGCACAGCTTGGCACATTCCAGTGGCACATCGGTCGCCTCTTTCAGCGCTTCCTGTATTTCTGCCGAGCGAGCAGCTTTTTCTTCATCCGTCTCTTTTGGCATGCCATAAGAGTCCATCACGCGGTTGAATACCCTGACATCGTCGGCAATCGCTTCGGTCAGTTTCATGCGTAGCACTTCTGCCGTGGCCAGAATTTCTTTCGACTGCTGATCAACATCTTCATAACCTTTTTTACCGATGGTAAAATGCGCCACCATACTGATGAGTGCTGCCCCCATGGCGCCAGATACTGCGGCCGCGCCGCCTCCGCCAGGCGTAGAAGCTTTACTGGCAAGTTCATCCAGGAATGTCTGGATACTCATGTCTTTAATCATTGATCGAATCTCCCAAAGCTTGAAAAAGCCGGCGATTATAAGACAAAAGTAACGCGAATACGTCATTTGCGTCCGGAATTAGCGTCTCCTATTTGGAAATGCTGTATTGAAGCAGGTTTGTTGTAGCGAGTAGTGTCGTGGATTAAGTTAATCAACCTTGTCCCCTTCTGTTACTTGCACTTTTAATATTGTTTTTTAATTTATTGATTTTAATAAAAATTATTGAGGATATAGTCTAATGAAAAAACTACTCTACCAACTGGATACAGACCAACACCCTGCCGTATTTGACAGTGTGGTTGCCTATGATGGCGGTGCGGATCATGTCATCGGCCACGGCAGCGTGACGCCAGACAACTGCAGTGCGCTGGTAGAAGGTGCAATTTTTACCCGTGCGCCCAAGGAAAAGAAAAATACCGCGATATTCGTTGGCGGTAGCGACATGGTTGCCGGTGAAGAACTGTACAAGGCCATCCAGAAAGTCTTTTTCTATGATTTTCGTGTCTCGGTCATGCTGGATAGCAACGGTAGTAATACTACTGCAGCGGCGGGTGTTGCCAAGCTCGCAAGCAGCGGTTCGATTAAAGGCAAAAAGTGTGTCGTCCTTGCCGGTACCGGCCCGGTCGGCAGTCGTGCTGCTTACATGTTTGCCAAGGAAGGAGCCAGCGAGGTCGTTATTACATCACGCGGCATCGACAAGGCAGAAAAAACCGCGAAAGAGCTAAAGGCTCGCTTCGATATCGATGTGACTCCAGCTGCCGGTCCGGACTTTGATGACCGCGCCAAATTATGTGAAGACGCAAATATTATTTTTGCTACCGGCGCTGCCGGCGTCGAGTTATTGAAACCGGAACACTGGGAAAACAATCCAAACATCGAATTGATTGCTGATGCCAACGCCACACCGCCACTGGGAATTGGTGGTACCGATATGATGGATCGTGGTGAAAATCGTAACGGCAAGATTGTCTGGGGCGCGATAGGTTTCGGTACACTGAAACTCGCTTTGCATCGAGCCTGCATCGGCAAACTGTTCGATGCCAACGATCAGTTGTTTGATGCAGAAGAAATCTTTGAACTTGCCAAGGAAATGGCATAATAGGATTTCAATCAACGATTAGTAAAAGACCCGTTATGAATGTGTTGCTAGGAACAGCAGCGAGAGTGATCTCGCTGCTTGTTTTTTTCGGTGTTTACCATGTGGTTTACGCTGAAACGTTTGAAGAAGGCAAAAAGGCCTACCTCAATAAAGATTACGCCCGCGCGTTGGAAATCCTGCAGCCGCTGGCTGAAGACGGAAATTCGCAGGCCCAGATCACCATGGGACTCATGTATGACTATGGGCATGGCGTTACCAAGGACCCGACAGAATCCATTAAATGGTATCGCATGGCCGCGGAACAAGGTGTACCACTGGTACAGCATGATCTCGGCGTAAAGTATTTCCAGGGACAAGGTGTCGAACAAAATTACCTTGAAGCGGCCAAGTGGTGGGAAATGTCTGCCAATGCGGGCATAGCTGATTCACAGTTTAACCTTGGCCTGATGTATTACCGGGGCATTGGTATTGATAAGGACATGGTGAAAGCAGCAACCTTGTTTGAACAGGCCGCAGCACAGGGTCACGGTAACGCGCAGTATAGCCTGGCCGTCATGTATGCCTTTGGCCAAAGCAAAGAGAAAGACTATGCAAAGGCGCTGGACTGGTTCAGAAAATCTGCTGACCAGGAGATCGCCCAGGCGCAATTTAACCTCGGTGTTTTCTATGAAAACGGTTACGGCGTTGACAAGAATATTCAACAAGCACGTGAATGGTATACGCTGGCAGCAAATCAGGGTCTGCAAGAAGCGGTTGAAAAACTCAAGGCACTTAAATCAGTAACAGACGAACCCGTTGCTGTTGCGAAGAACGAGACGACAACAACCGATAACGTCGCTGCATCGACGACAAACGCGCCGGCACCGAATGAACAAGCAAGCCCGCCAGCTACCAGCAACAGTGAATTCGATCTAAGCGAATGGCTCAGGCAGCAGCGACCTGACCAATACACACTGCAACTGGGAAGCCTTGCGTCCGAAGCGGACATCATCAAATTCGTACAAGGCACTAACCTTGGCTCTAATGTTGGTTATATCAAGGTCGTCATCAAGGGCGGTACCCGTTATAACGCGATATATGGCATCTACGATAGTTATAAAGGCGCGCAACAGGCGATTCAGGATTTGCCCGCTGCGATCAGAAATTCCAAGCCGTGGGTCAGGAACACGGGTATACTTAAAGGATTATTGTTTTGACCCGGTAACAAGGCTTGGCATCAATGGCTTCCTTTAAAGCTATCCTGCGGAATGACCCGGAAGAGTTAATACAACTACTCTATAAATTTAATGATGCCAAAAC